>Ga0214917_10003671_pt1 | contig 17555 bp, 12 predicted proteins | sample LL_1208_BB_MetaG_FD_177983 | JGI IMG/M metagenome (GOLD analysis project Ga0214917, IMG submission 177983) | Freshwater microbial communities from Lake Lanier, Atlanta, Georgia, United States - LL_1208_BB | ecosystem: Environmental > Aquatic > Freshwater > Lake | place: USA: Georgia | collected... | reverse complement strand
AAATTTTCCTAATCGACTGGGCAGCGTGAATCCTGAGCCCAGTTGACCTAAATGTCTCAACGGGTTGTCCGTGAGTTCATTGCGAATCCCAGAGTAAATACCGGTTGAAGCTCGATCCATGAGGGCAGCAGGTAAAATACGATTGAAGTCTTGATCGTCAAAGGTTCCTGGGGTTTGCCTTTGAGTCCAGTGACGAATTTTCTCGACGTTCATGTTAGAAATGTGAAGTTTTTTTCTAAATAATGGACTGACATTGATTTGAGCGTTGATCTGGCCGACTTCGAACGTGTTCCTCATGGGACTGATAGGATTGCCAAATTCAACGTTGGTTAATAAGAGCTCTCCGCGAAGCAAGTTTGTGTTCAGCTCTCCAATAGTCACCCGAGCTCCATTGAGGAGTGAAAGCTCCTTTTCAAGCCAAAATTTGACTTGGGCATCAAATACGAATCGACCATAAACGTAACAGCTGAGTAAGCCGACGATGAAAAATAAAACACCCCGAGGACGAATATGAGCATTGAGCATTTTAATGGGTCATTCTCCGGTAGTGGGTATAGGCCCGTTGAATCCGAGTAGACAACCAAAACGTATGAAGAGGAGCGCTCCATTTGCGAACTAAAATCTGAGAGAGCAATAATAAAGGAACGAAACAAGCGGCAGCGATTAACGTTCCGCCCATCACCGAACTGTAATTGAAAGCTGTGAAAGGGAGGATTGGAGCATGGTAGGCTCTCGCCCAGATGGGTAATAATGATTTGTGAGCAGTCAGAGTCCAATATCCAAGCTCTTCAATGGGGCTTTGAAGGATCCAAGAGAGAAGTCCAAAGCAAGCAGCTGAAAGAAGAGCTGCGAGCAAGTTCATTCGTACAATGAACAAGCACCCGAGTAAGCACAACCAATGCAAAGTAGTCACCGGGATCACGCCTAGCAACATGCCAAAAGTAATTCCAAAGGCAATTTGAAGCGGAGAGCGATCGAGAGTGAGAAGCTGAAGGAAGCGGATACACCCAAAAATAACCATAAACCGTCCTTGAAACTTAAATTCAGAAGTTAAAAATTCCGTAATGAGCTATTATTGTAATACAAGCTAGACTCTCAGCCCACAGGGAATTCACATTGAAAATATCGCTGCATACAGTCATTTTGTTGCTTGGTGTTGTGCTCAGTGCATTCGCACAAGCGCTCGATCTTCGCTATGAATCTGGTTTTCCAAAAGCACTTTCCTTTGAGCCGCCTCAAGAAGCCCTAGAAGAAACGGAAGCTGTGTCTCAATTTCTTAATCGTGAATTCCGATTCCCCGCCTCTTGGGAATGGATTCAACTTCAAAGAGTGGTCGATAGCTCTCACGTGCATTTGACTTACGAGCTCTCGGTTCATGGCTATCCCGTTCATTTTCACCGCCTAAAAATCCATTATCGTCGTTCGGGTTTCATTGATTATGTAACCAGTTCCTTGCCAGGACCTTTTGAGGTTCCACCATTGCCGGAGCGAAGTTCCTGGGAATCAAGAAAAGAAACGGCGATCGCTGCGCTCGTGGGAAAGCGCGTTTCTGTGGGATTCTCGCGAGGAAAACTGGGGCTTTGGGTGTCTGAGGAAAAGGGTCGGGCTGAGTGGGCTTTTGATGTAGAAGCAGTGCCTATCGGACCTGAGTTAGTAAAACGCGGAGTCGTTGCTGTGGAAAGTGGTCGCGTTCTTGAACGCAAGCGAGTGATTCGGCATTTTCATGAGGGGGCAGGGGAGCGGGCATCTGCCACTATTAATGTATACCTAAATTCACCGGATGGAGGTCCTTCTTCCCAAATTATCGATACTGAAGCTACAAAATTAAAAAATTCCATTTGCCATGTTCAGTTTGATAGCAAAAATAAAAAATTAAATGAGATAACACCTTCGCAGTACTCAGCTTCAGGAGGTTATCGATCTGATTGTGATTCCAATGACGACCCAGATATCCCCACGAATTGCCCCAACCAAAAATTAGATTCTGGCAATGTATACTACCACCTCACTCAATATCGAGGATGGCTGGGAGCGAGTGCGACTACGTTGGGCACTTCATTAAATCTCAGTTACGATCCCATTCGAGTGATAGTGGATTTCATGAGTAAGCTCATTCAAGACGGAGTTACGGCTGAGCAGCAAGCCAATAATGCCGCCTATATCGGGGGTGTTTGCAATGATGCAGGCACTGTCGATCATTGTCTCGTGTTCCTTCAGCCGGCATCCCAAGGATGTTTTAAAGGGGATACTGCAAAAACCTTTTTTTCTCTCGCCCGTGAGTCCATGGTGATCGCGCATGAGTATCAGCATTATGTCACAGACATGATTGCAGGGATTGAATTTAGCGGGAGTGATACGCTCACGGTGGGGGATGTGGTCCACGAAGGCTATTCCGATTACTTTGGAGCGAGTTATACCGTGAAGGAGAATACCGATTCCAGTCTGACGACCATTGGGGCCTATGCCTTTCAAAACTGCTCAAATTTAAAACGAGATCTTTCCACTAAACCCGTTTTCGACAATACGACGCAGTACACGTCTGGGCACAAGCCTGGGTTAGTCTGGGCCTCCGGCCTTTGGGAATTGCGCGCTCTCTTAGGTGCCGATGCCACCGATGCGCTTGCTCTAAAAAGCCTCTATTTTGTATCTTCCCGTCCTGGATTCATTGATACCGTTGAAGCGCTCGTCCAAGCCGACCGAAGTCTTTACGGCGGCGCTCACGAAGCTCGCATCCGCACTTTGTTTTACGACGAAAGAAAATTCCTGGGCAGTCTTTCAGGCGCTTTCCAAGACAGTGAAAAGAAAATTGTGAAAGTAGGTTTTCAAGGGTGTTCTTCAGTGCCGAACCGTTCCGAGCGTTCGGGAATGGCGACGACACTGCTGCTACTGACTTGGTTGGGGCTCACTCTTTGGGCTGGCCGTCGGTGGAGGAGCAGACTTTGAAACAGCGATGGTTGCCCATTTGGACCCTCTTACTCGTGGGCTCTCTCACCTTTTCCGAGGAGCTGGAAAGTACTGCGGCACCTCCGACTCCTCCGACCCCCGCTCCGGCTCCTGTAGTCGAAACAGTGCCCTCTGAACTGAACGAATCGAAAGCAGTGTTAAGCCCTCCTATCCCGTGGCGTTTTGGACTGGAAGTGAGTGGACTCGGCGCTTTGAGCCGAGTGGATTATGATTCAGATTTTTCTGGCGGATTCGGCTGGACCATTGGCCCCCAACTGGAAGTGAGACTCACTCCCAGTCTTCGGTGGATTACCACACTTGGCTACCAAAGATTTTCTGTAGGAAGATTTGTAGCGAGTAGCGGAGTGATTGCTGATGAGTACTCTCAATTCATTCAAACTCAAGAGGGTCTATTTGCTCAGAGTGTGTTTGGAATTCCCGTTTGGAAAACTCAGTTTTCAGCAAAAGAACAAGTGGAAGTCGATTGGGATTTTGGGGGCGAATACTTTCACGGCCTCAAAGCCCGACAAACCAGTTCCTTCAATACCGAATACGAGTTTCCCGCCCATCGCTTCATTTTCGCAGTTTCTGGTCCTACGATTACCTGGAGGCTTCGAGATTCCTGGGAACTGATTGGGTCTTCGCGAATTTTTATCAATACCGTGGGCGAAAGTCAGTTCAAGCTGATGGGAGTTCGGCTGGGCCTTGCTTTGACCACGCCCTTGTAATATAGCTGGGGCATGAATGAATTTGAATTTTCTCCTGATGCCCCCGCTCATTTAGAAGTGTTTGAAAACCCCGAACCAAATCGTAAGTATTCGATTGAATTCACCTGTCCCGAATGGACGGCTTTGTGCCCACGGAGTGGATTCCCGGACTTTGGGACTATTACCATTAAGTACCAACCCAAGAAGTCTTGCGTGGAGCTCAAGTCTCTCAAGCTTTACATCAACTCGTACCGTAATAAAAAAATATTTCACGAGGGTGCCGTGAACAAAATACTTACGGACTTAGTAGAAGCGTGCGCTCCATGGTCGATGGAAGTGGTGGGAGATTTCAATGTCCGCGGGAACATCAAAACTATCATTCGTGCTCAGCATCCCTGTCAGTAAATCAAACTAGAAATCCCCATCGAGGAGCCATCTAAAGCCTGATCCGGCTTGGGGAGTCCCATGACTTCTAAGAGCATCGGGTAAAAATCCACCCATTTCACGAGCGTTTGTTGGAACTGATATTTGAGAGCTGGCACTTGTGTTCGTAAATTGGGAGCCCATAGGAATACCGAAGCCTGCTGACTTTCCTCGGGAGTGGGATGCCCGGCAAAAAAGGCTACCACTTGCGGAGCTTTTGAAGCAGCTAGCGATTGTAAGAGCAAGGGATGCCGAGCCTTTCTCCATTCCAAATCCTCTCCTGAAATACCCGGATCTCGATGAGTCCGAATGTAATGGTATCGCTTGGAAACTTCCCGCAAAGTATAGACCTCGGAAACCTGTGGGAGCTTACGCACTTCTGAAGCAACTTTTAAAACAGAGGCAAGCTGAGAAGTTTTAAGATAAATCCGGAGCGAGTGATCCGCTACTATTCGAGAGATTTCTGGAAATTTGTTCAATGGAGTCAATTGGGGAGCGATTCCGGTCATCTCGGGTTGTTTTGCAGGAAGACCCGATTCGGCCGTTAAAAGGACTGTTTCTGAAAGCCAATTATTTTCAAAAAGAGTGACGAGGATATTTTGAAAAATTTCAGAGGGAGATAGACTGTTCATAGATGGAGCTGGGGCTTCAAAAGTAGCGATAGCCAAACTCCAGTTGGGAGTAGTTTTAAAAAAACTGTCGAGTTTTTCCAGTGTTTCCTTGGGGGTTTGCGAAGTGGCCGTTTGGTGATTCACCCAAAGCTTTTGAGCAGGGGTGCCGGGGACCGAAGTGAATAACGAGTGGGGAGGCAGTTCTGAAAAACTTTCCAGAGTTTTAGAATCTTTGGTGAGTAAATGTTTAGGCGGGAGGCCCGAAATCAGTACGGTCTCTGCGAGAGCGGCGGAATCCGGCAAATGACCTAACCAAGCCCTACTCAATTCCAGTCCTTCAGCTTTCAATTGGGGAAAGTGGTTTCCACGAGAAAAACCCACAAAATTTAAAATCACCAAACGCCGCGGCTTAGATTCACTGCGGGGCCATGGGATTTCTGTAGGCGATGTAGAATGCCACCAGGAGGAACACCCTACGACCCCAAGAAGGAACCAGAGACTGAGAATGCGTATCACGTAGATGAGTTTAATCAGTTAGCGCATCAAGTCAATCCTAAGGGATTCTTTCTTTTAAAGGAGCTCTCCTGTAGAGTGAGGAGTTCTATGACCTGGACTGAGCGACTGACTTCTTCCCGAGCTATTCTGAATCTTCCCAATCTACTCACGCTGTTTCGGCTGGCTTTAGTCCCCGTCATGGCTGTGTTTCTGGAATACGATGCCGACCAGCCTCCTTTTGAAAAAGACTGGATGTTTCGGTACTCCCCAGGACGGATGGCAGCCATCGTGGTTGCTATTGCTGGGATCACGGATTTGTTAGATGGGTACATTGCCCGGAAATGGAAAATCGAAAGTTTGTTTGGCAAATTTTTAGATCCCGTAGTGGATAAAGTTTTCTTGTTAGTGGGATTGGTTCTTTTGATGAAGCTGGGTCGAGTCAATCCTTACTTGGTGATTGTTTTACTTTCTCGTGAATTTCTCATCACAGCCCTTCGGGCAGTGGCTATGGGGGAGGGAATTGTTATAGCAGCTGGGCATTCCGGGAAGTTTAAGCTCATTTTTCAAATGGTGGGGCTGGGTTTTCTGATGTGGTACGGAAATGCCTTTGGTTTCCCTGCAGTGAAAATTGGGGCCGCCATCTTATGGGGAGCTTTAGTGTTATCTTTGTATTCGGGGTTTTCCTACCTCAGAGATTTCTTAGCTGCTAAACAGGTCAGTAACCCCAGTTGAATAAATTCATTCTAAATCGGGCAAAGCGCTAGGCTCAGCCACTTGAATACGAATTCGCTTTTCTGATACCTCTTGAAGATCCCGTGTTTCTTCACGCGTAATAGTCTGAGAAGCATCAAACTCAGCGCATTGTTTTTCCAACCAGAGCTCTGATGAGAACTGCTTGCACAGAGCTTTAACACGGTCCTGAGCCTCGTCTCCCGGCGTGGTCTGGAGGGCAGCGATTCCGCGACCCATTTCTGCAACTGCCAAGGCCTCTGCTTCCAACGCTTTTTCAAAGTAGAGGAGTGCTGAAGATCCGTTGTGAGCTCCCAAGGCAATCAATCCTTGATTGCTCAGAGCTTCGGCGTGATTTGCCTGGGCTGCCTGAGCAAAAAAGCCAGACGCTGTAATCAGATTTCCCTTGAGGGCTTCCAGCACCCCTAAGTTGTTTTGGATAGCTGGAGAAGAAATACCCCGAGCCAAGAGGGATAGCCAGGTTACTTTCGCTTTTTCGTATTCATTCGCTTCGAGATGAGCCAGCGCTAATAGATTGTGGAAACTAACGACATCTGGATGTTTACGAATCACACCCTTCAGGGCTCGGATGGCTTCCGCTGGGTTATGAATGCGCAAAGTATTGAGGGCCTTCCACTGCTGGTCCAGGGATGCGGTTTCTGCAATCGTTCGACTGAGCGGAAAATCCTCAAGTCGCTTCTCCGTCAGAGGTTGATAAGAGATGAGTTGAACCGCTTCATGTGAAATTGAGTAAGCTTTTTCCTTCAGGCGTTCCTGAAAGAATGCAGACGATTGAAAATGGCTGTTGGTAACAGGTGCCTTCTCTTCTTGCAGGGGCAAGAAAGATATCAAATAGGGAGGCAACGTGTAAGTTCTTACCCAGCGATGGCTTTCTGGGGCTAAGCGCGAAGCTTGGGAATAGCAAAAGCCGGTCCATTGGGAATTCAACATGAGCTCTTGAGCCTTATCTAAACAGGTTTGAGCAAATCCAATGGATTTCTCCCGAAACGGCAGCACCATTTGTTTTTGAAGTTCAGTTCGGTAGATATCTAATTGCTCGCCCGTCAGCTCAGAAGGCACAGGAGCCTCCTGGATTTCTCGGGCCAAAGCCTCATAGGATTTAGAGAGGTAGAAGAGAGCTCCTAATCCTGAATCCCCCCCCAGCTTAGCTATTTTAGCCAGCTCCCCTTCAAGTTCCTTAAGCATGCGCATTTTTACGGCTAAAGATTTTTCCAGTTGAGCCTGAGGTAATTTCAAGCGAATACTGTCAAAGTTTTGCATTCTCTTTTCAACTCGACGCAGGAGCACCCGGCCCATCAGCTCAGCTCCTTTTTTACTTTCGAGGAGTGCAGAAGGATATTTCTCCACCAGAGTATCCGCTTCATTCCAAAAACCATTGATCTTTCCCGGGTGAGTCGCATCTTTCAGATCTGCGAGTTCTAATGTGAAATACAGATAATCCCCAAAAGAAACTCCCTTCATGGCACGAGCATTGAGCAGAAACTCTTGTTTCTGTGAGAATAATTGTTCCGTGTCATAAAATTCTAGTAGATCTTTGCTGATGATGTCTTTGGAGCCTGGGTATTTTCTTAGAGATTCCAGTAAAGTCTGCTCGGCGCGGTCGCGTTGACCACTTCCCCAGAAGTAAAAGCCTGCTAGACGCAAGGATTCCTGGCTCTGTGCGTGTTGAGGGTATTCCCGGTGAAAAAGTTCAAAATAGTATGCGGCTTTGGCGAAGTCGGTGATGGCTTCATAAGATTTTGCGACTTGTAACAATAGATCTGCTCGCAATTTACTCTGAGGGAATTGCTTCAGAAAAGCTTCCCGTGTGCCAAGTGCTTTTTCTGAATCCCCAGCTTGGGAGAAGCAAGCAGCCGCATTGAACAAGGCCTTTTCCTTGAGTGCTAAATCTTGAGACCCATACTTTTGGTCATAGGCTAAATAAGCCTTGCCCGCTGCTTCATATTGCTTATCTGCTTCAAGCGCAGCAATTTGTTGGAGCTCTGATTTTCTCAGAATATCTGAGACTTCGCCTTTGAATTTTTCTTGGGTTAACTGAGACGTTGATAGTAGCTTTTTGCATGCTGCAATCATGTTCGAGTAGTCAGATTTCTGGTTCAGAATATCCAGCAAGAGGAGTCCAGCGTAGGTGGCTGTGGTATGCGCAGGGTATTTTTGAACCAGCTTCCAAAAAGACTGATAAGCGAGTTTGTTATCATGATGCAAATAACGGAGATAGGCCATTTGAAACAGAACTTCCGGAGCTTTCTTGTCTTGGGGATATTGACTTAAAAATTCATCCCCAATCAAAAGGAATCGCTCTTCAGTGGCCGAATAAGGGACCTGTTCATCCCCTTCGTCCTGGTTCCGCTTTTTGTGGGTGGTTCCTGTGAGCTCTGATTTTCCAGACTCTTTTCGCTCTTGATTGATCTGTGCTGAGCTGGCCATGAGGGCATAATTCAGTGCAGTTAGTTTAAGTTCAGATCCCGATTGCGGATTCTTGAAAACTGAGTAGTACCCAGTGGCAGCGGAATCGAATTGTTTTTCCTTGTAATCAATTTCAGCTAGATAGAATTGTGCCTTTGAAGCTTCTAGGGTCAATGGAAAATACTTTAAGTACAGTTGATAAAATTGACGTGCTGTTTGGTAGAGCTGTGGGTTTTTTGTCTTTTGACCAACTGCATGAATATCCAGCGCTGTTTTTCGGGTAGTGGATTCAAAAGAGGAGCGAACACTTTCCATCACTTTTGGATCCGAGGAAAAGATTTCTTTCCAGGAAGACTCACCCAAGTAGACTGACATAGCATCGTCAAGCGCTGACAGCGTCTCGGGGTGCTTGGAGTGTTTTCTGTGGATGTCAATAATTGAGAGGCTATACTCGGGATTTCCTGCGTAGTGATTATCCAATTGAAGCAACTGTTGATACAGATCAATAGACTCTTTTGAGTCTCCACGCTCTTGGGAGAGCGAAGCTAAACACTCAAGTCCTTTTCGCTGAGTAGGATCTCCCTGTTCTCTATAGAAAGCGATGCCCTCCTGGTATTTCTTGAGATCTGCGAGCGGGAGACAGATATCCCGAACCGCTTCCTTTTTAAGGGCTAAACTGTGACTGGAATTACCGCGAACTTCCTCGGTTTCAATCACTTTTTTAAACCAGTTGAGAGAATCGTTCAATTGACTCAGATTATAGGAAGCCCAAGCAGATTTATAATAGGCATAGAGAAGTAATGGAGATTGTGGGTTCTCGATAAGCTTCGAGAAATATTCCAAGGCTTTCCTAAATTGTCCTTTATCAAATGCATAATCAGCAAGTTGTAAATAAGCTTCGTCTTTAAAAGGTGAGTTGGGATGCTGTGCAAGCAAGGCTGTGAAGACTTGGTGAGCTGGATCGATTTGACCGAATTCTAAGTAGCTCTGTGCTAACTGAAATAAAACTTCATCATGTCGATGAAATTGAGGGCCTAACTGAGCTAGTTCCTTAAAGAGCCCTTGAGCTTTTTGTAAATAAGCTCGGGCATCTGCCCCTTGCTGTGCTTGGAATTTAAACTCTTCAATATAGAGATTAGCAAGGCGGTGTTTGAGTTCGATATTTTGATCTTTGTCTTTTACTCTACGAAGGGCTTCTCGGACGTCTTGAATGAGCAGCGACCGCCGTTTGGCTAATACTTTGGCTTTTTCTGTTTGAAATGCTTCATCCGTGCGTATTTTGGGTCGTTTGATAGTACTTTTTTTCTGAATATCTACTTTGGTGACTGAGGCAGCCCAAAGTAAATGTCCGGACAATGTCATGACCCCCAATATTCCTAGCAAAAGTTTCATAAATGAGCCTTTGTTACAGAGCGAGTTGTTCGACCGCTTCTGGATCTATCCAATCAAAATGAACTGCGGAACCCATCCGGTCCTCCGTCTCTACTCGAACAATGACGCCCGTAGCTTGAATGGGTCGGGCGAGCTCTGAAGTTTTAACAACCACCTTTACAGTTTCTCCGACAGCGAGAGAAACGAGCTTGCCAATAAAAATCCCGCCCCGGCTGATATTCGCAAGAGGCGCAATGAAAATCTGTTCTGCATTATGTACAAAGACTTTTCCCGACATTTCCACACGAACATGTTTTCTGACGGGCCTCTTGGGCTGGAGAACTTCTGACATGGTGACCTCCTCATCTCAGGATGATAGGTTCAGTGTACAGAGTTGTAACACGCAGAGTCAAAAGTGATCCCGACCCCATGATTTTAAAAAAGCTAATAATAACGAATACTTAAAATGTGTTTTTTGTGGTGAAGAGAATTCCACAAAGCTGTAAGTGCCGGGGCTTTCTATTAAAAGCCCCAGGTGCTGAAGACTGTCTTCAAGTGAGTTTTAACCTTTAAATCATGTGGAGAGCGTCACAGTTGTCAGATGAATTCTGGAGCCATCCGACATAGTTGTGAAGATTGCAGGTGATGAAATCAAAAAGTTGAATGAAATTGATTCAGCAATCATGAAGAAGATGTTGGTGAAATTTCCTTCAAAAATAAAAAGCCCATTGCTTCAGAGTACTTGAGGGCATCTCAAAGCATCTACAAAAAGGGGGGCAGCGTTAGAGTCCTAGAAATTCAGATAATCTGAGAGCATGCAAGAACGCAATGGAGGCCAGTCATGAAAAACAAATTCATGTTCCTAGGATTGGGAATCTTCAGTTTAGTGGTGACCGGCTGTAAAGAAGGCGCTTCGTTTTATACGAACTCTCTGAGCAGCCAAGTGTTTATTCAACCTAAAACAGCCACACAGTACGATTTTTTATGGGTGATGGATAACTCTGGGAGTATGAAGCCCCGTCGAGATTACGTTCGGGACAATCTGAATACTTTTTTACAAACTTTAAATAGTCGTAAAGCCATCGACTACCAAATGGCGGTTGTAACGACAGATGCGTTTAAAGACCAAGGCGCACTCGTGAAAACTGCGAGTGGACTTGAAGTTGTTAAAAGTTCCCGGACCGCATCCCCTGCTGCAGACTTCGGAGAGATCATCAACGCAATCAGTGATTCGAATACCAGCTTTTGGGAACAAGGGTTGGAGAACTCCTATCAAGCGATTTTTAAAAATGCCAGCAAGTTCACGCGTTCTGGGGTTACTCTGATCATGGTGTACTTGACGGATGAAAATGATTTCTCTTGCAAAGGAAATTGCTGGGGAAGTGAGCCCGAAAACAATCTGAATTGGCAAGGGTATGAAGCCGAGCGCTACATTGACTTTTTTAAGCAAATTAAAAAAGCCGAGGGTGCTGAAATTGTGATGTTTCCAATCACCGGATTGGATCAAGCCCGTTGTCCCGTTCCGAGTCTAGGGGACCGGTATGTTCAAGTCGCTAAAGCTTTGGACAGTTTCGGAGTCCCAGGAAGTATTTGCGATATCGACTTAGCAGAGAGCTATAACAATATTGCCCGGATTATTGCGGACCGCGGAAATATTTTCCCATTAGAAAGAAAAGCAACAGGAAAAAACATCAAAGTCTACGTGGATGGCGTCTATGTTGATTCCGTGGCTGCCAATTATTCCTTCGATCCCGCGTTGAATGCTGTCGTATTCAACGGAAAACTTCCCAAAGCAGGAAGTGTGGTGGAAGTCCTCTTCGAAGAAGCTCAATAACTCTTATTCTAACTTAGCCAAGGAGGCTCTATGAAAAAGCTACTCACCAGTGCCGTGTGTTTGTGGATAGTGATCGGATTCACTTCATCTTGCGCAAAACGACCAGAAGGGATTGAGGAACAAGCAGCGATTCAAGCTATGTCGCGTAGCTTGTTTGATCCCAGTAATCCAGCTCCATTTTCAGAGGATTTAGCACTGCTGAGCCAAACTTCGGGAAGTCCCTACGCAACCGATGGTGGCTACATAGCGCCTCCGGATTCTACAGGTTCGAGCGGGGAAGGGGGCTACATTAGCGCTCCTGGATCTGGAAGCTCCTCGAGTGATAGTGGGCAATCCAGTAGCTCTGGAACGGGTTCCAGCTCTGGCAGTGGGAGCACTTCGGGATCCTCTGGAAGCAGTTCTGGCAGCAGTGGTTCAACAGGTGGAGATACAGTCTCCGGAGGTTCAGGATCGAATACCCCTTCCACTGGAGGCGTCGATGGCGGAAATCTCCAACCGCCTACACCAGGCTCCAATAACGATACGGGTAATTTGGGAACGGGTTCTGGGAATCAAGCGGATGCTGGCCAGACGAATCCAAATTCAGGTTCCACTTCCGGGTCCACAGATCCTATCGATACAGTAGATCCAGGCGCGGTTGCTGTTGATAATAATGGCTCTGTAGTGCCTGTGATTCCGCCTCAACCTCCGACCTCCGATAACGGTGGCCTAGGTGATGTGGCTGTAGTGACTCCGCCGGTAGTCGATGGCGGAACTATTCCTAACCCAGATTCGGGGGTGCCTTCCAATGACGGCGGAAGTATTGGCGGCGGTACAACGAATCCTGGTGATGATACTGGAAGCTTACCCAGTGGTGAAACTTCTACAGGCGGCACTCAAGACACTGGCAGCGTTTCGGGTGGAGGAACAAATCCAACTCCAACTCAAGATACGGGAACGGTTGCTGGAGGCGGTACGACGCCGACTCAGGACACCGGGAGCACTGGCACAACAGGAGGCACAAAACCGCCTACTTGCTGTAATCCGTGTGGCTGTAAGCCACAAGTAGATCCAGGTAAACTCGCATTCCAATTGCGACGCGTGTGTTCCATCAATCGCAGTAAAGGAACGGGATTGTTCTTTGAAGAAGCTAAGAACCCCATTCTTACGATTGAAGCTGTGAATAACAGTTCAGGAGGGATGACGAGCTTTTGGGCGAGTATGGGATTCATGAGATTGCCACAATCAGGTGAGGGAGTTCTGACCCTCAATGGCGTGAAAGCCCACAGCGTGGCTTCCTTCTCACTGAAAGGTGTGGATCTCATGAAAGGTAAATTTGCTTCAAAGCTTCAATTAGCGATGGAGCGTTTCAAAAAGAACATGGGGTCTTCATGGCGGTATGCTTACTTAAATGTACGCGTGTGTGAGGACGGTAATGCGAATGGCTTCTGCTTTGATGAACCTTCACGGCATCAATTGGCTTATGAAGTCCCTGCCTTCAAAGCATCGGCTTTTCCACGCAGCCTTCAAATTGAAGTGTGGAGTGGCAGACACCTGACTAAGAGCAAGAACCCCTTGCAGTGTGAAACTCAATACAGTCCTCTGGTCTTTGACTTGAAAGGCAATGGTTTGGGATTGGTGGGACCGGACTACGGAGTTCGTTTCGACGTCAACGATACTGGCTATGCCATCGGCACGGGTTGGATCGGTGACAAAGACGATGCGTTGTTAGTTCGAGACTTGGATGAAGACCGCCGCATTGAATCCGGAGCCGAGCTCTTCGGAAATGCCACTCGGTTGCCTTCGGGCGAACGTGCCTTAAATGGTTTTGAGGCGCTGCGTCCGTTGGATAGCAATGGCGATGGATTCCTCACTTATAAGGATCAGAGCTGGGATGAACTGAAGCTCTGGATTGACAGCAACCGCGACGGCGTTAGCCAGCGCTGGGAAATGATGTCCTTAGATCGCGCTGGCGTTGAGTCAGTGGATCTGAAATATGTGAGCGTCTTAGAAGTCGATTCCCATGGGAATCAAACCCGTGAACGCAGTACCTTTGTCCGTAAAGTCCAAGGTCAACGGTATGTGCTTCCAGTGGTGGACGTGTGGTTCAACACGTTCTTCATGGAATAAGTAAATCGACGATTGATAATGTCTGGGCCTGGCTTCGGTCAATCGAAGCTGGGCCTAAAAATACATAATTTTACTTATACGACACTTTAAAAAGAAAAATTACCAAATAAAAAGACCCCGCCAAGCTACAACCCCAGATCAAAACTTCTCTGCACTAAGTCGGACAGGCTCATTTAAATATTTCAATCCATCTGCGGGTTTCCGAGGAGGAATCAAACGAAAACTTGAGGGTTGAGGTCAGATTTAAATTCTGGGAAGTGGCTTTTTCCGGCCATTCCACAAAACAATACCCATGTTCTGCCTGAGACGAGTCGACTGCTTCCCAAAAGCCAATTTCAATCAAATCAGCGTCTGAGGCGATTTCTAATCGATATAAATCGAAATGATCCACCCGGGGCTTCATAGCGTAATTCTGGTGAATGACAAAACTGGGACTTGTGATTCGCGGGATGGGTTTACCGGATCGGGCACATAACTCGGCTATCACAGCTTTCACCCAAGTTGTTTTTCCAACACCCAGGTCACCTTGCAGGCCAAACACTCCCCCCGATGGATAAGTGGCCAAAAACGCATTTGCAGCTTCTGAAATTCGGCTTTTATCGGGAATGCAGATTTTCATTTTCTAGCTCGCTTAAAGCGGTTGTGAGTTGCCCTGCTATTTCACTGGGCAAAGAAGCACGATTGGTGCCTGTTTTTTGTGTGAGCAATTCCGAGGCTCTTCCATGCAAATAAGCCCCTAATAAGAGCGCTTGTTGGTGGCTCAGGCCCTGTAACAACAACGTGCCCAAAATACCAGACAGCAAATCCCCACTGCCCCCTTTGGCCAGTCCGCTATCTCCTTGAGTGATCACAAAAGTAGGCCCTTGAGGCCCTCGGATACAGGTTCCCTTCCCTTTGAGTAATACGTACGATTGATATTTTTCCGCAAGCTGTTGCACCGCTTGAAACCGATCATTTTCAACCTCTTCTACTGTGGTTCCCAACAAGCGAGCCGCTTCTTTCGGATGAGGAGTCAACACCGTTGCGGTATTTTTCCTGTTTTTGAAAAGTGGTAATAACTCTTTTTGATGCTGAGCCAGAAGTGTCAGCGCATCGGCATCCAACACCACCGGCCATTGTGAAGCTAAACATGCTCGTACTTTTTCAAAATGCTGCACTCCCAATCCGGGACCCATTACTATGGAACCGCGAGGAGTTTGTTTAAAGAACTCAAGAGTCAGCTGCTCGGTCATGACTTCAACCGGGAGGCGGGGTTTTAAACGACTCAACTCTTCAGCACTTCCTAGCAAGGAAACAAGCCCTGCTCCCGTCTTGAGAGCCCCTAATGCAGTCAAAACACACGCTCCCTCTTTGTCTGCCTCACCCGCCACTACCCACACATGTCCAAAATCACCTTTGTGGCTTGATTTTTTTCTCAGGGGCAACCGACTGACATCCGCTTGCGTGTACCAAAAAGCATCCACAACTAAAGGCACCATTCGTGGAATCTGAATAGTTGCTAATCGGATCTTACCTACATAGTCCGCACTGTGCGCTGTCACTAATCCCCGCTTTAAGAAGCCTAAAGTCACGGTTTCATTCGCTTGAACCGCAGCACCCATGACTTTCCCTGTATCACTGTTAAGACCGCTCGGGATGTCTACTGAGACAACCCATTTCTTCCCGGCAAACTGATTGACAAGCTGAACAGCTTCTAAGCTTTTCCCTGAAAGGTTTTGTTTTAGTCCGGTCCCGTAAATGCCATCAATCACCCAATCACACGCTTCTAAAAGCTCACGAGTGAGTTCCACACCAGAAGCGATTCCTAACTTCCCTAAAATACTCAATTGAATATCCACTAAGGGAGCGGCCTTTTTGGCAGGGTCGTCATGAACCAGGACTACAAAAATCTGTTGGCAGCCTCGTTCCTCCAAAATGCGAACGGACGCTAGCGCATCCGCACCATTATTCCCAGGCCCAGCTAAAACAAGTCCCTTGGAAAAAGCGAGCGAACTTCCGAAGCGATTGGAAATGGCATCAGCCACTGCGATTGCTGCATGTTCCATTAAAAGAAGTTCAGGAATGCCTAGCTGCTGAATAGCGTATTGATCCACGGAGCGGATCTGCTCTCGTGTGAGAAGTGGCTCCATAGGAACTCCCTACCCCAAATGGGCTCGGATCGACTGAGCAATTTCGTCAGCAAAACCTTGGATCACGGAGTAGTCTTCCCCTTCCACCATCACTCGAGCTAAGGGTTCGGTCCCCGAATACCGGACGAGAACACGACCGTTTTCACCCAGCGCTTGCTCTACTTTTTTGATGGTGCTGACGATCTTAGGAAACTGGCTGAAGTCTTCTTTGTTTTTCACATGAATGTTGTGCAGCACTTGCGGGTAGTGAGTCATGCACTTCTTCAGCTCTGAAAGTTTTTTGCCGGTCTTTCTCATGATAGCCAAAATTTTGAGTGCTGCTATAAGCCCGTCTCCAGTGGTGTTGTGATCTAAAAACACAATGTGGCCCGATTGCTCGCCACCCAAATTGAATTTTTGCTTTTGCATCGCTTCTACAATATAACGATCCCCCACTTGTGCTTCAATGAGGCAAGCGCCCGCTTTCTTGAGAGCTACTTTTAACCCCATATTGCTCATGGGAGTTCCGACTACTGTTTTTTTGGCAAGCGTTCCTTCTTGCAGCATGTGGAGAGCACAAATAGCTAAAATTTCATCTCCATCCACTACTTCCCCATTTTCATCAGAAAGAATGACTCGGTCGGCATCGCCATCCAAAGCAATCCCAATTTCAGCTCGGTGTTGGTGAACAGCACGGCACATGCTCTGAGGGTAAACAGCTCCCACTTGATCATTAATGTTTCTTCCATTCGGAGAAATTCCCACAGAAAACACTTCAGCACCTAGTTCTTCAAGAATCACTGGAGCCACTTTATAAGAGGCGCCATGGGCGCAGTCGAGAACCACTCGGATTCCATTCAAGTTCAAATCTTCTGGAAACGTGTTTTTCAAATAAACAATGTATCGGCCACTGGCATCCTCAATTCTCATGGCGCGGCCCACAGCTTCATTGACTGGACGAATGGTATTGAGTTCCCCAGTCTGAATCAGCTGTTCCATGTGCTTTTCAAGAGAATCAGAAAGTTTGCATCCATTGCGATCAAATATTTTAATGCCATTATATTGAAACGGGTTGTGACTTGCAGAAATCACTACGCCAATATCTGCCCGCATGCTTCGGGTGATGAAAGCGATGCCGGGTGTTGGCAAGGGTCCTACTAAGAAGACTTTTGCGCCCATAGAACAAAAACCCGCCGAAAGGGCGTTTTCAAACATGTAGCCAGATAATCGGGTGTCTTTACCAATCACGACTTTTGTCGGACGCAACTGGCCTTTGGCATCTTTGTCACCAAAGAGATAAGCGGCAGCACGGCCTATCTGCATGGCCATTTCTCCAGTCATGGGATACTGGTTGGCAATGCCCCTCACCCCATCTGTACCAAAAAGTCGCTGACTCATGGGGTCTCCTCCAACCGCTCACCAATATCCACTTTCTTTGTCATCACTCGCACTTTCACTTTTGTTTCCCGGGAGAGTTTTAACCCCTTTTGTTCATCGACTTCAACTGTGAGAACGGCTTCTTTGGGACCTTTGAGATTATCAATACTTAACTCCTCAGTCCCTACGGCTTCCAAGCTTTCTAGCACTGAAAGTGGCCCGGATACAGCAACTTTTGTGGGGGAGGTCTTAATCAACAAGACTTCATATCCCGATGCCGGATTCCCCGCTAAATTGGGCTTTACGGGAATATATTTTTCTCCAATTTCATCTAGCCGGATGAGGATTTGGGAAGGATAAAACCCGAGTACTTTTACCCCGACCGGCAATTCGCCTAACAAGTCCTCAGAAATAGAAAACC
>Ga0214917_10003670_pt1 | contig 17557 bp, 12 predicted proteins | sample LL_1208_BB_MetaG_FD_177983 | JGI IMG/M metagenome (GOLD analysis project Ga0214917, IMG submission 177983) | Freshwater microbial communities from Lake Lanier, Atlanta, Georgia, United States - LL_1208_BB | ecosystem: Environmental > Aquatic > Freshwater > Lake | place: USA: Georgia | collected... | reverse complement strand
GGGTGGGATCAGCAGTCGGTGCGACCTGCTTGCTTGCGAGCACGGATGTCGAGCTCTCAGGCGCCTCCGAGCAGCCGCTTGTGGCGCACAGCAGGAACAAAAAAAGGAGTATTCGAAGCATGGGTTTTGCTTCTATTTGAAGATGTTAGTGTCGCAGGCTAAGTCCATACGACGCCAATTGTTACAAACTCAATAATTCCCGAGCCATGCGCGCACCCTTGGCTCTTACCGCGAATCGATCGAAAAGTTTCACAAGGAATACGATCGATGATGAGCTCGTGATCATGCAATTTGCAAGGCCTTCAGAGCGGGCAGCGATTTCAACGCAAAGTTCTCGGCCTGATTTGTGATCTCGGCAAGGTTCGCTTCTGCAGTCTCGAGCGTTTTGCCCTCCTTCACCAACTTTTGCCCCTGCGCTTGAAGGATCTGCCAGACATGTTGCGCCCAATCGACAGGCTCACTTTTTCCCTGTCCAAGCGCTTGCAAAAACAGCTGCTGGAATCGATTGACGGTAATGCCACCGCCGGTGACTGGACTGGCCAGGTAGCTGATGTCGGCACTCCCCCTCGCCCTTTGGCACAGATACAGATTGAGCCTTTCAGTCTGCTTTCTGGCCTTATCGATCACCGGATCATCCTGCACCAGCGCTACCTGTCCAGACCCCGCAAGTATCATCACTGCCTGTAACAGCTGGGCGAAGCTAATGCCTTTATCGCTGAGTGCCTTTTCCATCTGCCCCAAGGTCCTTGCTTTGAAATCGGCAACAAGGTCAAGGATTGGTGCATAGACTGATTCATTCAAGGTCGCTTCGCCAAGTGTACCTGTGACTTTAAGGGAAACGTCGGGACGGTGCGACAGCAGCATCAGTCGCTGCTGTCTATGCTGCTCGCCCTGCTCAAGGACGCTTAGCCTACGGGCACCCTTCACCCAATAGTCGCGCCGAAACTGCTGATTCACCATAAAGTCTCGGGTAGTCTCGCGAAACATGGGATCAGGGATGTCGTTGAGGAAGGCTTGCTGCTCGGGTGTGAGATTCACTGCTTCAATCTGGTCGAGATAATGAGCAGAGCAGGCGTACTGTAATTTTGCGGGCTCAAGCCAACCCGCCATCGTCGACACGTGCATCGGATGCCAGTCGCGGTTAAAGTACTCATGCGCCAGATAATGACGGCTATGAGATTTCATCTGCCGCAAGCGCTCGTTGACCTGCGGGTTGGACCGGCTATACATAGGGTTAGTCGCCAAGAGTTTCTCGGCAAAATCCATGGCTCCGTTGATGCGGCTTACGATACCTCGACCCTCAGCACCGAGTACTTCAGCATGTTCTGTCATCAGGTGCCGCATCGGCGCGAAAGTTGACCATCCTGGCAAGGTGTTGTAGCTGATGTAGAGCACCCCGCCGACCTTGAGCTTGCGTGCGACAAAATCCACAATCACCCAGCGGTTCTCGTCGGAAATCCAACTCCAGATACCGTGCAGGCCAATGTAGTCGAAATCAGGTAAATCGGTTCTTCTCGCAAACTCCGAAAAGGCCTGGTCATAGAGTTTCGCGCTCGCACCTGAGGCAGCGGTAAGTTCCTGAGCGAAACCAGCCTGACTGGGGTTGAAATCGGTCCCGTACCAATCCACTTCAGAGGCCGCAGCATGGAAGTTAGCGGATAAACCTTGCCCAAAACCCAACTCGCAAGCGCTGCTCACTTGAGGGCAGACCAGGCCTTGATTGAGAAAGGCGAGCTTCACCCTCATCGGGTTGAGTTCGGCGTAGTAGCCAAAGGTGTAGCCAATGTCAGCGACATAGCCCGATGTCCAATCCTGCATGCGCTTGCTCCAAATGGGCATCCACTGGGTCTTGCCCGGCTGCTGAATCGTGTTGGGTCTTCGGTGCTCCCACCACGCGTAAGGCTGCAGACTATGACATAAACGAGTGCACTCGAAAAAGCACGCCCGAAACGTGGTGAAGGCACCGAAAACGGCGCTTGACGTCTTGATGGTTGGATTGCCTCGGGTCGGTAGCGTCCCATAAACGGTCGCATCGGACAGGGCCGCATTTTGAGCAACCCCAGCCATACCTCCGCGCGCTTCGCAATCCCCCCGCATACAATGGCAGACTTGTGCTGAGCCGGGACTAGGGCGTAGCCGGCGTTACCACCATTGATGGGCACCACACAAACAACGATGGCCCTGAAGTCGACCATTTACAAAGCCGCGCTCTCGATTGCGGACATCGACCATGGCTACTACGCAGACCATGCGCTCACGCTTGCCAGGCACCCTAGTGAGACCGCCGAGCGCATGATGATTCGCATCCTTGCTTATGCGATCAACGCCTTTGAAGTGCAGGCGCGATGCCAGGGTGATGGCCATATCGCCTTTGGCGCAGGACTGTCTGACCCCGACGAAGCCGACCTTTGGATCAAGGATTTTCAAGGCAATGTGCGGCTGTGGATCGATGTGGGTCAACCTGAAGATAAGCCGATTGCCCGCGCCTGTCAGCGCGCCGAGCTCGTACGTGTGTACTGCTTCAGCCAGGCCGCAGCCCTGTGGTTCAAGCGTATTGAAAGTAAGCTGAATCGATCAGCAAGGCTTGAAGTGTTCCGCATTTCTGCAGAGGCAAGCGCGCAGTTAGCCGGTATGGCTGATCGCCAAATGCAGCTGCAAGCCACGATTCAGGATACGGTCATCAACCTGAGCAATGCGTCCTCTATCGTGCAGGCTAGCCTTGAGCGTTTGCGCTAAACCCAGCTAAAAATGCACCACGCGCTTTGAAAGTCTGGCCAAGCTCGTTGTCAAACCCCATGCGATTAGCCCTTGTCATCACCACCTATAACCGGCCTGACGCTTTGCGGGCAGTTCTTGACGCATATTGTTTACAGAGCGATCCGAATTTTGAACTTATCGTGGCCGACGATGGTTCAACGCAGCCAACGCGTGATCTTGTTGAAGGCTATCGCACAGGCTTTCGTTATGGCTTTCAGCACGTCTGGCATGACGATCGGGGTTTTCGCGCAGCAGCGATTCGCAACCGTGCTTGCTTGGCGACCGAGGCTGACTACATCGTCTTTACGGACGGCGACTGTATTCCAGGTCGAGACTTTATTGCAGCGCATAAGTCCCTGGCCGCTGCCGATCGCTTTGTCGCAGGCAACCGGATCTTGCTGAGCGAAAAATTCACACAACGCGTCTTGGCCGAGCCGATCCATCTTCAGTCCTGGTCGTGGCAAAGCTGGCTTTTAGCGCGCTGGCGTGGCGACATCAACCGGATGTTGCCCTTGATTCGCTTGAGTCGCGGCTCTGCCTGGCGAGACTTGCAACCGATGCGCTGGAAGGGTGTTAAAACCTGTAACCTTGCGCTGTGGCGCAAGGATTTACTCGCGGTCAATGGCTTTGAGGAATCCTACGAAGGCTGGGGCCTGGAAGACACCGATCTGGTCATCCGCCTTTTGCGTAACGGCCAAAAACATCGCAGCGGGCGCTTTCTCACAAGCCTATTTCATTTGTGGCACCCGGAAAACGACCGAAGCAGGCTCAAGCAGAATCAAATGCTGTTGGATCAACTCCTTAAAGCCACAAGCACCCGCGCACGACGCGGCCTTGAGCAATCTGCTGTGAGCGCCTCGTCATAAGGAGCGATGCCGCGAGCCATGCAAAGCCTTTCTGATTACGATTATGTCCTTCCTGGGTCACTGATTGCTCAGGCGCCTGCAGCGAAGCGAAGCGATTCGCGCTTATTGGTCTTTGACAGGCAGCGCACCCTGCATGATCAGTTGTTTCATCAACTGCCGCAGTGGCTTTGTCCTGGCGACCTGCTTGTGATCAATGACAGCAGCGTGCTCAAGGCAAGACTGCGCGCCCGCAAGCCAAGCGGCGCTGCTGTTGAAGTGTTGATCGAGCGGGTGATCGGCCCGCGCCAAGCGCTTGCCCTGCTTGGCAGTAACAAAAAGCTCAAAGTCGATCAACGCTTGGAGATTCTGAATGCTTCAGTGATTCACGATGATTCAGCGACTCACCCTGCTTCAGCGATTGACCATGGTCCAGAGACTCTCCATGCTTCGCGCGATAGGGTTTGCGATGCGGTCATCATCGAGCGCAGGGATATGCTTTTTGTAATCGAATTTGAAGCGGATCCCTACTGGCTGATGCAAACACAAGGCAGCCTGCCGCTGCCGCCTTATATTGGCGGCGTGAACGGCAGACAAGACGAGCAACGCTATCAAACTGTCTACGGATCCAAGCCCGGTTCCATCGCTGCGCCCACAGCCGGACTTCATTTTGATGACGCCCTTCTTGCACACTTACAGCAGCAAGACCTTGCGCTTGCAAGACTGACCTTGCACGTCGGGCTGGGGACCTTTTTGCCAGTGCGGGAAAACCAGATCGACAAGCACCGGATGCACGCAGAGCTTTTCGAGCTTAGCGAGACCTGTGCCGAAGCCATTACACAAACGAGGCAGCGGGGCGGTCGGGTGATTGCCGTGGGCACCACATCGCTAAGGACGCTCGAGAGCTGCGCCGATCCGCAACGCGCAGGGCATGTGATCGCCCAGCGCGGCGAAACCAGCTTGTTCATTCGACCCGGTTATAGGTTTCAGATCTGCGATGGCTTGATCACGAATTTTCATTTGCCCCAGTCAACACTCTTGATGCTTGTGAGCGCCTTTGTCGGTTTTGAGTCGGTAAAGCAGATCTACGCGCATGCGATTGCCAAGCAGTATCGTTTTTTCAGTTATGGTGATGCTTGCCTTTTTTTCAGAACGGTCACCAAGGCCCAAGGTCCACAGCATGCTTGACTTCACAGTAAGCCATCGCGATGGTGAGGCGCGACGGGGACTTTTGCGCTTGCGGCACGGTGAGGTGCACACACCCATCTTCATGCCAGTGGGTACCTATGGAGCCGTCAAAGGGATGTCGCCTTCAGCGCTTGAGGAGGTCGGCGCACAGATCATTCTTGGCAATACCTTTCATCTTTGGCTGCGGCCTGGTACCGAGGTGATTGAAAAGTTTGGCGGCCTGCATGGATTTAATGGTTGGAACGGTCCAATCCTCACCGATTCAGGCGGTTTTCAGGTTTGGAGTCTTGCCGCGCTTCGCAACATCAGTGAAGAAGGTGTTCGTTTTGCCTCACCGATCAACGGCGATCGGCTCTTTCTTACCCCTGAAACATCGATGCAGATTCAGACCGCTCTCAACGCTGATGTCGTGATGATTTTTGATGAATGCACGCCCTACGAGATCAAGGGACGAATCATTGAAAAGGACGAGGCTGCAGCGTCGATGCAGCGCTCGCTGCGCTGGGCAAGGCGCTCGAAATCTGCCTTTGAAGCGCTCAACAACAACAATGCCCTCTTCGGTATTGTGCAAGGCGGTATGCACGAAGACTTACGGCTCGAAAGCGCCCAGGCGCTCGATGACATCGGCTTTCACGGTTATGCGATTGGCGGGCTCTCGGTCGGTGAACCCAAAGCCGATATGCAACGGGTGCTTGCCTTCACCGCACCCCGACTGGCTCCGCACAAGCCGCGCTACTTGATGGGTGTTGGCACCCCGGAGGATGTGGTTGAAGGCGTGCACCAGGGCGTGGACATGTTTGACTGTGTGATGCCCACCCGCAATGCGCGCAACGGAAGCCTTTTCACCGGCCGGGGCGATTTGCGATTGCGTAATGCGCGCTACCGCGATGACAGCAGCGCAATCGATCCGGAATGCAGATGCTATTGCTGCAGGAATTTTTCACGTGCCTATGTTCATCATTTGCAGCGGGTCGATGAAATGCTGGGCGCGCAACTGGCAACGATTCATAACCTGCATTTTTATCTCGACATCATGCGCCAAATGCGTGAAGCCATCGAGGCAGGTTGCTTTCAGCGCTGGCGTGAGGACTTTCTCAAAAAACGCGCTGAAGGTGTTTAGACCGATGAAATCGGGCCGCAGCTATACTTGAGAGCTTTGACCTGGGCAGGCCTGTGAATGCGGCAGCCCGAGGCTGACCATCGACGGAGTTCAAACATGTGGATTTCAAACGCCTACGCGCAGGCCGCATCGGCTGCCAGTTTCGAGCAGCAGCTAATGGGTTTTCTGCCCATCATTTTGATGTTTGTGGTGCTTTACTTTTTGATGATCCGCCCGCAAATGAAACGCAATAAAGAGCATCGCACCATGATCGAAGCGCTGAAAAAAGGCGACGAAGTCATCACCGCCGGCGGCCTGGTCGCCAAGGTGACCAAAGTTGGCGATGCATACGTCAGCATTGAAGTGGCAAGACATGGCGAGCAAAGCGTTGAAATGCATGTACAAAAGCAAGCGGTCACTGCCTTGCTTCCGGTCGGGACCATTAAATCGATTTAAGGCCGCGCCGCCTTGTGACCCAAAAGCTCATGCCATGACGAAGAAGCTCGCCCCATGAATCGTTACCCGATCTGGAAGTATGTGCTCATGGCTTTGGCCTTCACGCTGGGCTTGCTCTACACCTTGCCCAATTTTTTTGGCGAAGCCCCGGCCGTTCAGGTGTCACCGGGTAAAGCAACCGTGAAATTCGGCAGCGATATGCCCGAGCGCATTCGCCAAGCCCTGAGTCAGGCCGGGGTTCAGGAGCGCGGCATGTTTGTTGAAAACCATTCGATCCGGGTGAGGCTTGCTGACACCGATCAGCAACTCAAAGCCAAAGATGCCCTGCAACGCAGCCTGAATCCGGACGCTGCCGACCCGGGCTATGTGGTTGCCTTGAATTTGCTCTCGGCCTCGCCGCGATGGCTCAGCCAGTTGCGCGCGCTGCCGATGTATTTGGGTCTTGATTTGCGGGGCGGTGTGCATTTTCTGTTACAAGTCGATTTAAAGCAGGCGGCCATCAAGCGCTATGACGCGATGGCAGGCGATGCGCGAAGTCTGCTGCGCGACAAGGCTATACGTCATGCCGGCATCAGCCGCGAAGGCGAAACGATTCGGGTCAATTTTCGTGACGCTGAAACCCGCATCAAATCCCTGACGGTGTTACGCGAGAGCCTGACCGATGTGGACTGGACTGAAAGCGGCGAAGGCGATGCGCTTGCACTCAGCGGCAAGCTCAAACCCGAGGCAGAAAAGCGCGCGATGGAAAACGCGCTCAAGCAAAACATCATCACCCTCAATAACCGCATCAACGAATTGGGTGTTGCCGAACCGATCATCGCGCAACAAGGCTCCGAAAGGGTGGTGGTGCAACTGCCTGGGGTTCAGGATACTGCAAAGGCCAAAGATATCTTGGGTCGAACCGCAACGCTTGAAATCCGTATGGTTTGCGATGCACCGGAGGAAATCTCTGCGATCAGCGCTGGCACCGTACCCTTTGGATGCGAACGCTATCTTGAGCGGGGCAGCGCCCCGGTTTCGGTCCGCAAGCAAGTGATACTGACGGGCGATAACCTCACCGACGCGCAGGCCGGTTTTGATTCAAACAGTCAGGAGCCTGCGGTGCATTTGAGCCTTGATGCCAAGGGAGCGCGTATTTTCCGCGACATCACGCGCGAGAACGTGGGCAGACGCATGGCCATTTTGCTGGTCGAGAAGGGCAAGGGCGAGGTGGTGACCGCACCGGTGATTCGCAGTGAAATCGGCGGCGGACGGGTACAAATTTCAGGACGAATGACCACGGAAGAAGCAAATGATGTCGCACTCCTCTTGCGCGCTGGCTCGCTTGCAGCACCCATGGAAATCATCGAAGAGCGCACCATTGGACCTTCTCTGGGCGCTGAAAACATCAGCAAGGGATTTCACTCAACGATCTGGGGCTTTGTCGCAGTGACCGCCTTCATGGCGCTTTACTACATGCTCTTTGGCGTGATTTCATCGCTGGCGCTCGCCACCAACCTGCTCTTGTTGATCGCTGTTTTATCCTTGCTGCAGGCCACCCTCACCCTGCCGGGTATTGCAGCGATTGCGCTCACACTCGGCATGGCGATCGACGCAAACGTGCTGATCAACGAACGCATCCGCGAGGAATTGCGCAACGGCGCTTCACCCCAAGCCGCAATCAGCGCTGGCTACGACCGGGCCTGGGACACCATCCTCGACTCAAACATCACAACCTTGATTGCGGGTATTGCATTGCTGGTCTTTGGTTCGGGTCCGGTGCGCGGATTTGCGGTGGTGCATTGTCTGGGCATCCTCACCTCGATGTTTTCGGCTGTGTTTTTCTCGCGCGGCCTGGTTGCAGCCTGGTACGGCTCAAGGCGAAAGCTCGCCAAACTTTCCATCGGCTAAAGCCCAAAGAGAACGATATGGAATTTTTCCGAATCAAGCGCGATATTCCCTTCATGCGCCACGCCTTGATTTTTAATTTGATTTCCTTTGCCAGCTTTGCGCTTGCGGTGTTTTTTCTGGCGACCCGCGGGCTTCATTTGTCGATCGAATTCACAGGTGGCACGGTGATCGAAGTCAGTCATCCTCAGGCGCCCGATCTGGAAAAAATCCGCGAGGCAGTGGGCAAGCTTGGCTATGCAGAGACCCAGGTACAAAACTTTGGTTCCTCGCGCGATATTCTGATCCGCCTTCCTCTGGCCAAGGGCGAAAGCGCTGCGCAGCAAAGCGATAAGGCCTTGGCCGCGGTGCGAAGCGTCGACTCATTGGCCGAGTTGCGGCGCGTCGAATTCGTGGGGCCCCAGGTGGGTAGCGAGTTGGCTGCCGACGGCGCGATGGCTTTGCTATTTGTGGTGATCGGCATCATGCTCTATCTGGCGATCCGCTTTGAATGGAAGTTTGCGATTGCGGCCATCGTGGCCAACTTGCATGATGTGGTGATTATTCTTGGCTTTTTTGCCGCCTTTCAATGGGAATTCAGCCTGGCGGTACTTGCAGCCATCCTTGCGGTGCTTGGCTACTCGGTCAACGAGTCGGTGGTGATTTTCGATCGGATTCGTGAAAACTTTCGGAAAATGCGCAAGGCATCGCCGCGCGAAGTCATCGACAATGCGATCACCTCAACCGCGTCGCGCACCATCATTACCCACCTGAGCACCGAAATGATGGTGATCTCGATGCTGATCTTCGGGGGGCCTGCGCTCTTTTATTTTGCGCTCGCACTGACCATCGGGATTGTTTTTGGCATTTATTCGTCGGTCTTCGTCGCAGCCGCGATGGCGATGTGGCTTGGTATCAAGCGCGAAGACCTCGTCAAGCCAATCAAAAAGAAAGACGACTTCGAACCGGTACCCTAAGAGGTGTTCGTTTGGGCTCGCGTCAGGAACGCTGATGGCCTGACTCGATGCGTCGGGCAAGCTGCTCGGCCATGCCGGTGTAGCGCGAGGGGCTCAGCGCCAGCAGGCGCGCTTTCTCGGACTCCGGGATCGACAGACCGACGATAAACTGCCTTAAATCCTCAGCACTCAGCCGCTTGCCACGGCTGAGTGCCTTTAATTGCTCATAGGCCTGATCCACACCCCAGCGTCGCATCACAGTTTGGATCGGCTCGGCCAGAACCTCCCAATTGGCTGCCAAATCCTGCTCAAGCCTTTCGCGATCAACCTCGAGTTTTTCCAGTCCCCGCAAACAACTATCCCAGGCAAGCAGGCTGTAGCCCAGGGCAACACCCAAGTTCCTGAGCACCGTCGAATCGGTCAGATCGCGCTGCCAGCGAGATTGCGGCAACTTATCCGAGAGGTGACGCAACAAGGCGTTGGCAACCCCGAGGTTGCCTTCCGAGTTTTCAAAATCGATCGGATTCACCTTATGGGGCATGGTCGATGAGCCCACCTCACCGGGCTTGCTGCGCTGACGAAAGTAACCCAGTGAAACATAACCCCAGAGGTCGCGATCCAGATCGATCAGAATCGCGTTGATGCGCGCCAACGCATCGAAATACGCTGCCATCCAGTCATGCGGCTCAATCTGAATGCTGTGCGTGTTTTGTTCAAGCCCAAAACCGTCAAGCACCCATTTCGCAAGCGCCTCCCAGTCCACATCCGGATAAGCGGCCAAATGCGCATTGAAGTTGCCGACTGCGCCATTCATTTTGGCAAGCGGCTTCACCTCCTGCCACTGTGCTTTGGCTCGGCGCAAACGCTCATGAACATTGGCGATTTCCTTGCCCAGCGTGGTTGGCGTTGCCGCTTGTCCATGCGTTCGCGAAAGCATCGGGATCGCGGCATAAGCTTGCGCCATCGCCCGCAGCTGACCGATCAACGCTTCCAGTTTTTCAAGCATCAGCCCATCGCGTGCCGCAAGCAGCATCAAGGCCTGCGCGGTGTTGTTGATGTCTTCGCTGGTGCAGGCAAAGTGAATGAACTCAAGCGACTGGGCAAGTCGCGGGTGACTGTCGTGCAGGCTGAGCACGGACTCCTTGAGAAAGTACTCGACCGCCTTGACATCATGGTTGGTGTCTGCCTCAATCGCCTTGATGCGGTGCGCTTGCTCGATGCCAAAGTGCTCGGCGATCGCATCCAATGCTTCGAGATCGTCGCGCTCAAAGCAAGGCAGTTGCGGAAGCTTGAAGTGACTTAAGGCCTTCAGCCAGGCAATTTCAACCCGCACCCGGTGGGCCATAAACCCCGCTTCAGAAAAAATCGCTGCAAGATCGGCAAGTCGCGTGGCGTAGCGTCCATCAAGCGGTGATAAAGCCTTGAGCCGAAAGGCTTGATCCGGGGTCGGATGCATCAGGCCTGCGCAAGCGGATGAAAGAACGCTGCCTGCGAGCGGTTCCACCATTGCGCCCAGGGGCCGCCCGCCTTCTCGGCGCCGCCTGGCGCAAGCAAGACGCCCGCTTCGAGACTGCGGTGCAACGCAGAAAGCGGCACGATGCTTTCGGCTGACCTGCGGTGCATGATGTGATGCGGACGCAACTGACCGGGCTGTTGCAGGCCTGCAGACTGCAAGAGTTCGCGCAAGGCTTCAAGCGTGTTGTGGTGAAACTGATGCACCCGCTGCGCCTTATCTGGCACAACCAGCGCGCGTTGCCGCAAGGGATCTTGCGTGGCAACGCCGGTGGGGCATCGATCGGTATGACAACTCATCGATTGGATGCAACCCAAGGCAAACATAAAGCCACGCGCGGCATTACACCAGTCGGCGCCAAGCGCCAGGGTGCGCGCCATATCAAAGGCAGTCACGATCTTGCCCGCGGCACCGATCCGGATCTGATCGCGCAAGCCCACGGCAACCAAGGTGTTGTGCACCAGCATCAGCCCGTCTTGCATCGGCGTGCCAGCTCGATCCATGAACTCAGCGGGCGCTGCGCCTGTGCCGCCTTCCTTGCCGTCTACCACAATAAAGTCTGGAACAATGCCGGTTTCCAGCATCGCCTTGACAATCGCAAAAAACTCCCAGGGATGACCGATTGCAAGTTTGAACCCGGTCGGCTTTCCACCGGATAAATTTCTTATCCGTTCGATAAAATGCATCATTTCAAGCGGCGTTGAAAAGGCCGAATGCCCAGCCGGCGATTCCACGGTTTTCCAAGGCTCAACGCCCCGAGCTTCGGCGATCTCCGGTGTGACCTTGGGCGCCGGCAACACACCGCCGTGGCCGGGCTTTGCGCCTTGCGACATCTTGATCTCGATCATTTTCACCTGCGGATCGAGCGCATTTTTCATGAAGCGCTCTTCGCTGAAGGTCCCATCCGGATTCCGGGCACCGAAGTAGCCTGAGCCCAACTCCCAAATCAAATCGCCACCGGGTTCGCGGTGGTAGCGCGAGATGGAACCCTCGCCGGTGTCGTGCGCAAAACCACCAAGTTTTGCTCCCTTGTTGAGGGCGAGGATCGCATTGGGCGATAGCGCGCCAAAACTCATCGCTGACACATTGAATAAAGAGAGGCTGTAGGGCTGCTTGCGCTGAGCACCCACCAGAACGCGAAAGTCGTGGCTTGCGATTTTCGAAGGCGTGATCGAATGATTGATCCACTCATAGCCGTTGGCGTAAACATCTGCCTTGCTGCCAAAAGGACGTTTATCGAGAACGCCTTTGGCGCGTTGGTAAACAATGGCGCGTTGATCGCGAGAAAAAGGTACCCGCTCGGTATCGGACTCAATGAAGTACTGACGAATCTCCGGGCGAATGGCCTCAAACAAAAATCGGAAGTGACCAATGATCGGGTAGTTGCGCAAGATGGCATGGTGTTCCTGGGAAACATCGCGCAGGCCCAGCAGCAGCAAGGAGCCAAAGAGCAGCGCGAAAAACCCGTGGATCCAGCCCAGCAACCAGGCTGCCGCCGAGATGAAACAGAGCAAACCCGCGAGCGCGAGCGCCCAAAACCGCGACAATGAAGCCATCTCTCCTCCGCTGTTGTTCGTGCCGAGCCGCAGTCTGACCCAAAGCGGCTTGGAACTCAAGGCGTGGCCTATCCAGCCTCGATCACCCCGCCCCCCAAACAGGCCTCACCCTGGTAAATCACTGCCGATTGGCCCGGTGTGACTGCCCACTGCGCCTCTTCAAACCGCACAAGAAGCTCGGATGCCGAGGCGCTCAGGCTCAAAGCGGCTATCGGTGCATCGGCCTGGCGATAGCGGGTTTTCGCCGACAGGGGCGTCGGCGCGATCGCAGTCGGCGCCTTGGCAGCGGCCTCGGGCGCTTGCCTCACCCAGCTGAGCTGGCCGGCTTTGAGCTGCTCCGACATCAGCCAGGGGTGATCATGCCCTTGGACCACCCACAAGGTGTTGTTTGCCATATCTTTGCGCGCCACAAACCAGGGTTGATGCAAGGCCTGGGAAGTCGCACCGGGCTCGCGAACACCACCGATGCCCAGACCTTTGCGCTGACCAAGGGTGTAAAAAGCAAGTCCCTGGTGCCTGCCTACCAAACGTCCCGAAGGCTCCCGAATCGGCCCCGACTCGCTGGGCACATAGCGTTGTAGAAAGGCTCGAAAGGGCCGTTCGCCGATAAAGCAAATGCCGGTGGAATCTTTTTTGGCAGCATTAGGCAGACCAAGCGCATGCGCAACAAGCCGGACCTGAGCCTTTTTCAAAGCCCCGAGGGGGAAAAGGCTGCGGGCCAGCTGGTCCTGGCTGAGCCGATGCAAGAAGTAGCTCTGATCCTTGCCTCGGTCAAGGCCTTTGAGCAGCTGATAAAAACGCCCGCCAGCGGCATCGCTGCTTGCCTCGGTCCTGATGCGGGCGTAGTGGCCTGTGGCGATCCAGGCGGCACCGAGCCGCATCGCATGATCCAAAAAGGCCTTGAACTTGATTTCGGCGTTGCACAGCACATCCGGATTAGGCGTTCGACCAGCCTGGTACTCGCGCAAGAACTCGGCAAAGACCCGCTCCTTGTACTCAGCAGCGAAATTGACAGCTTCCAGATCGATGCCCAGCAGGTCAGCCACCGCAGCCGCATCAAGCCAGTCTTGTCGGCTTGAACAATAGGCATCATCGTCATCGTCTTCCCAGTTCTTCATGAACAAACCAATGACCTGATGTCCCATGGCCTTCAAGAGCCAGGCTGCCACCGCAGAGTCGACCCCACCCGATAAGCCCACCACAACCGTCGTGTTTGAAGGCATCGCAGGCATTTGCGCCGCCGCCTCTTCAATCACCGCCTCAAGCATCGCGCTTAGCCCAGCGGCGCAAGCTGGGCGTCAACCCATTCGATCCAGTGTCGAACCGGCAATTCGGTACCCGCTTGCAAATGGCTGATGCAGCCAATGTTGGCCGACAAAATACTGTCGGGCGCAGCCGCTTGCAAATGCTGCAGTTTGCGATCGCGAAGCGCAAGCGATAAATCGGCCTGCGTGATCGAGTAAGTCCCCGCCGAGCCGCAACACAAGTGGCTGTCCTGAATAGGAAGGACTTTGACACCAAAGGCTTGCAATAAGGATTCCACCTGACCGCGGATTTGCTGGCCATGCTGCAAGGTACAGGGCGGATGAAAGGCAATACTTTGCTGCACCGTCGTCCAGTTGTTTTGTCGGCTGATATAGCCTTGTAACTCGCCCGTCAGCCAGGCCGAGATGTCCTGCGTTTTGTCGCTCACAAGCCTCGCACGCTCGGCATAAGCAGGGTCATTGCGCAACAAATGACCGTATTCCTTCACCATCAGGCTGCAGCCTGAGGCGTTGATCAAAAGCACCTCGGACTGTTCAAGCTGGGGCCACCAGGCGTCGATGTTGCGCCTTGCCTGCATCAGCGCGCCAGACTCATCAGCAAGGTGGTGGCGGATTGCCCCGCAACAGCCGGCCCCTGTAGCCGCTTCGGCCCGAATGCCCAGCCGATGCAAGACCCGAATGGTTGCCGCGTCGATACTTGGCATCATGGCCGGCTGAACGCAGCCCACGAGCAGCAGCACCTGCCTGCGATGTTCGGCCAGCTGCAAAGGCGTGGGCAGCAAACCGGGACCCCGATAGGCCGGCACTTTGGCGCGCAGTGCCATGGGCAGTACCGAGCGCAAGCGCTGGCCCAAGCGCATCGCCGGGCCAAACAGCCAGCCGCGGGTGAGCGTTTCGCGCAAGACACCGCGCAAGAGACGTTGCGAAAGCGGACGGCTGACCTGCTGCTCGACCACCTTGCGGCCCACATCGAGTAAATGGCCGTAATCCACGCCTGAAGGGCAGGTGCTTTCGCAGTTGCGGCAGCTCAGGCAACGATCGAGATGGGTTTGCGTTGCCCTGCTGGCAGGCTCGCCCTCAAGCACCTGCTTGATGAGATAAATGCGCCCGCGCGGTCCGTCACGCTCATCACCCAGAAGCTGATAAGTCGGACAGGTGGCGGTGCAAAAGCCGCAATGCACGCATCGACGCAAAATCGATTCGGCCAGATCACCGTCCGGTGTTGCCTTCATCCAGCTTGCGAGATGGGTTTCCATAGCAGCCTTAACCGTTAAGCAGCGACCGAGCCTGGTGCCCCCAAGCGGGGTAAGCGAGCGCCGCGCGCGCCTTGCGCTCAGCCACGGGCGTCGACCTCAGGCATGGGCGTCGAGCTCAGCCATGGGCGTCAACCTCAGGCATGGGCGTCGAGCGCCGGCATCAGGCGGCCCGGGTTGAAAATCCCGACTGGATCAAACTCACGTTTGATGCGACGCTGCAAGGCCAGCATCGCCGGCGCAAGCGGCGTAAAGACCGGGTGTCGCTTGTCGTGACTTCGAAAAAGGCTTGCGTGACCGCCAAGGCCGCGCGCCTGCTCACGCATCGAGGCGTCGTCGTTTGAGGCAAGCACCCAGCGTAAGGCACCGCCCCACTCGATCACGGTGTCGCCCCAGGCAGGCTGGTGCGCGGTGGCCGAAGGCAGACTCATTCGCCACAAGGCCTTGGATGACTGCCTGACTGCGCCAAAAAACGCAAGCCGATGTTCTTTTAAATCGTCCCAAAACCGGCTTGCCTGCTCAACCGACAAAAACTTTGCCTGATCCTGCTGCTGCCAATGCTTTGCCGCCTGAGCGACTGCGGCTTGTGCACCCTCGAGCCGCAAGATCAAATGGCCATCCACCCAGGCGCTCGCAGTCAGCGGCCAGGGCTCGGCAGCCCAACGGTTCACATGCTCAATCGCGTTGGCAGCGTCCATCGCAAGCCAGATCGTTTCGCTTGCGGCCGGCATCGGCCAGACCTTGATCGACACATCGACTATCAAACCAAGGGTGCCCAGCGCGCCCACATTCAGCCGCGACAGGTCATAGCCCGCGACATTTTTCATCACCTCGCCGCCAAAGCGAAGCACCTGCCCCTTGGCGTCCATGAGGCTCAAACCCAGCACAAAGTCGCGTACCGCGCCGCTGCTTGCCCGGCGCGGACCCGAAAGTCCTGCTGCAACCATGCCACCGATCGTGGCCTTCGGTCCGAAATGCGGTGGCTCAAAGGCCAGCATTTGGCGGTGTTCAGCAAGCGTTTGCTCGATTTGCGAAAGCGGCGTACCGGCTTTGGCGGTAATCACAAGCTCGGTTGGCTCATAACGCACAATGCCCTGATGAACGCTCACATCGAGCAATTCCCCACGGGCCGCTTCGCCGTAAAAATCCTTGCTCCCCGAGCCGCGCAGCCGCAACGGGATTTGATGCTCGGCCGCATCCAAAACCCGCTGACGCAACCACTGCAAGCTTTCCATCAGCTTAGCAACCGCGCTTTGTTGCCGTTATTGATCGACAATCGAAACATCATCGCGATCAAAAACGTTCCAACTCAGGGTGAGCAACTTGCCCCCTGTGAACATGCATTTTGCCGTGCTCGGCACAGCGCGCAAGCGTTGGAATCGCCTTGCCGGGATTGAGTAATCCCTGCGCATCGAAAGCGCGTTTGAGCGCAAAAAAAGCTGCGCGTTCAGCATCTGAAAACTGCACGCACATCGAGTTGATTTTTTCAACACCCACACCGTGCTCACCGGTGATCGTACCGCCATAATCAACACAACGTTCTAAAATATCGGAACCAAAACGCTCTGCGCGCTGCCACTGATCCGGATCGTTGGCATCAAAAAGAATCAGCGGATGCAAATTGCCATCGCCGGCATGAAACACGTTCATGCAGCGCAGCGCGTATTTTTCTTCCATCGCGGCGATATCGCGCAGCATGCTGCCAAGATGTTTGCGTGGAATGGTTCCGTCCATGCAATAGTAATCGGGCGATATTCTCCCGGCTGCCGGAAATGCGTTTTTGCGGCCCGACCAAAACCGCAAACGCTCAGCTTCCGTTTGCGACACCTTCATCGCCGTGGCACCAGCGGCTTGCAACACCTCCTGCATGCGGGCAACCTCTTCAGCGACTTCTTCAGGCGTGCCATCGGATTCGGCAAGCAGTATCGCTTTGGCCTTCAAGTCGTAGCCGGCCTGAACAAAGGGTTCGACAGCTTCTGCGGTTTTTTGATCCATCATCTCCAGACCCGCGGGGATGATGCCCTCGGCAATGATCATCGCAACCGCTTCACCGGCCTTAATCACATCGTCGAAGGACGCCATCACAACCCGGGCAAGCCGGGGTTTGGGAATCAACCGCACGGTCACTTCGGTCACAACCGCCAGCATGCCCTCCGAACCGATCAGCGCTGCCAGCACATCAAGCCCGGGGCTGTCGAGCGCCTCGGAGCCAAATTCCAAAACCTCGCCCTCGATACTGATTGCGCGCACACGCAAAACGTTATGAATCGTAAGACCGTATTTCAGGCAGTGAACACCGCCCGAGTTTTCGGCAATATTGCCGCCGATGGTGCAGGCAATTTGCGAGGACGGATCAGGAGCGTAGTAAAGCCCGTAGGGTGCTGCCGCCTCGGAGATCGCCAGATTGCGCACGCCGGGCTCAACCCGCGCAAGCCGTGCATGCGGATCGAGATGAACAATCCGGTTCAAACGCGCCAGCGACAACACAACCCCGGACGCGTGGGGCATTGCACCGCCCGATAAGCCGGTGCCAGCGCCCCGGGCAACCACCGGAACCTCAAGGCGGTGACAGCAACGCAAAACCTCCATGACTTGCGCCTCATTGAGCGGCATCACAACCACCATCGGCATTTGTCGAAATGCGCTCAGTCCATCGCACTCAAAAGGGCGCAAATCCTCATCACGCCACAGCACTGCGCCTTCGGGTAGCAAGCGGGCGAGCTCGCGGGCCACCTGTGCCCTGCGCGCAGGACTTGGCGGCCTGGCGGTGTCGCTTTGCGCGGGCTCAAGCCTGCGCTCGGGCTCA
>Ga0214917_10003669_pt1 | contig 17558 bp, 16 predicted proteins | sample LL_1208_BB_MetaG_FD_177983 | JGI IMG/M metagenome (GOLD analysis project Ga0214917, IMG submission 177983) | Freshwater microbial communities from Lake Lanier, Atlanta, Georgia, United States - LL_1208_BB | ecosystem: Environmental > Aquatic > Freshwater > Lake | place: USA: Georgia | collected... | reverse complement strand
AAATGCCAAGGTAACCATTGCAAAAGTAATTCCAGTTGTGCGTAATGAAGCGGCTCCAACTAGTGCGGCTAATACACCGCTAGTAACTGTTGCAATGATCGCCGCTAGCCACCAAGAGACGATTTCTTTATTAATCAAGATGCATGAAACGTACACACCTGTAGCGAAATACAGTGCGTGACCAAATGAGAGCAATCCAGTGAATCCGAAAAGAAGATCGTAAGTTAAAGCTAACGCACCCCAGATAAAGGCAACTGCCAAGGTCTGCTGAAGACCTGGCGCACCCAAAGGAAGTGAAGTAAACATTGGTGCAACAGCTAGAACAACAAGTAGCAGAGCTAAAAGTGGGCGTGAATACTTCCAACGCAACATTATGCACGCACCTTTCCAAGTAAGCCTTGTGGTCTAATGAGTAAGACACCTGCTAACAAAATCACGACAACAAAGTCACCAAGTCCGGTTACGTAGTAATTAGCAAACTGGCGTATCACACCAATCAACATTGCCGCTAAGAAGCTTCCTGGTACAGAACCCATGCCACCGATTACAACCACAATAAATCCATAGATTAGATATGAACCAGCGATTAGTGGTGAAACGCCATTTGAATACACGGAGACCAAAACTCCACCTACGCCAGCTGCGAATCCACCAATAAAAAAGACAGTACTAAAGGCCAAGCGAACGTTTATTCCCAGGGCATTGACCATATTTCGGTTCTCTACGCCGGCTCGAATAATCAAGCCAATTCGTGTGAACTTCAATAAAGCCCAGTTGGCAACCAAGAGCAACACTGCAGTTGCGATGTAAACAATTCTGTCTGCAGGAATCATCGCCCCACCAACATTTACTGCAGTTAAAAACCACATTGGGGTTGGAAACATGATTAAGTCATTTCCAAACCAACCACCAAGTACTGCGCCGACGACCAATGCAACGCCCACTGTTACTAAGGCCTGATCGATATGTCGGTCATACAAACGGGTAATAAGAAGCTGTTCCATCAGCAATGCAAATAAACCTGCTGCAAGTCCGCCGACAAGCATTGCGAGAATAAAATCAAGCATTGAAGTTTCAGGGCCAAGTTGTGTAGCAATCCAATATCCAACAAATGCGCCTACAGATAGAAAACTTCCGTGCGCAAAGTTTAATACTCCCATTAAGCCATAAATCAATGAAAGCCCTGAGGCAACTAAGAAATACAGCGCACCTAATCCAATGCCGGTGATGCCGATCAGAATAAATGTATCCATTTACTTGTGACCTCCACTTACGCCTAGCATCTGATGTACCCAAGATTCATCATGAAGATTCTCTGGTCCGCCCTGATAAATAACGCGACCTTGGTCCATCACAATTACATGCTGAGCCACACGCTTTACAAGGGCAAGATTCTGCTCAACTAATAACATTGTGGTTGATTGAGAAACCTTTACAAGCACATCGGCAACTTCGGTTACAAGTTTTGGCGCTAAACCCTTTGTTGGTTCATCGACGAGCAAAATTTCATTTTTATTCAACAGCGCACGCGCAATTGCAACCATCTGCTGCTGTCCACCAGAGAGCGAACCGGCTTGCTGGGCTGCACGTGTATCAAGCTCTGGGAAAAGATCATAAACAGCTTTATATGCATCTTCATTGTTCTTAGCCCGTGCAGCCAGTGAAAGATTCTCTTTAACTGTAAGTGTTGCAAAGACCTCACGATCTTCAGGCACAAAGGCGACGCCAGATTGAACGATTTTGTGGGTCTGCATACCAAGAATCTGCTTGCCATTGAGTTCTACTGACCCCGTCCCCCCATAGAAGCCCATAATTGTTCGCAATGTTGTCGATTTTCCAACGCCATTTCGTCCAAGCAATGCCGTCACTTTATTAGTAGGAACCTCAAAAGTGACTCCATGCAAAATATGGGATTCATTGATTTTTACGTGAAGATCCTTCACCGTCAAGGCGTTCATAGCGCTTCTCCGATGTATGCAGATTGAACAATTGGATTGTTAATGACATTCTGAGGAGTGTCACAGACCAGTAGCTCTCCATAGTTAAGAACCGCAATTCGATCAGCAAGTCCCAAAATTACTTCCATGTGGTGCTCAACAATTAACACTGTTTTCTTATGCTCTGTGGCAAGTGCGCGAATAATTTCTACCAGCTCTGGAACATTCTCGACGCTCATGCCCGCCATTGGTTCATCAAGTAAAACGACATCGGATTGCGAAGCTAGGACAATAGCAATTTCTAAGCGGCGCTTATCTCCGTGTGAAAGGGATCCCGCACGTTGCATCGCACGTGCCGACAATCCAACTTTAGCCAGGCAATCATGAGCTGTTTGAACAACCTCAGTAAATTTATATGCATTTTTTGTCAGGTTCATTGATTGTCCATTAGCGGCCTGTGCTGCAATACGAACATTTTCAAGACAGGTTAGATTTATGAAAACACTTGAAGTCTGGAATGTGCGAGCGATTCCAGCTCGAGCACATTCGTGTGGTTCAAAGTTAGTTGTCTCGGTAGCTCCGACAAAGATCTGTCCGCGCGAAGGCTTGCGAATTCCGCTGAGAAGATTGAATAAAGAAGTTTTACCGGCACCATTTGGTCCGATAATTCCCAAAGTTTCATTTGGCGCAACGTCCAATGTGATTCCATCAAGAATCTTGGCGCCACCGATGTTAAGGGAAAGGTCCTTAACGCTTAATGCCGAATTCACTATCGCAACCCCTTTGTTACTGATGGGAAAGAATATAGTGAACCCCGGTGCATTTCTACACCGGGGTTCATTTAATCTATATGTTTTGTACTACTTACCTACACCCGAAATAGTCTTCAAAAGTGTCGGTACATAGCGGCTTCCTGACTTATTCAATGAAACCAAGAACATTGGTTGGATCAATAAGTGTGAAGTTGGATCAATAGTCATCAAGCCCTTAACTCCAACCCATGACTTACCCTCTAGATTGCGAATCATTTGATCCACATTCTGAGTTGGGTTAGCTGTCAGTGCCATAACAATCATCTTTGCAGCATCTGCACCTGTTGAAGTAAACAGATCCTGAGTCTTCTTGTTGGCTGCATACCATGCAGCTAGATCGCCAGCTGCTGATGACTTTGATGCACCTGCGAAGTAGCTGTTTGTAAGGATCGCATTTGTTCCTTCAAAAAGTGTTCCATAGATGTCATACGTTGCAGCTCCAGCAAGTCCAGTGATTGGACGCTGCTTAGCAAATGCGCCTTGCACCTTAAGAGATGTAAGCATTGCACCAGCTGTTAGAGCGTTTGACCATGCGATGAAGATGTAAGTGCCCTTCGCATCTGCAGCCTTCTTTGCAAATGGTGTGAAATCTGAAGTAGATGTTGGAACCTTGATCTCTTCAAATAGTGCACCCTTTGATGTCATGAGCGCGCGTGCTGCTGCAATGTTTCCTGCACCGAATGCGTTGTCTTCAACAAATAAAACAACCTTCTTGCCAGAAATTGGCTTGATGCCAGCAAGTGGAGCTAGATCCTGAGTTGATGAGTTTCCTGAACGGAAAACATACTTGTTAGCTGATGATGTAACGAGGTCATTCTTTGCTGGACCTGAGATGTACAGAACCTTGTTCTGTGCAGCTAATGGAGCCAGAGTTAGTGCAACACCTGATGATGCTGTTCCAACAATGATCTTTGTACCGTTTCCAACCATCTCTTTGAATGATGCAGTTGCTGATGCAGGATCTGCACCATCATCCTTTGAAGTTACAACAAGCTTCTTGCCATTAATGGCCATCTTTCCGCCTGTGTAGTAATTCAATCCCCATTCAAGACCTTCGTTATATGCCACACCGTATGAAGCAAGTGGGCCAGATGTTGATGTGATGACGCCAATCTTGATGTCATCTGCAGCCTGGGCTGGTGCCATGCTTGGGGCAATCACAGCAAGTGAAACCGCCGCTACTAATAAACGCTTTAGTGAGCTTTTGCTCATATACGTGCTCCTCATCGAGATTTTGGGTCCGTCATCGACGGACCATCTTGAGTATCAATCTAGAGGGTGGAGCCCCTTACTCCCAAGTCAGGAAGGTTTCGTTTTGATTACAATTTTTCTCGTACTTCTGAAAATGACTTGGTTTTAAGCCCCGCCACAGGCAGACTACCCACATGTCACTTCCTACACAGCGCTTTTTGGTTCCGGTTTTAGGTGGAGATTTAGCGGTCTTCCAATATGGTGATGGATCTGGAACGCCAGTACTGCTTATACATGGGGTTACATCATCCAACCGTGCCTTTCAATTATTTGCAGATTCATTGATTGCTAGAGGAAAAGCTCCATATGCCGTAGATCTGCGTGGGCGTGGAGATTCAAATAATGTGCAAGCACCATTTGGAATGAAGCAGCATGCACACGATATGGCAGCGGTAATCGATCACTTTGGTTGGAACAAGCCTGACGTTATTGGCCATTCAATGGGCGGTTTTGTTGCAGCTGCGCTGGTTGGTTTATTTGCAGACAAAGTAGGTGAAGTTGTTTTTGCAGATGGTGGTGTTCCGCTTCCAATGCCACCCGGAATGACGGTTGAGCAAATTATGCCTTTCGTACTTGGGCCGGCAATGACTCGCCTTGCTATGGAGTTTGAAAACAAAGAAGCGTATAGAGATTACTGGAAGCCTCAGCCCGCTTTTGCAAAAGGGTGGAGTTCAGTTTTAGATGAGTACGTTGATTACGATTTGCGTGGAAAGAAAGCTTCCACAAATCCACACGCCGTTGAAGCTGATTCACGGGATTTGTTTGGAGATGATCTCATTGTTAAATCTCTTCAAGGTTTAACCAAGCCAGCAATTTTTATCAAAGCAGAGCGTGGCTTACAAAATGAAGAAGGCGGTCTCTACCCAATGCCCGTTTTGGATGCAGTTCTACCCGCTTATCCAATGCTTAAATTGGAGTTCTTAGCAGATTGCAATCACTATGACATGTTCCTTGAGCAATCAGGTGCTGAAAAAATTGCACACATAATCTATGGAGATAAGTAATGACTCTTTCTGGAAAGCGCGCACTGATCACTGGCTCTTTTCAAGGAATTGGGCTTGGAATTGCGACATCCCTAGCCGCAGAAGGCGCGGCGATAGTTCTACATGGTCTAGCTGATGATGCAACGATCGCTAAAGCTGAAAAGGCTGTGATGGCTGCAGGTGCGACAAAAGTAGAAAGTTATGTGTCCGATCTTCGTGATGTTGCCGCTACAGAAGCACTGATTGCAAAGGTTTTGGCAAATGGCCCGGTAGATATCTTGTGTAACAACGCAGGAATTCAGCACACCGCAACTATCGAAGATATGCCACGCGACAAATGGAATGACATCATTGCGATTAACTTAACCTCCTTTTTTGACACCATGCGTTTGCTGCTCCCCCACATGAAAGAACGTGGATATGGTCGCGTGATTAACACTGCATCTGTGCATGGATTAGTCGCATCTGCAGCAAAAGCTCCATATGTTTCAGCAAAACATGGCGTTATAGGTTTAACCAAAGTTGCAGCACTTGAATATGCATCAGTTGGTAGTCGGGAAACTGGCGGAGTCACAATCAATGCAATTTGTCCTGGCTGGGTTGAAACTGCGTTGATCGAACCACAGATTCAAGCCAAGGTTGATCTACATAATGGTGATCGCGCTGCAGGTATCGCTGATTTGTTATCTGAAAAACAACCTTCTCGACGTATGTCTACACCTGAGGAAATTGGCGCAGTTGCTGTCTTTCTATGTTCAGGTGCAGCTCATAACATCACTGGTGCATCAATTCCAGTAGATGGTGGATGGACCGCTCAATAACTTGTTAATTGTGAATGCAAAAGAGGCCCGGTTTCCCGGGCCTCTTTTGATTACTATCTCTAACGATAGATAACGGAAATATCAATCTCCGTAGTACTTCAACCTTGGAGCGCTATAACCACGATCGTAAGTCATATTTCCTGCCTTACGAATCTTAGTAAGCAATGGACCACCTGAAAGGTGCCTTCCATTAGCTGAGGCATAAGCAAGAAGATCTGCTATCGCCATGTACTGAGATGTGGTGAAGTTACAGTGGTTAGTACCAGTTGCGGCTGGAACTGATGTATCCGGTGCTCCAGCAGCTGTGTACTTGGTGTACTTCTCAAGTGGGAAGTTCCAAAGCACCAACTGGTTGTTAGCAGGACGCTTATAGCCCTTAGCCTTCTTAACCGCCTCCCACTTCTCTGCGTAATACGCAGCGTACTTATCCGCAACTGACTGTTGATTTCCAGCAGCCGTTACAGGATCAGCAACACCCGTAAACAGAATGGTTGGGATTTCAACTTTTCCAGAATGCGTAACAAGTGTCTTCAACTTCGCTGCTGCAGCAGGATCTGCCTTAGCGCGAGGTGATGCAGCGAGAACACTGAGAAGTCCAGCGGTTCCTGAATTACCAGAAAGCGCTGAAGCCCAGATGAATTGTTCATCTGCAATACGTGCCGCGTAATCAGTAGTGGTGTTGTCAAATATTGCACCACCAGCTTGTAGCTCAAGATCATGCGTTGCAAGAACTGCAAGTGCTGCAGCGTTTGCCACGTTCTCAAGTGCTGCAAAGGCTGGGTTAATTGCAACCTGGAAGGAAAGCGCGTTTGAAGCTGGCAAGCCAGCAGGTGCTGATGTTGAATCAAAGTGTGCAGATTGCATTGGAATACCAGCCATTAACGCAACCATTACAAGTGCGCTGCGTGAAGGAATTCCCTTGATTGCATCTGGAACCTTTGATGTTGCTGGCCACGCTGGAGCGCTTGGGTTCGCTTGAAAAGCTGCTTGCAATGTTCCGATAACTGTGAAGACCTTTACTAGATCGCCCATCGCCTCGGCATAACCTGCAGCTCCCGCTGAGTAACCTCCGCCCTTAATTGTTGGATCAAAGAAGGTTTTGATTCCCCAGAGCGCATCCCCTGCCATTGTAGAAAGCGGAGTGACATCGCTAGCCATGCACAGTGGTGCTGCGGCGCTGAATAGATCTGGGTGCTTCTCAGCGAGTGCTTGAGTAATGAATCCACCTAGTGATTCGCCCCACGCAATAACTTTTGTAGTCTTCGTAAATTGCTTCTTGAAGGCACCTACAAGTTCAACGTTGGTTTTGATTGCTGAATCTGCATTCCACCCTTGGCGTGCAAACCCTGAACCAACGACTGCATATCCCTTACCCAAAAGCGCAGCAATTACTGTTGCGTTTGGACCAGGCTGAGGCGTATTTGTGATTGTGTATCCGCCGTAAACCGGAATTCCAGCAGGAATTGCAATGTTTGGACGGTATCCGTGTGAATACAAATAAACAGTTCCATTGAAGTTCGCAGGAACCATCATTGCGTACGGTGCACCATCAGATGTTGCACCTCCACAAGTCTGAACTGGGACTTTGCCATCGCAAACAGGATTTGCGCTAGCAACTGTTGGTGCTGCAACTAGCAGTGATGCAGCAAGTGCTGCTCCTGCTACGAGCGTTAAGGAACGCTTGAATTTAAAATTTCTCATGAGTTACTTGGTAATCCTTTCGCTGGCATTGCCGGACGCTTAAAGGTGGAAACCACAACTGGACCGGAGCCACTATCAGTGGTGTAAAGCTTTACTTTTCCACCAAATGGTTTTCTGTCTCCGTTGGCATCCATAACTGCCATGTAGTAACCGGTGTGACCAACGTTGCTGGTCGCTGAGAACCCAAGAGGAGAATATGCAACGGATGCAAAGGATGAACCCTTGGTTTCCATAGCACTAATCAATTTCTTACGGGTTGGGTTCGGTCCTGCAGCTCGAAGGCCTTGAACCGTCATTAAGCCAATGTTCATACCTTGCAGTACATAGTCATCAAAAGCAGTACCAGCGTTGTACTTGGTATTGATCTCTTGGAACTGCTTTACGTACTCATCGCTAGTGTCATTTGGTGATGGGTTACCAGCTGGAGTCTGTGCACCATTGAGAACTGCTAATGGAACACCGAGTGCACGTAGAGTTAGTGGGTCTGCACCAACTGATCCAAGGATCCACTGTGGTGAGTACTTAGCTGCTGCAGATACTGCAAGTAGCGGAGCTGTCGCTGAGGTTACGCCAAAGAAAACAACAACTTGAGCTCCTCCTGCTGCAAGCTGGGAGACCCAGGTCTGTGCAGTTGCTGCGCTCTGAGTACCTGATGTGTAAGGCACGCTTACATCAAATTTAATACCGGCTGCCTTAAAGGCACCCATACCATCAATACCAAACTCATCGTTCTGATAAACAATGCCGAGTTTCTTCCCAGCATGATTTTCTTTGAGGAACTGAGAGATGATCTTTGCTTCCATTGCGTAGGAAGGAAGAACCATGAAAGAGGTTGGATAGCTCTTTTTGTTTGCAAATCCACTAAATCCAGTGTTGAGGAAAAGACTTGGAATTCCGCGCTTAGCAATTCCCACAGACTTGTGAACTGATGTGAAGTTTGCAGTTCCAAGTGGGCCAACTAATGCAAAAACCTTATCCTTCAAAATTAATTCATTTGTCTTAGCAATCGACAACTGTGGTGAGTACTCATCATTTTTTTGGATGAGCGTAACTTTTCGGCCATATACTCCGCCATTGTCATTGACATACTTGAAGTAGGCATTCATAGCATTGCCGATCTTGTTATAGCCTGGTGATGCTGCTCCAGTAAGCGGAAGAGTGATACCTAGCTTGATTTCTGTGCCGGTAACTCCCGTCTCTGCATGTGCTGGAAGCGATGTTGCAACTAGGCTTCCAACTGCGAGCACCATGGCGGCGAACCAGGTCCCCTTTCTGCGGGTCTGTCTGATCATTGTTTTCCTTCCATCGAGGGTGGTCGAACTTCTAGTAATCTACTAGTTACTTACGAGTAGATTAAGCGCTCATGCCTTTTTCTTGTGGTGGTGTCTGCGCAACTTCTCGCCCGGACCATTAGGTGTAAAGATTACTGAGAGGATCAGCAATACACTCACAATGAGAGTGGGCAGGTAGTTGTTCAGGTTCTCACCGCCGCCAAATCGATTGGCCACAACATCTGCGATTTCAGGAATTACTACCAGGATCAACGCTCCCAGGACCACTCCTGGCAAACTAGAGACGCCAGCAAGTACCGCTCCAGTAACTAGGGCAAATGAGAGAGTTAGTGTGTAGGCACCTGGGGTAACCAGACTGATAGTCATGGCCATCACCGCTCCAGCTAAACCAGCAAGAGCTGAGCTGATAGTGAAGGCAAGAATCTTCATCCGTGATGAATTGATACCTGAAAGCTCGGCGGCTAATGGGCTGCTGCGGATCGCACGCCAAGTTCGTCCATAACGCGATTGAAGAATGTTAGAAGTAATAAATAAAGACAGCAGAGCTAATGAAGTAGCGATCCAAAAGAACCACTTATATTGAGTGAACTCTTCGCCAAGCCTTTCAGGAGGAAAACCAACATCAAAGAGAAGACCAGGAACTCCTCCAAGAAAATCAAATTGATTAGCAATTTCTGGAAGACCCACAGCTAAAGCCAAGGTTGTTCCTGCCAGATATGGACCGGATAATCGGGCAGCTGCCGTTCCTAGGAAAGCACCAAAGAGAGCGGCGGCAACAATTGCCATAACAAATGCAAACCAAACCGGGCTACCTAAATTATTTAGAGTAAGAGCTGCTGCATAGCCACCAACAGCCATCATCGCTCCATTGCCAAGTGATACTTGGCCGGAATAACCAGTGAGCAAAACTATTGACGCAAGTGCAATCGTATACATCGCAATCTGCGCTCCTTGATAAACACGGAGTTCATCTACGCGATCACCGATTAAAAGTAAGATCCAACCAAGGAAAATAAAGAGAGCTATTTTTTTACGCACGACGCGCCCTGCCTTTCGCCATGATTCCATCTGGCTTAACAAGTAGCACCACGATGAGAACTAAAAATCCACCAATAAATACCAATGATGTGCCGACGTAGTTCAAAATAAAGGTAAGAGCGATTCCAAGGATTAAGGCTCCGACAACTGACCCGACCATACTTTCCAGTCCGCCAATAACCGCTGCAATAAATCCAAAGACAAGTAATAGATCTAGCGAATAAGGAGAGAGGAAGTTGTTAGAAGTAACCAACATTCCAGCAACTCCACCAACTCCACCAGCGATGGCCCAACCGATAGTTCTAATTCGCGCAGTCTTGATACCTGCTAATTGGGCAATCTCGGGTGCATAAGCAGAAGCACGAAGTGATAGTCCCAAATTTGTCCGCTGAAATACAAGGGCTAGAACAATAAGAATAGAGAAAACGGTACCAATAACCAAAAGATTTAACGCGGAGAAAGGAATCGTGGTTTCGCCAATTGTAAAGCCGTCTGTAGATGCTGGCGCTTTTATAGATTTGAATTCTCCGCCCCAGATCAATCCGACAATGCTTCTGATAATTCCGAGTAAGCCCAAGGTGGCAATTACTGGAGCAACCACAGCTGCAGCTCCTGAAACTGCATGCTTAAACAAAACTCGCATGAAGAAAAAATCTACGCCAGCTCCAAGTAGCGCTCCGGCAGCAATTGCAGCTGCTAAGCCAAGCCAGAATAGTTCTGTTCGGCTAGCAATTTCAAAACCAATATAGGTGGAAAGCATGGCCTGACCTGCTTGCGCAAAATTAACTACCCGAGTTGATCTCCAAACCAAGACCAGAGCAATTGACATCAGGGCATAAATAGAGCCAGTAGATATTCCGATTAGAACGGTTTCTAATAACTTGTGCATTAGTACCCCAAATATGCCGCGCGCACGGCAGGATCATCGATAAGCACTTGAGCATGATTCATTGCAACAACTTTTCCGAGATTGAGAACAATTCCAAGATCGGCGATCTTTAGTGCACCCATTGCATTTTGTTCTACTAATAAAACTGTCAAATTCATTGAAGTTGTTAAGTCACGAATTGTTTGGAAAATCTGCTCAATAACTAGTGGAGCAAGACCAAGAGATGGCTCATCTAAGAGAAGCAGTTGTGGTTTAGACATAATCGCTCGCCCAATAGCTAGCATCTGTCGTTCACCGCCAGATAAAGTATCTGCACGCTGTTGTAAGCGCTCACCTAAACGCGGAAAAATAGAAACAACGTCATTGATAGATTCTTTTGATTCTTTGGCATTACGGCGCCAAATAGCACCTAGCTCTAAGTTCTCGCGCACAGTCAATTCTGGGATAACTGATTTACCTTCAGATACATGTGAAATACCTCGGCGAACTAGAGTTTCGGGTTTTAACCCAACAATCTTTTCGCCCTTCCACATGATTGAGCCATGTGTTGGGTGGTTAAGCCCAGAAAGAGCGCGCAGCAGTGTGGTTTTACCGGCTCCATTGGCCCCAATAATGGCTGCGAGCTTGCCGGTTGGCACCGCTAGCGAAACTTGGTTGACCGCACAAATGGCACCATGGTGCACAGTTAAATTGGAAACATTAAGCGACATTGTTGTTTCCTGTTCCAAGGTATGCAGCCATGACAGCTGGATCTCGTCGAACAGTTTCAGCATCGCCACTGGCAATTACTTCACCGAAGTTAAGAACATACAACTTGCTACACACTGACATGACAACATCCATGTGGTGTTCAATCAGAAGTACAGACATATCGTTACTGAGATTCTTGATCAGCGAATTCATCCACTCAATATCTTGACTTCCCAAGCCTCCAGCAGGTTCATCCAACATCAAAATCTTTGGTTCACTTACTAGCGCGCGAGCAATAGCTACTCGCTTTGTGTCTGGGTAAGACAAGGTGTCTGCGCGACGATGTGCGATACCGCCAGCATAAACCCGCTCTAATGCAACCCGAGCTTTGTCACGTATTTGATTCTCATCTTTTCTGTTGCGACCAAGCGCTGCAGAAAGCAAACCAGTAGTTGCAAGATGTTGAGCACCGATCATTACATTTTCTAAAACAGTCAAGTCTCCAAACAAACCAACACCTTGCAAGGTACGGGCGATACCTAAATCAACTATTTCATGCGGCTTTGGAAAATCACTCTTTTTGCCATTGAGATGGAGTTCGCCTGAATCTGGAGTTACTAAGCCACACAGTGCATTAAACATAGTTGTCTTGCCGGCACCGTTTGGGCCAATCAATCCGACAACTTCGTTCTTTGCAACATCTAAATAAACATCATTGAGAGCCCGAAGCCCGCCGAAGGAGACGTTTACTCGTTCGACTTTCAGCGCTGAAGTATTAGTAGACATGAGGTGCGTAGATTCTAGACACACGAGGGCCAATTCGTGTAACTATTTCGTAATTAATACTGTTGCTTGCAAGCCCCCAATCATCGGCGGTGTACTCACCGGTAGCACCATCGCCAAAAACAATCACCCAATCACCCGTGGTTGCCTTTGAATCAGCGCCCAGATCCACCACAAACTGGTCCATCGAAACTCTGCCAATGATTGGTGCGCGTTTGCCATCAACAAATACGCCGGCACCCTGTGCTATTCGTGGAATTCCATCTGCGTATCCCATTGCAACAATTCCCAGTTTTGTCTCAGCAGTTGTATGTGCAGTTGCCCCATATCCGACAGGAGAATTAGCTGGAACAGTTTTTACTAAATGTAATTTTGCACGTACCTGCATCGCAGGCTTTAATCCCAGTGACGCGCTGTCCCCCAAAGTTTTAACATCTGGTGACAAGCCATACATCGCAATTCCGACGCGCACCATGTTAAAGCGAGATTCTTTATCCATAAGTGTTGCCGCAGAATTAGAAAGGTGACGAACAATATTTGTGTAGCCAAAAGATTCTAAAGTAGCAACCATTTCCTTGAATCGATTACGTTGCTCTTCATTTTGTTTTTCTTCTGGTTCATCTGCTCGAGCAAAGTGAGAGAAAATTCCAACGATGTCGATATTGGCGACATGGTGGGCATCCAATTTGCCCCATTCGCCAAGAAAGCCTCCGCGAGTCATTCCGGTATCGACTTCTAAGTGCACGCGAGGTCGGTTAGTTGATTTCACAGCACCTATCTCTTCAAGTGCTTTAATTGAAGAAGCGGCTAATTCAATTTGATTATCAACTGCTAATTTGAAATCAGAACCTGGTGGAACTAGCCACGCAAGAATTGGCGCAGTTATTCCAGCTTTACGCAATGTGATTGCTTCTTCTAATAGCGCTACTCCCAGTGCAGATGCGCCAGCATCGAGCGCGGCCTGAGCAACCGGAACTAATCCATGTCCATAGGCATCGGCCTTAACTACAGCCATCACAGAAGAACCTGAAAGCGCTATGAGATGTTTGATATTTGCCTTGATGCGATCAAGATCAATACGTGCCTCAGCTCGATCGAACATTGTTGAAGTCTAGTGCAACTGGCTTTTCGAAGGAACATACCTATCAATGGCAATTACAGCCACCAACAAAGCACTTCCAACAAATAAGCCTCCCAACAGATCACTAAACCAATGGGTATGGCGAATCAGGGAAACTATGCAAACGGTAAGGCTGATCAGAACAACGCCGGCAGATGCAAGGCGTCCTTGATAGCGATCAACCTTTGCATAACGGTAAATCAAGTAGGCCAAAATTCCCCATGACAAAACTGCGTTAGATGCATGTCCGCTCGGATATGACATTCCACCTGCATGCAAAAGATCAAAACCATCACGAGGTTTGGTACGACCTAAAATTATTTTGAAAGTTCCAACTACAAGATTAAGAGATAGTAATGAAATCATCGCTAAATTAAGTGGGCGCCAAGTTTTAAACTTATACGCAATAAATGTGGCTGCAATCAGCAAGACGGTTGCCGTTAAACCGCGCAGACCAAGATCATCTAAACGTCTAAGAATAAATCCTGCTAGACCCTCAAACTGCGGCTTTGGCTGACTGTTAATTTCTTTGTCATAGCCAACCAATGGCCCATTTGTAAGAACTTGCTGTGTAACAATCAAGAAACCCATAAAAAGAAGCAAAGACCAGCGAAGTGCTCTGTCCATTTGTCGCCTACGGGTTTGTGCCAATTTTTCCATTATTCAACCGTTACTGATTTAGCCAAGTTTCTAGGTTGATCTACATCATTGCCGCGAACTACCGCCATTTCATAAGCAAATACCTGCAATGGAACAGTTGCCAGTATTGGCTGGAATAGGGCTGGAGCAATCGGAATTCGAATCACATGTTCTGCACCTTCAACAGGTGCGCCTTCTTCAGCAATAACAATGACGCGAGCCCCGCGAGCTTTGACCTCTTGAATGTTGCTCAGCATCTTTTCATCTAGTGCATGCTCATGACCTGCCGGAAGAATGGCAATCACAGGAGTTCCTTGATCAATAAGTGCGATTGGTCCGTGCTTGAGTTCGCCCCCAGCAAAACCTTCGGCATGGATATAAGCAAGTTCTTTTAATTTGAGTGCACCTTCTAGCGCAACCGGGTATCCAATATTTCTGCCCAAAAATAAAACGGTGTTGTTCTGGGCAAATGTTCGCGTTAATTCGCGAAGGGGTTCGACTGTTTCAAGGATCTGTTCGATTTTTCCAGGAAGTTCCAGAAGTTGCTTATATAAATCACGTACTTCTGAATCCTTGAGCGAACCATTAACCTGGCCTAGGTGCAAACCAATTAAGTACACCGCGATGATCTGGGTTAGCAGTGCCTTGGTTGAAGCGACAGCAATTTCTGGGCCTGCATGTGTGTATAAAACCGCATCTGATTCGCGCGGAATTGTTGAACTATTTGTATTGCAGATCGATAAAACTCTTCCGCCTGCGGCCTTTGCATGACGCACCGCCATCAAAGTATCCATGGTTTCACCAGATTGTGAAATTGCAATAATCAAAGTGCTGGGATCAATAATTGGATCGCGATATCTAAATTCACTGGCAATTTCTACGTCTACAGGAATCTTTGCCCATTTTTCAATCGCATATTTTGCAACCATTCCGGCGTGATAAGCCGTCCCGCAAGCAATAACGGTGATCTTTTTTAGTGAGCGAATTTCTTCTGCGCTCATGTGTAATTCATCAAGCAGTATTTGATTGTTATCGCTTAATCGGCCAATCAAAGTATCTGAAACAGCTTTTGGTTGCTCAAAGATCTCTTTCAACATGAAGTGTGCAAAGCCGCCCTTTTGTGCCGCACTGGCATCCCAAGAGATCTCGTACTGCTTTGGCTTTACTGGCTTACCATCAAGATCTGTGATTTCAACTGATGTTGGAGTCATAGTGACAACTTCATCTTGGCCAAGTTCGATAGCCTGCTTCGTAAACTCGATAAATGCTGCGACATCTGATGCCATGAAGTTTTCGCCAGTACCCAAACCAACAACAAGTGGTGAGTTACGTCGGACTCCAACAATTACATCTGGGGCATCGGCGTGAATCGCCAGCAAGGTAAATGATCCGCGCAGAGCTTTGACTGCATCGCGCATTGCCGCCGTTAGATCTCCATTGTGTTCTTTACGTAAATCACTGAGTAAATGTGCAACAGACTCGGTATCTGTTTCAGATGAAAACTTGTGGCCTTTGGCTTCTAGTTGGGAACGAAGTTCGGTGTAGTTTTCAATAATTCCATTATGGATAACTGCAAGCTTTCCTTCATTATCAACATGTGGGTGTGCGTTTCCATCTGTTGGCCCACCATGAGTTGCCCAACGCGTGTGGCCAATACCTGAATGAACTGTTGGCAAAGAGGCATCTAAAGAGTTTTCCAAGTTAGAAAGTTTGCCGGCTTTTTTTTCAATGAAAAGCTTGCCCGGTGTACCAAGAGCGATTCCTGCAGAGTCATAACCGCGGTATTCAAGTCGACGCAGACCTTCGATCAATGGATGTGAGGCAGATTGTGGCCCTGTGTAACCCACAATTCCGCACATCTCATTTACTCCAGTTCGTTTTTAACTGTATTTGCAAGGTGCTGAGCAACTTCTTGCGCAAGGCTATCACTGGCGGCTTCAACCATGACTCTAACCAGCGGTTCAGTTCCAGATGCACGCAATAAAACTCGACCAGAGTCACCTAAGCGATCCTCTGCTATTTTAACTGCGGCAGCGATTGCGACATTTCCTGGCAATCTATCTTTGGCAACATTCTTTACATTGATCAAAACCTGTGGGAACCGAACCATGGTTGCTGCTAATTCTTGGAGAGTTTTTCCTGTACGAACAACCTCTTGCATAAGTTGTAGCGCAGTTAGCAACCCATCACCTGTATTGGCTAATTGGCGCATGATTACATGCCCAGATTGTTCTCCGCCTAACGAGTAATCATTTGCGATCATATTTTCAAGCACATATCGATCGCCAACCGGAGTTGTCACAACATTAATTCCAGCATCCTTCATTGCATGCATAAATCCAAGGTTGCTCATTACGGTTCCAACTACGGTATCTGATGTCAAAACGCCGCGAGCTTTGAAACCACGTGCCAAAATTGTAAGGATGTGATCCCCATCAATTTCATTTCCTGCAGCATCAATTGCTAAGCAACGATCTGCATCACCATCGTGTGCGATTCCTAGATCAGCGCCTTCTTGTAGAACTGCGGCACGTAGTTGGTGTAGATGAGTTGAACCGCAATCATCATTAATATTCCAACCATCGGGTTGATTAAAGATTGAAACTACTTCAGCGCCCGCTCTGCGATAAACCTCGGGTGCAACGTATGAAGATGCGCCATTTGCACAATCAACAACAATCTTTAAACCTTTCAGTGGAGTTTCTACTGAGGACAAGAGGTGCTGTAGATACTTCTCTGTTGCTGAATCATCATTAATTATTCGGCCAACATTGCGGCCCGTTGGACGCTCCCAGTCCTCGCCCATTCTGGCTTCGATGCGTGCCTCGATTGCATCATCTAGTTTTCCTCCACCACGTGCAAACAACTTGATTCCGTTATCTGGCATTGGGTTGTGAGATGCAGAAATCATGACACCTAGATCGCACTTCATCTCAGCAACAAGGTGAGCAATTGCAGGGGTTGGAAGAACACCAACTCGATAGACATTGATTCCAGCACTGGTTAAACCGGCGACAACAGCTGCTTCTAGGAACTCTCCAGAGGCGCGTGAATCTTGCCCAACGATTGCAGTTGGCTGGTGGTCATTATTTGATGAGCTTTCAACCAATATATGCGCAGCAGCAACAGAAACATCTAAAGCAAGTTCTGCGGTGAGATCACGATTGGCTAAGCCACGGATTCCATCGGTGCCAAAAAGCGCCAATTGAACTCCTTTGATAAAAGTGAATTAACGCTTTGAGTATTGAGAACGCTTACGAGCCTTCTTAAGGCCGTACTTCTTGCGCTCAATAACACGTGCATCACGTGAAAGGAATCCAGCCTTCTTAAGTGCTGGACGGTTTGCTTCCTCATCAATTTGGTTGAGAGAACGTGCAACACCTAAACGAAGTGCGCCAGCTTGACCTGAAACTCCACCACCGTTGATGCGAGCAAAAACGTCGTACTGGTTTTCAGCACCAACTGTGCGGAATGGTTCTGACACTAGTTGTTGGTGAACCTTGTTTGGGAAATAGTTTTCAAGAGTCTTACCGTTAACAACCCAACGACCTGTTCCTGGAACTAGGCGAACGCGTGCAACAGCTTCCTTACGACGACCGGTG
>Ga0214917_10003668_pt1 | contig 17559 bp, 14 predicted proteins | sample LL_1208_BB_MetaG_FD_177983 | JGI IMG/M metagenome (GOLD analysis project Ga0214917, IMG submission 177983) | Freshwater microbial communities from Lake Lanier, Atlanta, Georgia, United States - LL_1208_BB | ecosystem: Environmental > Aquatic > Freshwater > Lake | place: USA: Georgia | collected... | reverse complement strand
GAGGATGCAGAGTGATGATCGCCTCCAGCAGATGGTCGGCATGCTGACCCACAAGCTCGAAGAACCTGTGGACCGGTAAGCGTCATCCAGCAAGCTTGAGATAGGGCGGCCAGTTCTTTGGCCGCCCTATTCATTTATGGAAGTTCCTTTCCTCGTCAGGCCGTTGCGGATGCAGATCGAGGCCCCCTTTGTCAAAAGCGTCTTGTCCACGGAACCATGGCTGTACGCTCTGTCGGCTCTTTTGTTGGCCGTTGTCTCCCCACTTATCCCGCGTTGTTTTGGTGGAAATCACCCGATGCTCCCACTTTGCCAACCGCTACAGAGATGAATTCAAACGCCCTGTGAACATGCGAACAACCCGGCGGGGTTTATCGTGAGGATTTTTCCACAGAACCAACAAGGGCGGTTCCGGACCCGACCTATCCACGGGTTATCCCGCCCGCAAGAATTTCAGCATGTGGGAGTTGTGCCGATTCTCTTCACTTATCCACCTGATTATGATTAAGGTGTACTTGATTCTTTATTCCCCTATCTCAATCATCTGATTCCAACACGCATGAAGCTTGTCCTACAAAAACAAAAGTTCCTCAACGCCCTTTCTTCCGTCCAAAACATCGTCAGCACCCGCACCCCCATCGGGATTCTCAACAATCTTCTTTTGCGGGGGTCCGGCTCGAATCTCACGGTGGCGGCGACCGATCTCGATATCGGCATCCGCACCTCTTGCGAGGCCGGCGTGGAAAAGCCGGGCGCGGTTACCCTGCCTGCCCGCCGCCTTTTTAGCATCATTCGCGAGCTTCCTTCCGAGGAACTCACCCTGGATGTCGACAGCAAGCTGGGTGCGACCATCCGTTGCGGGGCGGCCTTTTTCCGAATCATGGGGATGCCCGAGGAGGAGTTTCCCGCGATCCCGGATTTTCCCGCCAAGGGTGGGGACAAAAACCCGATCTACAAAATCGAGCAGAAAGTCCTCAAGGAGCTCATCAAGCGGGTTTCCTATGCCATGTCGGCCGACGAAAAGCGTTACGTGCTCAACGGCCTGCTGGTTTGTCTCAAGGAGGGAAAGCTCACTCTGGTGGCCACCGACGGGCGAAGACTCGCCCTGGCGGATCAAGAGCTGGATTTTCCCAAGTCGGGCGAGCGGGAGTTTATCCTGCCTGCCAAGGCCGTCCTGGAACTTCAGCGTCAGCTTGGTGACAAGGACGAAGTTTCCTTTGTTGTTTTGGAAAACCAGATTCTGTTTCAGTTCGGGACCACCCTGATTGCCGCCAAGATGGTGGAGGGAAATTATCCGAATTACCGGCAGGTGATTCCAGCCGAGGCCAAGGAGCGGGTGACCCTGGAGCGGGAGCTTTTCCTAAACTCCGTCCGCCGCGTGGCCTTGCTTTCCAGCGAAAAGTCCAACTCGGTGAAGCTTACGTTCACCAAGAACAACCTGGAGATCGCGGCCAACACCCCCGACGTGGGTGAGGCGCGGGAGGCGATTCCGGTCCAGTATAAGGGCAAAGACTTCACGATGGCCTTCAATCCCGAATTTTTGGCCGATCCCCTCAAAAACATCGAGGGCGATACGGTTCATTTCGACTTCATCGACGAACTCAGCCCCGGGGTGATCCGCTACAGCAAGCCGTTTCTCTACGTGATCATGCCCATGCGTACGGCCTGAGCCGGTCGGCGTGCTTCGCCGACTCCGCCTAACCTCGTTCCGTTGCCATTCGTCCCTCGATTTGGAGGGACTCGGCCCTCGCGTGCTGTTGGCCGGGCCAAACGGCCGGGGAAAAACCAGCGTCCTCGAGTCGGTTGCCATCGTGGCGCGGCTTCGGTCCTTCCGCACCGGAGCTCTCCGGGATTTGACCCGGCACGGGGCGGACGGGTGGCGTGCCGAGGCCTCATGGGCGGACGAGGCCGGACCGGTTCGGCTGGCCGTCGTTTGGCGCGGGCAGGGCAGGGAGCTGGAGATGGACGGCCGCACCGGTGCCACCACCGACGAGTTTTGGGGAAGGGCCCTGGCGGTCGTCGCGCACGGTGCCGACACGATCATGCTGGACGGAGGGGCCAGCGAACGACGCGCAGGGTTTGACCTGCTGCTCGCCGAGCTTGAGCCGCACCGCCTTTCGGATCTTCGGCGGCTCAAGGAAATCGCGAGGCAGCGCGGGGCCCTCTTGCGCCATCCGAGGCCGTCCCGGGAGGAGTGGGAGGCCTGGACCACGCAACTGGCCGAACTGGGGGAAGTTCTCCGGCCGGCGCGCGAAGCGCTGGCGAAAGCCATGCTTCCTTATTTGGAAAAGGCACAGCATGAACTGGCCGGGGACAGCGAAAAGCTGGCGGTGAAATTTCAACCCGCCGACCCGGTGCCGATCCCGGGTCCGGATCGGGACCGACTTTGGGAAAGGGAGCGGGAGCGCGGACTGAATTTGGCCGGACCCCAGCGGGATGACTGGGAGTTCAGCCTGGCCGGCAAAAGCCTCGCCAAGTTTGGATCCGAGGGCCAGCGGCGGACGGGATGCCTGGCCGTAAGGATCGCGGAACTGGAGTTGATCCGGGAAAAGCGGAAACGCACACCTGTGCTTTTGGTGGACGATGCCCTCAAGGAGCTGGACGCCGCCCGGCGGGAAGCCTTTTGGAGAGCGGTGCCGGAAGCGGTCCAAGTGTTATACGCCACGGCCCACGACCGCCCGGACGGGAGGAGCGGTTCGTGGGTTATTCTTGAGATCTCCCCTGGTTCGGCGCGTCGGGCCGAGTCCTGAGCCTTGCCAAGGCGCTGGGCGAACCGATACGCTCCTCGCCCCTTTGAACACAATAATTTTAAGGAGCTAAGCCATGGCCACTGAAGTCGGACCCGTAAAAACCGTGGAGGTCGCCCCCCTGCGACCACTGAACATTCCCAACCGCCTTGCCCCGACCCCAACGCAGGCGCCGAAATATCCGGTAAAGGTCAAAAACGCCGCCGGGCAGGAGGTCACGCTGGCCGACCCGGTCATGACCCGGGCCCTCGTGGCGCTGATGGACACGCATGCCGTCATCGGGGGAGCCGCGTGTCACTGGGGCGGACCCGCGGCCCTGGCGGAAATCATGTCCGCCATCCATGGAATCATGTTCGCGGTGAAGGGCCGGCCCTGGCACGAGGCGTACCACTTCGTCAACGATGCCGGTCACACGGAGAACGGGGTTTACGCCCTGCGTGCACAGTACGGTTTCGACGGCATGACCTTCGACGACCTGAAAAAATTCCGCAGCATCCAAAGCAAACTGACCGGCCACGGGGAAAGCCATCTCAACCCCCAGGGAGTGTTCATCAGCAACGGGCCGCTGGGGTCCGGCATTCCGGTGGCGCAAGGGCTGGCCCTTGGCGACAAACTGGCGAAGCGGGACCGGCTGACGTTTTGCGTGATTTCCGACGGCGCCTGCATGGAGGGCGAGGCGAAGGAGGCCCTCGCGGCGATTCCCGGTCTGGCCGGGCGGGGTGAACTGAACCCGTTCGTGCTCGTCGTTTCCGACAACGACACCAAGCTCTCGGGCCGGATTTCCAAAGACAGCTTCACGATGGAGCCGTCGTTTGCCGCCATGGCTCCGCTCGGCTGGAACGTGCGCCATGTGCCGGAGGGCCAGGATCTGCAAAAGGTTTACCTTGCCGTGGAGCAGGCGGTGACCGAAGCAAAAGGGGATCCGCGTCGGCCCGTTTGTCTCTGGGTGAAGACCATCAAGGGATTTGGAGTGAAGGAGACGGAGCAAAACTCCTCGGGTGGACACGGGTTTCCGCTGAAGGACGGAGAAAAAATCGTGGAGTTCGTGAACGAGATCACCGGGGGCAAGACTCCGGCGGACTTGGCCGCGTGGGCACAGTCATTGCGCAAGGCGTGGGAGGAAAAGCAGGCCGCCAAGAAAAACGCACCGGCCCCAACGGCGCCGTCCGTGAAAAAGGAAAAGGTGCAGGCGGGATTTTCGCGTGCGATGACCCGGGCGGCGCAGGAAGGGTTGCCGGTGGTTTCGATCAGCGCCGACCTGCCGGGCTCCACCGGGGTGGCGGCCTTTCAAAAGGCGGTGCCGGGTCGGTCCTTCGATATCGGCGTGGCGGAAGCCAACATGATCAGCACCTGTGCGGGCCTGGCGAAAACAGGCTTTCTTCCGGTGGCTGACACCTTTTCCCAATTCGGCATCACCAAGGGAAATCTCCCGATTATCATGGCGGCCCTGTCGCAGGGCCCGGTTGTGGCGGCATTCACCCACGCCGGGTTTCAGGACGCGGCGGACGGCGCCTCCCATGAGGCCACGACGTACTTTGCCGCGGTCTCCTCAATTCCCCACACGCTGGCGATCTCGGTCAGCTGCTCGGAGCAGGCAGACGCCCTGATGCTGGAGTCTTTCCGGCGTCTGGCCAAGGAAAGGCAGGCGGGCAAGGACGGGGAAAACGCCATTTTCTTCGCCGGCCGGGAGGATTTTCCGGCCCGGATCGGGGATCGGCCGAACGGGTATCCTTGGGGCACGGCGGAAGTTCTTCGCCGGGGCAAGGACGTGACTTTGGTGGCCTGCGGGCCGATGGTCCCCCTTGCGCTGGAGGCGGCCGAGTTGTTGGCCAAAGACGGCCAGCAGGCTTCGGTCATCGACAACCCCTTTGTGAATCGTCCGGATCTGGCCACGATTGGGCCGGCCCTCTCGGAAACCGGCGGGCGACTGGTCACGGCAGAGGATCACCAGGTCGTCGGTGGCATGGGGGCCATGTTGGTGCATGCCCTGAATCTGGCCGGAATTAGCGTAAAGAGTGCGGCAATCGGCATGCGGGGGGAGTTCGGACGTTCTGCCTACAGCGCCCGCGAACTTTACGACCACTTTGGCATGGGCCCGAAACATATTGCCGAGGCCGCCCGGAAACTTTGCCGTTGAAACAAACGGGCAGGCGCAGGGGCGCGGCCTGGGCGGCGGGACTTTGGCTGGCCGGTGCCATGGCCGGCTGGTCCGGCACCCAGGTCTATGTGTTGGAACCGGGAAAACCCGATGCCGGGCACGAGTTGCTGTTGGTGGAGAAAGAGGCGACCAAGGATGGAATCAGCACCCTGGTGGAACCCGGAGGAGCCGAAAAAAAAATCCCGACGGATAAAATTGTTGCGCGCCTGACCCCTGCACCCGCGCGGTCCACGAAGATGGATCGCAAGACCGCCCTCGCGGCGATCAACGCGCTGCTTGAAGCCAAAGCCAGGGCGGTGACCCTGGAGCGGACCTTGCAGGAAGAAGTCGAGAAATGGAAAAAGATCCTGGATCAGTTGCCCAGCGAGGAGGATCCCGCCGCCCTGGCCAAGGCGGAGGCGGCCTTTGCGGAAGCCATGGCACGGGCGGTACCCAAGGCGTATAACCCGGCCACGGCCTATACCGCGGAGGAACTGTCAGCCCAGTTGAGCATGCTGGAGGAGGTGAAAAAAAATTTTCCCACCCGGACGGAGGAAATCGAGCGGCAGGCCGAACCCTGGAAGGTGGAACAGGCCGAGATGACGGCCGGCAAAAAGAAACTCGAGGGAAGGTGGCTGACCCCCGGCGAGTGGGAGATGGAAAAGGGGGCGAGACAAAAGGCGGCCCGGGAGGCCTTTTTGGCCAAGCTGGAAATTCCGGAAGCCCCTTCCGTCCTGATCGGCCAAGGGATTCTTCTCACGACCGCGGGCCTGGTTCTCTTGGCAGCCTTCCTGGGCGCCAGCTTTCTTTTCCACGGCATCCTGGAATTCATCCGCCACCGGGCCTGGTGGAAGGGCGCAGCCTGGACCCTGGCCGGGGCCGCCATCATCGCGGTTTTGGGCCGGGCCACCGGACTGGTGCTGACCGCCCCGGAACCGCTGGAGACCGGGGCCCAGGGAAAGGGAGAGGCCATTGAAGATATTTTCTGGAATCAGGGCGGGCAGAAAAAAGAGTTTCCAAAGCAACTGCGGATTTCCGCTGCCGACCTGAACGCCTGGTTCATCCAACGGCTCAGGTTCACGCCCCTCGGGGTGACGGAAATCGCGGTGCTGGCGGCACAGGAATGGAAGCTGGAAATGGAGGAAGGGACGCTCCGCCTGGATCGGGCCGGCCGGTTTTTGGGGCGAAGCTTTGTTCTTCGCCACGAGATGACCTTTAACCGCACCGAGAAGGGGGAGGATATCTACCGCATCGAGGCCACCTTGGGGCAACTTCCCTTGCCTCCGGCCCTGGTCCTTCGGTCGTGGAATCAGTGGACGGAAACCTTGGGCAGGATGACGGCGGCCATTGGTGCGGCGGACCATCTCACCCTGGAGAGAATCGAAAAAGGAGCAGTCGTTTTTTCGGGGAAGTAAAAAGGAACCCGCACTTTGGCCCCAGCGCTGCGCGGCCCCCGAAGGGGCGGGGGGAGGGGGTTGAAAAACCCCATGAGCCTGCGAGAGTGGCATGAAGGAGGATTTTGATTTATGGCAAAAAAGGGATCGGAATGGGCGGCACGCATCAAGGGGGAGGTTCAGAAATCCATCATCGGCCAGGACGAGGTCATCGAGCGGCTTCTTGTCGCCCTGCTTTCCAACGGCCACGTCCTCTTGGAGGGGTTGCCCGGCCTGGCCAAGACCCTGCTGATCAAAAGCCTCGGTGCGGCGATGGGGTTGGAGTTTGAGCGTATCCAGTTTACCCCCGACCTTCTGCCCAGCGACGTGGTCGGCACGATGGTGTTCCAGCCCAAGGAGGGAAGCTTCCGCGTCCATAAAGGTCCCGTCTTTGCCAATCTGGTTTTGGCGGATGAAATCAACCGGGCTCCCGCCAAGGTGCAAAGCGCCCTGTTGGAGGCCATGCAGGAGAGGCAGGTCACGATTGGCGGGGAGACCCATCAACTGCCCCGGCCCTTTTTGGTCATGGCCACCCAAAACCCGCTGGAGCAGGAGGGGACCTATCCGCTACCCGAGGCCCAGACGGACCGCTTTCTCTTCAAACTGCTCGTTGACTATCCATCCGAGCAGGAGGAACGGGCCATGATGGATCGTTGGGGTCAGCTGACCCAGCAACCCAAGCTGCAGGCGGTTTCCTCCGGCGAGGAGCTCTTGTCCCTCCGGGATCAAGTGGACGACGTGCATCTGAGTCCGCCCCTGCAGGCCTACATGCTCGCGCTGGTTCGCGCCACCCGCGAAGCGGCGGCCGGATCCAACGGGGGAACCAAAAGCGCGCCCAAGGTCTTGTCGTATGGAGCCAGCCCCCGCGCCTCGCTGGCCTTGGTGCAGGCGACCCGGGCCTTGGCGTGGCTGCATGGGATGGATCATGGAACACCGGAAGTGGTGCAGAATGTCTTTCTCGATGCCCTGCGCCATCGCGTCGGCCTCACCTACGAGGCGGAAGCGGAAGAAACAACCACGGATGAGATTTTGCGGGGAGTGTTGGAGCGCGTGCCGGTTCCCGCGGGAGTGTAAGGAGGCGGAGGGAGAGATTTCCGGATGACAACCGTGACCGGCCCCGGCGAAACGGCCCGAAAGGCACCGCTGGCCATGCTCCGTCGGCTGGAGTGGCGCGTCCGCATGGCGGCGGACTCCTTTTTGGGGGGGGAATATCGTTCCGCTTTTCGCGGGCGCGGACGCGAATTTGACCAGGTGGTCAAATACGAGTACGGGGACGACATCCGTGACGTGGATTGGAATGTTTCCGCGCGCCTGGGGGAACTCTACCGGAAAAAATTCATCGAGGAGCGGGAGCTCACCGTGATTCTTCTGCTGGAAGACACGCCGTCCCTCCAATTCGGCTCCGGAAGCCGGACCAAGCGGGAGGCACTCTTGGAAATCGCCGGACTTTTTGCCCTGACAGCGGCCGGCAACCGGGACCGGGTGGGTTTTTGGCACGCGACACCGACGGGACATGAGGTCCGACAACCGGTTCGTGGCCGGGTGAATATTGTGCGCACGGCGGCCACCCTGCTGGGGCAACCGATTCCAAGGCTTGAGGACGGGGCGGAGGTGGCGGTGGATTGGAAACTTTTCTTTCACGCCTTTCCCAAACACAGCGTGGTGCTCTGGTTCGGGGATTTTCCCCCGCGAGCGCCCGGGGCAGGTTGGGCGGCGTTAAAAAAGCGCTATGAGATCATCGGGGTGCGTGTCGATGACCCCTGGGACCTCGAGCTGCCATCGGCGGGAATTCTCCCGGCGGTGGATCCGGAGACGGGCGAGGTGCTGGCGTTTGACACCGGAACTTTTGAAAGCCAAAGCCGGCACGACGCCTGGAAACAGGAGCGGGAGAAGGCCTGGGACGACTGGTTCCCCAGCCCGTTGCAACGGCTCACCGTCAGCACGGAAGCCGACCCGCTGGAGCCAATGGTGGCTTTTTTCAAAAGGCGGATGAAGGGGGTGAGGCGGTGAATCCGGCACCGACCCTTCTGCCCGGCGGATGGACCTTGGCGGACCCGCTTTGGTTGCTCCTGTTGTTGCTCTTGCCTCTGGCGGTGTGGTGGCGGAGCCGGCGGCCCCGCCCCGTGCTGGTGATTCCCCGGGTGGCCCAATGGGCGGGCGCCCCTGCGGTTTCCATGGGCCGGATGCCGTCCATCCTCGCAGCCGCGGGATTTGCCGCGTTGGTCGTGGCCATGGCCCGGCCCCAGCAGCTCGAGGAGAAAAAACAGGTTCGACAGAAGGGGTACGACATCATGCTGGCGATCGATCTTTCCCCCAGCATGTTGGCGGAGGACTATGAAGGTCCCCAGGGCCGGATCAACCGGCTGCAGGCCATTCAGCCGATCATTGAGGCCTTCATTTCGAGGAGACCCGCCGACCGGATCGGTGTGGTGGTCTATGGTGGCAGGGCCTACACCCTTTCGCCGCTGACGTTTGATCACGACTGGTTGGCGCGGCAGATCCGGCGGCTGAAAATCGGCCTCGTGGAGGATGCCACCGCCGTCGGGGACGGGCTTGGCCTGGCCGTGACGAGGCTGGAGCAGGCCGAGAAAGACAAGGGCGGCCAGCGCAAAGGCGCTTTTGTCATCCTGCTGACGGACGGATCCAACAACAGCGGCGTGCTGGCGCCCCGGCAGGCGGCGGAGCTGGCGCGGGCGCGGGGGATTCCGGTTTACACGATCGGGGCGGGCCGGCCCGGGATTGTGCCGATGCCGGTGGTCGACAATGCCGGCCGGAAGCTGGGGTATCGTCAGGCGATTTCGGATCTCGACGAGGAGACCCTTCAGGAAATTGCCTCCCTGACCGACGGAAAATTTTTTCGGGCGATGGATGTGGGGACGGCCGAGGCGGCCTTCGCCGCCATCGACAAACGGCAGCGAATCGAATTTAACGCCAAGGCCCAGATCCGGGCCCATGAATGGTTTGCCGCGTTTGCCGCGCCGGGCTTGGCGGTCTTTTTCGCCGGGATGGCCTTTTCCCGTCCGGGACGCTGGGGAGGGGTCGCATGAGTTTGCTCCTCGGGATTCATTGGGAACAGCCGTGGATTTTGGCGCTTGTCCCGTTGGCCCCCTTTCTGGCTTGGGCGGTCTTTCGGTCCAAGACGGGGCCGGGTGGCCCCCTTCGTCTTCCCAGGGTGTTGCGGCGCTGGGCGGGAACTCGGGCGGTGACCGAACGGCCCGCGGCGCGAAGAAGGGCTGCCGGGCTTTGGCTGGGGCTGGGAAGCGCGCTGGTGTTGGCGGCGTTGGCCCGGCCGCAGTGGGGCAATCTCGAGGAGACGGTGTTCGACCAGTCCCGCGAAGTGCTCATCGCGCTCGACCTCTCCGCCAGCATGCTGGCGGAAGACGTGAAGCCAACCCGGTTGGCGCGCGCCAAGCTCCTCATCGGGGCTTTGCTGGATGAGTTGCAGGGCGAGCGGGTGGGGTTGGCGGTCTTCGCCGGCACCGCGTTTCTGCAGGTTCCGATGAGCTCGGATTACGAAATCATGCGGGACATCCTGACGGGGCTGGATCCGTCCTATCTTCCGCAGGCCGGCACGGACTACGCCGGGATGTTGAGGGTGGCCAACGAGGCCTTTGGGCAAAGCACGGCGGCGGACCGCTTTCTCATCGTGTTGAGTGACGGGGAGGCACACGATCCGGATTGGCGCAGGGCGTTGGAGGAGCTGAAGAAAAAGGAAGTGAAGGTGATTTCGCTGGGAATTGGCACGGCGGCGGGGGGCCTTGTGCCCGATAGCCAGGGCGGAGTCATCAAGGACGGCCGCGGGGCGGCGGTGTTGTCGCGGTTGGAGCCCGCCACCCTCGAGGAGTTGGCCCAGGCCACCGGCGGGGTTTATCGGGAAGCTTCCAACTGGGTGGACTTGGCGGAGCTTATCAAGGAGACGGTGGCGCAGGGAAAAACGGGGGACTTCTCGAAGACCCGGGATGTCCGGATGGCCGAAAGATTCCAATGGTTTTTGGCGCCGGGAATCCTGTTTCTTGCGCTGAGCTTGGCCTTGGAAATACCCTCTTTGCCTACCCGTCGGCGCCTGGCTCTGGGCACAACCACCACGGGGGAGCCTTTGCCTGTTCCGATGGAAAAGAAAACTACCCGCTTGGTTTCCCGGGAACATCAACCCGCCCCGGCCAGGAGCCGATGAGTCCGCTCCTTCTTTTTCTCGCTTTAGGGATCTGGGTGTCTTCCGGAACGACAGGCAAGGCCGCGAACAACACCTTGGCGCCGGCCGCAGCCAACCCGCTCAAGGAAACCGTGGCGGCGCTGGCGGAATCAGAGAAACCGCCCGCGGCCGACTACGCGCGCATGGCGGAGCAGACGATCTCTTTCGGTTCAAACTCCGAATCCGTCTCCCAACTCAATGCCTCGGCCCAGGGCACGGCAGATCCCGAAGGACCTTGGCGGAATCTGGTGGGGGATGCTTTGGCGGGTGTCGATGAGGGCGAAAGACGGGATCCCAAGGCAGCCGACTGGCCGGATTTGCGGGAAAAGCTGAAAAAACTGCAGCCACCCGCGCCGCCCCCCTCCCAAGGAGGATCGAAGAAAGACAAGAAAGACAAAAAAGACCAGAACAAGATCAAGGAAAAGGACAAACAACAAAAGGGTGGCGGCAAGGACAAGCAACCGCAGCCATCCGGCGGCGGACAGAAATCCGACCAGCAGGAGGGGGGAGAGGGCAAGGAGGGAGAAGGAGAGTCGCAAGGGCCGCCCTCGCAGGGGCAACCCGGGAAAGGGGAGAAAAAAGACGGGCAAGAGGACGGAGGATCCGGGAGTGACGGAAAAGGTGAAAACCAGCCGCAAAAGCAGCAGGCCCGGGGCAAGGATCCGAACCAGATTCGGGATTTCAGCAACAGCAAGGACGGGGAGGGACAGATGAAAGAGAGGGCCCAAAACGAGGAAATGAAGGGGATGGAGGATGAAAAAGCCGGGTTTGGGAACCTCGGTCAGGAAAAGAAGGAGGGGAAAGAGCGGCCAGGGACAGCCGCCGGCCAAGGTGGGCCGGAGGAACGGCCGGAGGCGCCTCCCGGCATGCGCGTGGTCGGAGGAGGCTCCGGCCAAAAGGCCAGCGACAAGACCTCGGATCCTTTGACGCTGGAATCCATGGCACGCTTGGATCAGGTGAAACAGTCCGATAGTCCGGCCATTTTACAACAGCGGTTGCAACCGCAGGATCAACGTCCACAGCCCTCCTCTCTGGGAAAACCATGGTGATGAAAAGAATCTTACTTTTTGCCATGGCCTCGGTTTGTTGGGTGGCCGGCTTGCGCGCCCAGTCGGTTGCCTGGAATGACCCCGGTCCCGTGGCCCCGAACACCGTGATTCAGCTGGAGCTGGTGTTCACGGATTGCCAACCGCAGGGGAACCTGAGCCTGCCGCGGGTCAACGGTCTCCAGATCCTCGGGCAGCCCGGCCGGGCCACGAGCTTCTCCATGATCAACTTTCAGACCAGCTCCTCCACGACGCTGAGCTACTCGGTCCAGGTGGGCCAGGGCGGCCGGATCCAGATCCCCGCTTTCGAGGTTCAGACCGACAAAGGGAAAAAAACCGTGCCGTCTCTTACCGTGGATGCGAGCGCCTCGGCTCCGCCTCCCCAGCAGGCCGCACCCTCGCCCTTCCCGTTCCCCCCCGGATTTTTTCAGAACCAGCCTCCCGCCGGGGCGGCCCCCGTGATCCCGCCCAGCGCGGTCCGCTCGGAAGCCAATGTGGAGCCTCGCAACCCCTATGCCGGCGAGGTTTTTGAGGTGAATTACCGTGTGATGATGGGGCCGGGGCGGAGTGGTCGTCCCAAAACGACGCCGCTTTGGGATGTGCAGAATTTTACGGCGGAGGCTTGGGGTCGCGGACAGCAAACCGGGCCCGCGGAAATGCAGTTCCTCACCCGTGCGATGGCGCCGAAGCCCGGGCGATTCGAGCTGCCAACTATCCGGCAAAAGTGGGACATCGACACCCCGCTTGGTGGAAGGTCCTTCTTCTTCACGGCTCCCGGGTCGGCGGAAGTCGAGGCTTCGACGGAACCGGTGCCGATGGAAATTCAACCCCTGCCCGCCGGGGCTCCGGCCGGGTTCAAGGGGGCGGTCGGGCAGTACTCGCTGGATTCGAAAATGGTGCCGGAGCAGGTGAATGAAGGGGAACCGATCACCTGGACGCTGAATCTGAAAGGCACCGGCAACTGGCCGATGGGCGTGGAGCTGCCCTCCCGGACCGTGCCGGCCAAGATGCGCACGATTCAGCCCAAATTGCGTCGGGAGTTCGAAGGGACCCAGGTGTTTACGGGCGGACTGGTGGAAGACCTGGTCCTGATTCCTACCGAGGCGGGGGAGTATGAGTTGCCGGCGGTGAAATTCGTTTACTTCGATCCCAAGAAAAAGAGCTACGAAACCATCGAGGCGAAACCACCCAAGATCTCTGTCCTCAAGGAGGGAACGCTTCGTCCCTCCGGACCGGCCCAGGTGACCATGGCTCCTTCGGCAGGACCCGCACAAAAACAGGGCAGCGGGCCCGGGTGGGGCGGGTTCGGTTCCGGCAAGTCGGCACGGGTTTTGCAGTACGGCGTCCCTGCCCTGCCCCGCGAACCGCTGGAGGGAACCGGCGTGGGCATGGCGCCAATCCCGCTCGGTCTGGCTCGGTTCATGGCAGTTCTGCCGTGGGTGGTTTTGGCGGGGGTTTGGTGGCGCTGGGCACGCAAGAGAGCGGTGCTGACTGATCCTGAGCGGAGTCGCAAGGAGGCTTTGCAGTCGTGGAAATCATCCGTCCAGCTCCTGCGTGTGGAGTCGGCCAACCCGGAAGCACGCGACAAGAGCCTGCTGCTTTGGCAAAAGGCGGTGGCGGGGACGTTGGGGGTGGATGCTGCCACGCCGGCTTGGCCGGAGATTGCCGCGGCGACCCCGTCGTTGCAGCCGGGGGATCGGGAGGACCTCGAGAAGTGTTGGCTGGAGGCAAATGAGGCTCTGTATGGACGAAATCCAAGTCTCAACGGCGACTGGTGTGAACGGGCGGCCATGCTCGCCGACCGCATCGACTTGCCGCCGCTGAAGGCCTGGGAGCCTTTGCGCCCCAGAAACATGCTGCCTTGGTTTGCTGTTTTGCTGATGTTGGCGCTTCCCCTTCGAATCGATGCGGAGGAGAAGAAAGCCTTGCCGGCATCGGCACCCCAAGCCGAAGACCCGGTCCGGCTGTATCGTGAGGGCAGTTTTGAGAAAGCCGGCCAGATATGGGGTGAGAAAGTGCGCAAAAACATGACCGACCCGAAGGCGCGAAATAATCTGGGCCTTGCGTGGTTCCAGGTGGGTGACAAGGAAAGGGCCTTGGCAAACGGCCTGTCGGCCTATTTGGTGGCTCCCCAAACTGCCACCGTGGACTGGAATCTTGGAATTTTCGCCGAAGCAGCCAACCAGCTTGATCCGGCGGTGCGCCGGTTGTTGGAGGATACCTGGGGAGCCAGACTGACCGCGTGGTCCGGTGTGTTTGCGTGGCAAATGTGGCTGGTTGCGGGAAGTACGGTGTCGGCTTTGGGGGTGGGGCTGTGGCTGGCGGCGGGCTACTTCGCCTGGCGGAGAAAAGGGTTGTTCCGGTCGGGTTCCGGGGTCTTGCTCGTGGGAGCCGCGTTGACCTTTGTGTCCGGATCCGCGCTGGGGGTATATGGGAAATTGTCCGATCGTGCGGCCGTCATGTTGGTGGATGTGGTGCCCTTGCGATCCGTGCCTACGGAAGTGGAACCACAGGCGGAGAAGGCTTATCCGCCCGGGTCGATCGCCCATCGGGAAAAGGAGTTTCTGGGTTGGAGCAAGGTACGCATGCCCAATAACGATGCGGGATGGATCCGGACGGAGAATCTGGTGCCGCTCTATGGAAGGTTTTGGTAGGGGCGACCTGCTTGCGGGGCGAGCAGCCAAGTCGCTCGCCCCTACCGCGGCCTTCGTAGCTCTACTTTCCTGCCAGTCGTCTGCGGTTCTTCTTCCTCAGGCTGGGGAATTTGGGAGTCCGGTGCGACATCCTTGGTGAAAAGTTTTTCCATCAAGGTGCGGTCGCCTTTGGCGGGGTGGACCTTCACCACGAGGTTGGTGGTTTGTGCGGGCGGCACCGAGGCGGGCTCCCATAGGCGGCGGTAGGCTAGCTTGAGGTTGAATCTTCCCTCGCGTGGGAAAACCACCTGCAAGATCTGTGTGCCGGAAGCTCCAACCCGCGGCTCCTTGGTGTCGGATTCATAACTTTCGGAAAGAATCCGACCGCTTTGGAGCGGTGGGTCCAGCATCCACCGGTAGCCGGTGGAGGGGTTGGCGGGCAACCGCACTTCCACCGGGTGTTCGGCCTTGGCCTCAATATCGGGCCTATCTCCAAGCCAGCCACATCCCGCGAACAGGATTCCGAAAGCAAAAACACCCGCCCAAATCCTGAGCTTTTTATGTTTGGAGTCAGGGGTCATGGAAAGACGTCAGCCGCATGGGCTAACCCAAGTGATTTTAGGGCCTTGGGGGCAGAGGTCAAAACCGCCGGAATGACCCGGGAAATGGTAAATTATTTTTTGCGGAGGGGGGCCAGATCCTCGTCGGACTGGGCGGCATCGGCCCAAGTTCGGTCGAGGGCAATGGCGGCCTGAACGTAGTTGCGGGCTTTTTCCAACTCCTGCAGAACGCAGTGGTAACAGCCGAGCTGGAACTTGATGTGGGGATTTTGCGGAAACTTTCTCTCCGCCTCCTGCAGCACAACGCGACCCTGCTGGATGGCGCCGCTTTGGCGCATGGCATCGGCCAGCGAGACCCAAGCCTCGGGTTCGTTCGGGCAACGTTCCTTGAGGCGCTCGGCGGTCTTGCGCATCTCCGCGTAGCGGCCGGCGGCGCGCAGGATCCGGGTGCGTAGAAAGGAGAGGGTGATCTCCTCCTGTCCTTTGGCACGGATGGAATCGAGCACGCGAAGGGCCTCGTCATACATCCCGAGGCCGCAGTAGCCCTCCATCTCTTCCTGCAGTTTGGCAAGGTTGGCCATCAGCTGGAACGAATCTTCCATGGGGGCAAAAGGGAACAAGCCCCAGCCGGGGCTTGTTCACGCCCCGGCTGGGACAAATTGCGAGTGATTAGGCGACTTTGACCTGGATGATTTTTGGCCTGGCCTCCTCGCGCTTTGAGATTTCCAGCGTGAGGACGCCGTCCGCGTACCGGGCCTGGATTTTTTCAGGATCCACATCCTCGGGCACGAGGAGCGATCGCTCGACTTCCACCGTGGTCTCCGCGCCTTCGCGAAAGATCCTCTTCTGGCCTTTCACGGCAAGAACCCCGTCCGTCAGGGTAACCTTGAGCTCGTCCTTTTTCAGGCCGGGTAACTCGAGGTCATACCGGTAGCCGGACTCCGTCTCGTGGGCGGAGATGGGGTTCCAGGCGTGGCTGGAGCCCGAGGGGGCTGGAAAATCAAAAAGACGGTCGAGTTCGTTGAGAAGGAACCCGAAGCCGCTCCCGTTTTCCGTCCGGGGCGTCAGCGCCGTATTGGATTCGTGGTTGTTTTTCATGGCTTGGTTCTCCTTTCTTTGATTAGTCCTTCTAGAAAACATTTGATGCATCAGGCATGCCAAATAAATGAATTTATAAAATGTTGAAAATCAACTTATTATAATAATAACGAAAGCCAAAAAAGAGACAAAAAGACACAATTCTCAAAAAACCAAATAAAAGCGAGACATTTTGACCAATTTCAAATCAGTAGATGATTCTTTTGGGCGCTCTTTGCGGATCGCATCAAACCTTTCTTTGCCTATTCGAATCAAGGTCAAGATCGGTTCCCCGTCGCCCGGAAACTTTAAATTTTAATTACGGTCGGGATTGATCCCCCTTTGCCCCAAGATCTTTGCGGTTACCCCTCCGGGGTGGTGGGATTGTGCGCTTCCGCGCACGCGCAATGCGCCCCTTTTTCCTAGGCCCATCCCAAGTACGGTCGGGATTGCGCGCCTCTCAAACCCGCCCCCGCGCCATCCGTTCGTCGCGTTCCGCTGGTTAGGACTCCCCGTCCTCACATTCGTTCGGACAGGGAGGGATTGGCCCCCTCATTCCCTAGGCCCATCCGAATTACGCCTCCGGCAGATAGAAAACCCTGTCCTCGCTATCGCTCGGACAGGGAGGGATTCGAACCCTCGGTTGGCTTTCACCAACACACGCTTTCCAGGCGTGCCCGATAGACCGCTCCGGCACCTGTCCCTGAACTGAAAACCATAAATAAAGCCCTGTGCACTTGCGAGCCGATAAACTTGGCCTCTTTCCGCGTCCCGCCTTCCACTTTCCACTTTTTCGCCACCCTTTAACTTAAACTTCAACTAAGGCCCCCCACCTCTAGGCTTTGGGAATGAAGTCCGAACTGCCGATCTCCGTGTGCATGATCTCCGGCCCCGACGCCGGCCGGATTGGGCGGGCGCTGGAAAGCGTCCGCGGATGGACCGCCGAACAGATCGTGGTGGTCAACGACGATGTCACCGACGGCACGGACAAGATCGCCGAAAAGCTTGGGGCTAAGGTCTTCCGCGAGCCCTGGAAGGAGCACATCGCCCAGAAAAATTCCGCCGCCGCCAAGGCAACCCAACCATGGATTCTGGGCCTGGATTCCGACGAGGAGATTTCCTCCAAGCTTCGCGAATCGATCACCCGATTCATGTTGTCCGTCCAGGTCAATGCGCCCGATGCCTTCCGGATGGCCCGTTGCTCCTTATTCCTCGGGCACTGGGTTCGGCACGGCGACTGGTATCCCGATTGGCAGACGCGCCTCTGGAGAGCGGGGAAGGCCAAATGGGGCGGAGTCGATCCCCACGACCGCCTTCTCGTTGAGGGACGGACAGGCACGCTGAACGGAGACATTCTCCACTATTCGAATCCCTCTATTTCCAGTTATGTCTCCAAGATCAACTACTTCTCGGATCTTTATCTCGAATCCCGCCTCAAGAAGGGCTCTCGGTGGTATCCGGCCGAAACAGCCTTCCGCGCTTTCTGGCGATTTTTCCGGGCTTATTTCCTGCGGCTGGGTTTTCTCGACGGTTTCCCCGGCTTCTACATCGCCGCCTCCACCTTCTACTCCACCCTCGTTCGCCATACGCGGCTTTTGGAGCACCAGCTGGCCAAACGCCCGACCCCTCCGAAGCCGTAAGCCCGCGTCTGCACCGCTAATTTTTGGAACGTGAATGATCAAGTCGGACGAGCCAGCGGTTTGTTCCTGCCCAATTCCTTGGGTTGGGAATTCCAAT
>Ga0214917_10003667_pt1 | contig 17567 bp, 19 predicted proteins | sample LL_1208_BB_MetaG_FD_177983 | JGI IMG/M metagenome (GOLD analysis project Ga0214917, IMG submission 177983) | Freshwater microbial communities from Lake Lanier, Atlanta, Georgia, United States - LL_1208_BB | ecosystem: Environmental > Aquatic > Freshwater > Lake | place: USA: Georgia | collected... | reverse complement strand
CATCCGCATTTCTCCCGAGACCCCCACGACATACGACGAGGTCCCCAAGGAGGAGATTGCCAGGGCGTGCCGTCGCAAACGACGTAGCCCATCGGACATTCTGCCCAGGTTCAAGAAGCAGACATCATGACAGATCCCCTCTCTATCCAAACTTTTCTGAGGCAGGGCTGACTCTGACCTTCTTAAGGATCAGACGGATCCTTAAGTATCTTTGAGATTGTATGAAGTGCGTGGAGTCATTCATTCATTGTGCCAAGAGATGATGACGGAGGGGTTTGAGCCCCAGCAGGACACCTGTGGGGTTTCGATAACAAAAAAGCCAATGTGTTCCAATTTTTGGGAGATTATGCGGAGAATCTTGGGCTTCATGCTCCCGGGGCACCCGATGATATTTCTACACGAGATGGACACACTCGTCATGCCCTTCTCGGCCATGCACAACAGATCCCATGCGATGCGATCCATGTTCATCCGGAGGACCCGATCGTGCTCGTCCCTTGTGATCGAACGGATCATATCATAATACAACTCGGGATCGATACCCATGAGTATCCAATTGATCGGGAGATCCCTCGGCCGGCAACCGAATCCCCGACGACACAAGGGGCACCTCGAAAGCCTCATCAGACTGTTCTCGTCGAATGTGTGCCCGCATGGCAGCACCCTCGGCACCCTCATCTTGTCCAGACTTATCGGACACTCCATCCATCATTATACACCACCCCACACCGACATTAAATCATATCCAAACCCTGTCCGGATTTCATTCTCAGTATCCCTTTTTAGTAAGGTATCGCTTAAGAACACCTCCTTAAGCCGTTTGATGGAGGTTGGTTCGAACCCTATCTTTAAATCGTTTCAGCCGAGGGTGTAATTAGGATTTGAGGTTGAAGAGGTTGGGCCAGGAGGGTTTGGAGCGTTTTTTGCGGCCGGTCGTCAGGTCGTACTTCATCTTGGAGATCAGGGTCGAGGTGATGATCAGACCCAATGCAATGACGAGCAGGATAACAATCTTGAATGTTATCGATATAAAGAGGCCGACAAGGAGCCATAGGACGAGCATGACCAGGGTCATGTTGAACAGCAGCCTGTTCTTGGTGAAGAAAGATGCAGTGGCCGACACCACCATGACTACGATCGCGCACACATACAACAGATAATCATCACGCTTCATTTCTAAGATCCTGGATAAAAATAAAATTTTGCAGACTCACGTAGATTTCTGTTGACGTCTATGGGAGCTGTGGATCGGTATGTATTGCCCACTGCTCGATAATACGACGTCCCCATGCATCGGAAATCGACCCCATTGGGATGCAGGAGTGGGAGGAATCATCTGAGGCCGCCTCGTTGATACGCCTCCATAACGTGCAGGCTGCTTCCTCGATGACTTTATTATATGTGTTTCAAATTCTCCTATTGGGGGCACAAAGGTGCTATTGCGCGTTGGCGGTGTTATCTGAGGGCGCTTCGTCGATTCGCCTCGAGAAGAAGGAGCAGCAGGGTTGCTGGTTGGGGATGCACCACCTCCCGTCTTTGTTATTTGTTGAAGAATGAGCTGCATATCCCCAGAGTGTTGAACATAAAGCCGCTTCTTTATATCCATTGGAATCCCGGGGAATGATTTGTCCAAATGCTTGACGTAATCTGCAAAGTGCAGCAGATCAGCACCTTGTGGTGCATTCTGGAAGATACCCTGTTGTATCGTAAAGTGGGGAGTAAACGAAGTGTGTTGAGTGCGGACAGGTGCGCTTGTTCGAGTTGATTTACGTGGTGCCTTACGCCCCTTGACCGTCTTTTTCGGTGGCGCTGCGGCTGCTTTTGCTTGCTCCTTGCGTTCTTGTTCAATCAACTGTGCGGCGTGTTGTCCCGGTGTCTTTATCCGTGCACCACCACCCCCCTGGCTCGGTCGAATCGTCTGCTGTTCTGTAATGATCTTCTTCAATTCATTCTTCATCTCGACCACATTCTTCGGGTCGGCCATTGCCTGTCGCACGTCATTGGCGACTTCCTGATTATTGATGATAATGACGACGGAATCGATAAACACCACATCTTTTCCCTTGTGCTTACCCTCCTTCGTAAGGATGACAACTCCCACATCCTCATTGGGTATCGTCTGTAGAGAAGGGAACTTGGTCATGAACCATTGCTTCATCGCACGACCATTGATCCTTCCAATGATGGATCTGCTGAGGATGGATCGTTGGTCGATGACCATGGCTCCTTTGGTATTCTTCTGTCTGCATGATATCCTGATAATCATGAGATCCAATTGATCCTCAAATGATTCCAAGTAGTCTTCTGTAAATTCCTGACTAGAATGTTTTATCCATTCTTCGGATACCTTGTTTCTCTGGAACGTGAATCGGACAGAACCTGGACCCAACCATACCCCCAGACACCTGGGAGCATGAGGGTAATCATTCATGTATGAGAGAGCCAGGTTAGTCATGACTCTGTCCACCAGTTCTGTCATCTGGAACGAATCGACGATGCCTTGCAGATATTGTCTCCAATTGATTGGTATATCCAAATGGATGACATTAGGATTATTCATCTCTGGTTTTTTTATCTTGACAAGGAAAAAAATTTGAGGGTGGGACCGTTCACTTCTGCATATCAAAATCGGTCTCGCCCTCGTAATAAAAGATTGCTTTGCGGAGATACAGGTCAAAGTCCGTGTCGGCCATCTGATCCCTGAATTCTCCGTACAAATCCTCCTTGATCTTGGGGAGATGGTCCCGCAGGAACCCCAGGAATCGCAGCCTCCCGCTGTGATGCGACCCGGGGAGCGTCATCTCCTCGAGGATGACGGACCGCTCCTCCTCGTCCTCGACCGCCATCATGGCGCTGTTCAGCAGCACAAAGAACCGGCACCTCAGGGCGTGCTCGGGTGGCACGCGGATCGCAAAGTCCCGGTACCCGCTGAGCACATTCAGCAGGCGCACGGCATGTCCCGTCGAGCATGTCCCGCACATGTCCACAAGCTCCTGGACGAGCCGCTCGATCATCGACTCGCGATCGTGGCCCTCCTCGTCCCCGTGCTTCCGGATGTAGGCCCACACCATGGCCAGGATCTGTCGCAGGTTGTGCCGGTGCCTCCCATATGTGGACGGATCGATCTCGATGCGCCGCAGGGATGCGGTTATGCGGTGGTCGTCCCGTCCCTTGGTCAGTTCATTGATGTAATACTGGATCGGGTGGTTCGGGAGCATCGGGAGATCCTGGACCAGATAATCGATAATCTCCTGGGCGCTCTCGGTCGCTATGCAGTGGATATTCTCACGGTTCGCATAGAACGTCCTCGACTCCTGATAGTCCGCCAGCACCCTGACGGCCTCCTCCCGCGCACCCGGATCGTCCGTGCAGTCCAGCAGGATCCGTGATGCATCGGCGACATCCCACGGCGCTTCTGCATCAGATGAGACCACGCCCCTCAGGTATCCCACCATGCGCTCCATCGGGAATCCGCTGTGGATGTACGACCCCGGGTGCTTCAGAAGATACTCGACGAGCATGATCCTGCACGTCGTGTCGAGATGATCCCATGTCGTGCACACCAGCTGGGTGAAGCACGCGTCGTTCAGGTAAGCGGCGCACGATATGATGGCGCGCAGCCTGAAGTGACCGTCCATTGTGGTCGACGATCCGATCATGACCGAGAGCATGGGCACGATGGCCCTCTCGATGTGCTGGTGGGTCATGCCGCACCTCTCAATCATCCCGGGGATGTACCCGAGGATGTAGGCCGTGGGCGCATTGCCCGCCCGGATCATCCGCCACAGGTGAGGGATAACGTGCTCATCGACGCCCGCCGGGTCGTCGACCCACCACTTTGTCGTCTCCAGCATGACCATGGGGTGCAGCATATCCCCATCCCTGATGAGCGCCTTCATGTCGTCCCGGATCGACACGGACGTCGTCGCAAGGAACCGGTTCTCCATGACCTTGACAAACTCCAGCTGGCCGTGCTCGTCATCCACAGACGGCCGCTCCGGCGGTTCATCCCCAACCACCGCCGTCGTCTCCTCCTTCACCCAATCATAAAACCCTTCCATCTCTCCTTGCCTCCCTTAGGAGGTATCTCCTTAAGATGGTAATGTATGGATCTGATTTCGGATCCAAACCGATTCTCCAGGTAGGATAATAAGGATATGTCAAACTCTGCACGGATTCCTGCAAGTGCGTTTGAAGACAGGTGTAAAGACAATGATAGGGAGAGGAGATCCGAGGAAATCCAAAGTTAACCCGTGAAGGGTTTGGGATATCTGGACATTCAAATCGGATGAATTTGAATTTTGCAGGGTTTGTTTGTTTCATCCACAAAGTTTTGTTATACTGAGGAAAAATGAAGGCATGGATGGGCTTATGGACAGGGTTGAAATCAACCCCCATCAAACTTTAATCCGGCTTAAGAACAAATTCACCTTCTTAAGCCGGACTAAAGGTGGTTTCAACCCTGCTTATGGACGATGAATGTATGATCTGATGGGCTTATTTGTGGGGTGGCAGGAATGGAACAGACAATCCTGGTTATCAGCGATGTCGCCAATTATTATCAGGCCGAGAACAACAAGGAGATGCGGCACGCGACGAGGAAGAAGATTATCGAAACGGATCCGTACTGGGTTGCACCCCACGCATTCAAGACACAAGACCTGGAACTGTACATCGCCTACCGCTTCAGGCTGAATATGGGCGCCAGACAGTATTGGGACACGATGATGAAGATCGATCCCAAGATGGATCCTTATTGTCCCGATAAGGATCCGACACCGCAGATTGCCAAGAAACCATCATGCGACATCTCGTAAACTCCATTGTCGCCGCCCTCCAGACCCATCCCAACAACAATTAAGAGGCAGGATCATAACCATCTATTGATAAGACGGCTTAAATACATGTCTTTAAATCATTGATTTAAAGCGGTTTTTGACGACGATGATTATCGACAAGATGGATTGCAAACCCTGTACGGATCAACTTTGGATTTCCTCGGGTTTTTTCTCGGATCTTCTCTCTCCTTATATGAGTCTTTAAACCGGTATTAAAACCTTAAGTGTCATCAAAGTCGAGTTGGGTTTGGGTTTAACCCGAACAGGGTTTGATGGATTGGAAGTTTTCAGAAAATAATTTTGCGGATAATAAATGAAGAAGAAATGCCAGGTGGCTTATTTATTTTCGAAAAATGTGCAAGAGATACATCAAACCTTTCAACCCATCGTCAGTCAGTTGGAAAAGCTCGTTGTGGGCAGGACGGGGGTTTTTGAGAAGTATTCAAAATCCATGAATATGGCCACCGTCGCCCTTGTTCTTTATCTCATGCCGGCGGGTGACCGAGTAAATGAAGATATCAAGGACTATATGAATACGCCGCTCCTTACAAACATGACTTCTAAAAACAAAGAGGTTGTCGTTGTCTTCTTGCGCAGCTATGATGGAAAAGGTATCATCGGCCAAATAAAGGTTCCGGATAAGTGTGCGTGGGTAGAAGTGGTTTGTTTCACCAATTATTATAATAACCGCAAACAGATTTCTTCTGAATTAGATATCACAAAAAGAGCCATTACGAGGCTCCGGGAGATGATCAAAAGGGTGTGTCCTGATATACTACTGATCAGTCCGCATAATGACAACTATATACTATTCAGTATGATGATCATGATGATGGTATGAGCTGCCGCCATAACCACTTCTTCTGACGATTACTAGGGTTGAAACCAACTTTATCCTGGCTTAAGGATGCGATATTGTCCTTAAGCCGTATTAAAGTTGGTTTCAACCCTGAGGCTTACTAGGTTGGTGCTCATTTCTTGGCTGGGACGAGGACCTCCCCGTAGCCGAACAGTATTTCGAGGACGATAATGACCAGGTAGACGGAGACGAAGCTTGAAAAGAGATGAATGACGTACTTGTGCCAATTCCGCATTCGGCTGTTGGCGATATGAGCCTTGAGGTAATCATCGGTCATGAGGATGACGACGATCGTCAGTGCCGAGAAGGCGCTCTGCATGGCGAATGCCGTCCATTTGTTCTTGTGATTCAATCGTATAAAACCCATTTTGATCAGACAGAATAAAAAAAATCAAATGAGATTGGGGTTTCTTATGAAGCACCTCGTCTCTGTTACGATCTGGTCATTCCCCGGCTCCGCGTGCACGACGCAGCACTCTCCGATCTCATAACCACACGAGGCCGACTCGGGGCATTCCCACTGGCGCGCATCATTCCTGTAGTCCACGTCCGTGCAGACGATCGACACGACCGCTACCGGCAACGCCAATAACCGCCACCACCTCATAATACCTTCTTCCGAAGGAGCGACGCGACTGCTTAATTCGGTTCGATGGGCACAGGAATCAGTCCTCGACATGATCCGTATGACAGACAATCAGCCGGTTATGGATGGGAGTGTGGCGTACTGCATGGACAGGGACATGGTCGGATTGATGGAGAGCGCCCGGCAGCACACAAAGGCGCATCCCAGGTAAGAAAAGAACCCGTCGTTCGTATACCGGTACACAAAATTCAGGCTGAGGAGCTCGATCTGGCTCAGCCTGTAGGCGCCGTTGAGTTGGATCACGTCCTTGGCGTTTCTGACGGCCTTGACGTTGCCGCACGGGTCCCTCAGGGTGAAGGGCTCGTTGAGACAGAAGAAGATCTCGGACGAGAAGAATGGAACCTTGCCCACGTTAAGGAAGATGGACTGACTGTCGGGGAGGAAGGGCACGCCTCCTCTGAAGTTCTTGAGGTACAACGATGAGGTGCTGGCAAAAAAGACGTTCTTGGTAAATACACACATGTAGGATCCGTAGAATGGTCCATTCTTGGTGAGATCAAAATTGTTGGAGTATGCGTATGAAGGAGGGATGTCGGAGAAGGCGTTGTAGCTCAGGTACTCGCTCATGGTGAATGAGGTGATTGATGTGGTGCTCCATTTTGCGAGCGAGTACACGATATCGAACATTGGGTAAATGTTAACGGACGGGTTGTCGGTCGTGCTGACGCACTGTTCGTAGACGGCCTCGGACGTTGTTGTAAAATCGGCCGGGAAGATCTCTGCCACGAATGCCGGAATGGTCCGAAAAATATCCCTGCAGTCCGATGATATATCGGACAACATGATGTAGGACGATGACGGGAATCTCGACAAGAACAGAGGGTCCACATACACATCCGCCAAGCGCGCACCTGATGCAAGGATGAAGACGAGGCTGTTGGGTGGGATGACAAATGCGCGGTCCGATAGAGGGTAGGATGTGTAGGGCACAAACAACAAGGATGCCTGGAGCTCCACCTGGGACGACATGTCCGCGATGAAGGGCCCGTACAGGGGGTCGTTATCATCGTACAACAGAACCACGGACGCGGACTGGTAGGCCCGGAGGATGAGGAAGAGGGACAGGACCATGTACTGGTTGAACGGCCCGTAGGTGATTGCGTAGGACGTGAGGGTGGAAGACAGCGCATTCGAGGTCGCATCCAGTGAGAAGCACAGCACCCCGAGCGTATACGGGGACACATTCACGTACGTGTCTATAAGCTGCAGAATGATGGACGTCTCCGACACAATGACACGATCCGTCCCCGAGGTCGCCGCCAAAAAGGCATCCACATCTGCAATAACGGTGCCCAGCGTCACCGTGTACTTGTACAACGTAATGCTCGACGGAAGACCCGCCCGCACCAGCGCATAATCCGCCGCCGCCTCCGTCCCCTTCAACGGGTTCAGCAGCATCAGCGCCACACTCAGCATTTTTATCAAGCATATAATTTATAAATAACTCCCGTAAATTTCCATAAGCGTGCTCTCCTGGTGTATACACCAAAATACAATTCGGATAGATTGTATTTATGCGCTCCGGAACTGGGCACCGGACCCGGGTCATGTGGCGGAGATGATGTTGAGGATGTCTTGTCCGAAGAGTCTGATCTTGTGGGGTCCGAGGCCGTGGACGTTGTGGAGGGATTCGGTGGAGGACGGGTTCTTTTGGACAATGTCGTGGAGGGTCTTGTCGGTTATAATCATGTAGGGTGGTTTTTGGAGGCGCCGTGATGTCTCTGTCCGCCACTTCCGGAGGTTGTGGACGAGATCGTTGTTGGATGGTGTGGATGGTGTGCTTCGTGTGGTAGTGCTGTGGAGGAGGGAACCGGTGGGGGAGCATACATCGCAGTGGCTGCATCGTTGTATCTGATGTGTGTCTCTGTAGTACTGGAGGATGATGGAATGCCGGCATCTCTTGGCTTCTTCGGCGTACTCGATAATGGCGTTCAGTCTGAACCACGCCATTCGTTTCTCGAGGGAATGATCCTTGTCCGGTCCCTTATGGATGAAGTGTGAGTGGAGGCCCTTGTCCCTCCTGCTGTACAACAAGAGACAGTGAGCGGGGCGACCGTCGCGACCGGCCCGGCCCATTTCCTGATACAGCGCATCGATGTTGGAGGGCATGCGGTAGTGGATGACCAGGCGTATATCGGGGATATTGATGCCCATCCCAAAGGCGTTTGTGGCGACAAGGATTCTGACATGATTGGAGGAGAACGATTGTTGGACACGGTTGCGTTCTTCGGGTGAGAGTCCGGCGTGATAGAATGCGGCGTCTGGCAGTAGGGAGCAGATTTCTTGTGCGTCTCTGCGGGTGCCGCTGTAGATGATGATCCTGCCCGTGTCCACCGATCTGATGCATTCTTGGACCATCTTCCACTTTGCAGTATCGTCTGGGCAGACCACACATTCGTAGTATAGATTTTCGCGGTAAAAGCCGTGGATGTGGCGATCGGGGCTCCGCATGGCCAATTTCTTAATGATATCATTCACAACGATGGGTGTCGCCGAGGCCGTGAGTGCCATGACGGGCGCGACCGGGAAGACTTGGCGTATGGAATGGATATTGGCATAGTCGGGTCGGAAGTCGTGGCCCCACTGAGAGACACAATGGGCCTCGTCCACGACGATCAATCCGATGTCGAGTCCCCTGATGAACTGTCGGAATGCATGTGTCGACAACTTCTCGGGGGAGACAAACAAGAGGTGCCCGCCCTCGTTCGCACGCAGTCCATCCATGACCACTTGAGCTTCGTCCATCGTCTGTGCGGATGACAGATACCCCGCCGGTATAATGTCGCGTATTCCGTCGACCTGATCCTTCATCAGTGCGATCAGTGGGGATACCACCAGCACGATACGGCCCGTGTATGCCGCCATGTATTGAAAACACAACGACTTGCCCCCACCGGTTGGCAGAATGCCAATCACGTCCTTCCCAGCAATCGCCGACTCGATAATCTCCTTCTGTCCGTTTCGGAATTCATTCAACCCAAATTTTTCTCTCAGAAGAATCTCCATTCTTGTTTCTTCTTCGACTTTTTATTCCATCTTCATTTTTTCTCTCCCCGAACAGGGTCGAAAACCGGGTCGAAACCAACCCCCATCAAACTTTAATACGGCTGGTTTCAACCCAGGGTCGTGAAACCGCTTTAAACCTCCCCGAAAACCATTTAAAGGTTGGTGATGCGACGAGACCCTCGGATATCTCTGATTTAAGACCAATCCCATCCCATGCGCATCATGGGGGAGTCGACGTCGATCCAGAGGACGGTCTTGTCTCGGATGAGGATGAGGACTTCGTCGGTCGTTTCGGTGTAGTGGAGTATCTTGGCGGGGTGATAGTTGTTATTCTCGACAATGACTTCGACGTAGAATCCGATCCCGTTGGGTGTGCGTATCATGGAGCGCCAGTTGAACCGGCAGTAGGTGCCGGCGGGGGCGATATCGGGTGTGCGGATCACACGGGTCATGCTGGGGGAGAGAACGCTGTCGAGCTTGATGGTGCCGTCGGTTCTGATGATGGTTCCTTCGGTCCACACGACGTCGTCCTTGATATAGACGTCGACCCTGTCGCCGATGTTGTGAGTCATTTGTTCTGACCTGTATTAACCATGAGATCATTATTTTTGGGTAAGGGAGGTGAATTCTGGCAGTGATAATATCTTTTTGTGGGATGGTATCATCATACCACCATAGCCCAGGGATCTGCCAATCATTGTCGAGAACATCCTCATGGTGCGCCCGTTCCCGTCCGCAAACGGATGAGCGCACTCGAGGACGACCTTGTGCATCCCAAACAGCCCGTTGATCCCATTGATGGGAGTCTCGAAGCATCTTTCAAGGATGATTGGGATGTCTTCTGGTGGGGCAAACACGCGGTACATCCGATCACCGACGAGTCCGACGGATCCGGTGGTGCGGATGATGGCGTCATTGCCGATAATGATGCGGGCGATCGAAAGGAGGTTGTCGAGGGTCGCATCGATCGGCATCATTGCGTTGAGGGCGTCTGTCATGTATGCGATCCGATCCGTGTGGCGCCCGATAATGTCAAACACGTCCGTTGGTGAGAGAAACTGCATCCCACCATTATCTTGTGGATCATCGACACGACTGGTGCTGCGGATGATCCGATCTACAATGTTGTGGATATAGTAACTCGGCTCCTCACTGATATCGGCGGTCCACGACAGCTTGTCATACAGGAGGGATGCCCCAGAGATGGGCACATGCATCATCCACAAGTGCCGCAGGACCGCTCGTGCTCGGCGGATGACGGGATGATGGGATGCGACAACGAAACGGTTCAGGAAGAGTGCCGGTCGGATAAAGTCGATCGAATCGAGCGATGAGTGTATCTTGTCAATGGCTCGGATCACCTCGGATTCAAACGTGCCCCGCATGAGGACGTCGATATCATGGATCGATTCGATGCGATCAAAGATGATATCCCTTAACACCGCAGTATCGAACATGGGGGTGCTGTCGACCCTCAGCCATGCGACAAAGGTTCCGACGAGATCGTCCTTGTGGTGCACGGGGAGGACCGCGATCGCCCTGATGTTGTACTTGATGGCATAAGGGACAAAGACGAGATCGCTCTGTGTCATGGTGTCTGGGAGGTAGACGGCGGTGTTATCGATGAACCGGGGATCGACGACCAGGTAGGCGAGCGCGGTCGACATTTCGGTGGGCATGGTTTCGGATGCCAGTTGGACGGAGCATGCGACGTAAAAGTCTCCGTCCCTGTGATAAAACTGGACGAGGTCCGCCTCAGGGGCGACATGCCGGATATACTCCATGCACGTCCTGAGTCTGCGGAAGAAGGGCGCTCGATCCCCATACGTCTGCTGGCCGGCGTCCGATGCGAACCTGAAGCACGCCCCGTGGTCGCGGAGGAGGTCGCATATATCGTCATGACCGGCGCGCACGGCGCAGTAAAGGGGCGATAGGCCCATCCGATTGATTGCATTAATGTCCACGCGTCGGATTTTAATCAGGAACTCGCACAGATCCCTCCTGCCGGCGCGGACGGCCATATGCAGCAATGAGTCCCCCGTACCAGGGTCCTCGACGAATTTTGGAATGTGCAGTCTTATAAAGTCGCCCAGCGAGATGGTCTTTAATGTATCCTGTTGTCTCATGCGATCCGGTCCGCGATCTCTTCTTATAATAACGACACAATAATTAGCGCACGCGTAATTATTGTTCCATTTTTTCCCGACATTATAAAATGACACAACAACAACAGATAGAATATCAGCCATTTATCAATTATATGCTGACCACATTAGGTGAAGAGGCATTAGCCAACGCCGGCTTCTCAGTTATCAGAGGTCGAACTGCGATCAATGTCCCCGAAACAATGAAGTACCACCAAAGCAAAAGCCAAAGAAGACAAACCATAACCATACAGGGAATCATCACATCACAAAATGGTCATGAGATGTTGAAATTGCAGGAGGTAACTAATGCAAATGATAAACCAGTTAGCATGACTGTTCCGGATCGGGTGTCGTTCAATCGTGTAGTGATATCACAACCAGTCGGCGGTATCATCGCACCCACTCAATCTCATTATGAAATCAAGGATAATAGAACCGATGAAATAATCGGTATTGCACCGACTGATTCTGATAGGACGGGTATAAATAATGCTTTAACGGGCACGGACAATATTCGCAGGAGGTTTGTCCTGGCATTCGCTAATTCTGGCAGCCTCATTAAGCTGCTGAGAAAATATTCATCCAACAGCAAGATACTGGATATTTCAACACAGATTTTGGAAAAAGAAGAACTTGTCGGGGATGCTCAGGACGACGAACCAACCGTTCACGTCGATAACGCCGTCCCTATAATCATGGCCATGCTGATTATCTGATCAGCTGACCCGGTTCGGACCTCAATGTATCGTAAGGAAGCTCAGATAGACCAGACACTGGGGGATCCGATCCATATATCTGCGCATATAGAACAATTTATTTTACTCATTTAAAAACAAAATGCCGTACAAGATTCGTAAGCTGCCCAACAGGGATCTGTACCGTGTGTATCGGATTGATCCCATCAGCGGGCGTGTTGTGGACATCAGGGCCAAGGAAACGACACTGGCCAAGGCCAGGGCGATGGTCAGATTGCTGCGGGCGATTGATCATGGGTGGAAGCCGTCGCGCTCAGCGCCATGACGAGTAAATGTATTTGCCGTGGATGAATTTGAGGACCTTCCACCGCCTGTCCGCATCAAAGCTGCACTTGCGGATGGCATCATCGAACTTGTCCATGGAAAAGACGCCGGATGCGGTTGCATAATCGCCAATGCCCGTAATGACCTGGAACATGAGCGAGTACGAGTGTTCATGGCAGGTCTCGTCGAACTCATCGCAGATCTCCTTGTCGATCATGTCCAGCTGGACAGGCTCCCCGGTCATCGCGTCGGTGAATTTGAAGTGGATCGGCATGATCGATCTGTGTGCATACAACGGGATCAGTTAACAGCTCGCCCCATCATCCTGCACTACACAAACGGCAGCATTCATTTTTACTGGGAGCACGCGTGTCTTAAGTGGTATACGAGACACAAAATAAATGTCTGGTGGATCGGATGAGATTGTGGATATTCTATCGATACACCAGAATGTGCAGAGCGGGGCCAAGTCGTTCGAGACGGAGGAGGAGCTGGTCCGCTTTGATCTGTACCTGGTGCAGGCGATTCCGTTGGTGCGCGAGTTCCAGAGCATTGTCAAGCAGAGGGGCAAGATCCAGTTCACGGGATCGTTCCGCAGCACGACCGATAATATCCACCGGGTGGTGAGTCAGTACCTGAGGATAGCGAGGACGTATTACCCCGAATGGTGCGACGTTGACAACACGATTGCGCCCCATGTCGTCGAGAAGCCGGTCGTCAATAGGGACACGTGCACACACGCACATCTCATCATGTCGGGTGATAATATGCTTGTGTGCGAGAAGTGCGGCTTCACGCCCGATTTTCATGGGGCAACGACCCCCGACAATGTCTCGTTCAAGGACATTAACCGTGTCAACCTGGCCAGCAAGTACCTCTACGACCGGATCATCCACTTCAAGGACTGCATCAACCAGTTCCAGGGGAAGCAGAACTGCACCATCGATGAGAAGGTGTTCAATGACCTGATTGAGCAGTTTCGGTCTCACGATCTGATACCGGAGAATCACAGGGAGCTGCCCAAGACGGAGGCGTTCAGGAAGATCACCAAGGAGCACATCATGCTGTTCCTGAAGGAGTGCAAGCATTCGAAGCATTACGAGGATGTTGTGCTGATCCACAGCATGCTGACGGGGATCAAGCCCCCGGACATTACGCACCTGGAGAATCATCTGCTGAGGGATTTTGACATCCTGACGACGTTGTATGATAAGAAGTACAAGCAGGCGGATCGCAAGAATTTTATCAACACACAGTATGTGTTGTACCAGTTGTTGAAGCGCCACAAGTTCCCGTGCAGGAAGGAGGACTTTAACATCCTCAAGACGATCGACCGCAAATTCTACCACGACGATATCTGCAAATCACTCTTTGAAGAACTCCAATGGAACTTCAATCCCACCTTCTGATGCAGGGTTGCAACCATCTACCGTTTATTGAAAACATGGCTTAAGGACGTGATATGTCTTTAAATCATTTCGGTCATTGATTTAAAGCGGTTCCAATCCTGCCACACATATCAGGGCTGAAACCTACTTAAGCCCTGCTTAAGGAGGTGGTGTAGTTCTTAAAGTGTGATGGGGGTTGGTTTCAATCCTGCCCCCAACCAGGGTCGAAACCAACTTTAGGCCGGCTTAAGAAGACGATGTTGTTCTTAAAGTGTGATGGTGGTTGGGGGATCCATCCTGAAGAACGAGTTGGGGGGGGTCTGAGTTATGCGGGGTGGATATAAAAGACATTATCGTCTCTGGATCGGATGGGTTGGGTCATGCCGCGCAGGTCTTGGCGGAGATAGCAGACGAGGCTGAATCGGACCCCGTCCTTGCCGAGATCGAGCTCGGTGTTGCAGTGAGCCTCGTGTGGATCCATCAGGATGGCATCGCCGGGCTTTGCCTCGATCAGCACGCGGTACTGCGGGAACCCGAAGAAGCCGCCTGCGACACTCCTTCCCAGAAAGGCGATGCAGGACAGGGCGTCCTTGAAGTCGCCCTTGTCGGTATGGGTGGCGGTCCTCCAGTTGCGGTTGATCGTCGCAGTTGTAAACACAGTGTCCCTGATACGCAAGGCCGGGGCGACCTCGCGCATCGCCTTCTTCTGAACATGGTAAAAGTGCGGCGATGTCTTTTTATACCACTTGTCTAATTGTTGAAAGAGGGGGAGGATGAGCATCCATTCGTTGGGATACTTCATGATGAAGGCGGTTGGTCTTCCGGCCTTGGATAATCCGAGGTTGTGCTTCATCTGGGGTGTCAGCCCGTCAAAGAAGCCGACGATGCCGGAGTTGACACGCCGGCGGGGATCATCTCCCGCCATCCTTCGATTGTTGGAGGTGAGGATCGGCTTCTTCAGGTGTGCTTCCGCGATGGGGAGCCACTCGTCATTGTCAATCACATGTCTCCGGTAGCTGAACAATAACTTGTCATTCACATAAAAATCCGTATCGTCCCTTATCCTCGTCGTGAAGTGGTCCTTATCGTAGAATGCCCCCTCCTCAATACTCAGTGGTTCCATATTACGCCGGATTACCCTCATTCCCATCTATTTTTAATTCACAACTTATTAAAATTATCAATCATAAAGCTTAGGATGAATTACCCACCACCTGTTATCTCCTTAAATACCATATTCAGATTGGATTCAATCTGAATGGGTTTTGTAGATGATTCTTCCAAACCCTGTGCGGGTCAACTTTGGATTTACTCGGATCTCCTCTCCTTCTTTTACTCCTTAAACACCTTAAGGATTAGATAAATAAATATTAAATAAATATCCTTAAGTGTGGTTAGGATTTTTTTTTTTCTTATGGATGGGACAGGACGCCGACACGGCGCTTTTCGGTGCGAGTGAAGTAGCGCCAGCCGCCCTTGGTGGTCAGGAATAGGTAGGCGGTATCCTCTCGCAGGTCCGAGATGAGGAGATTGCGAAAGGCGTCCTTCCAGATGACGACATTGATGACATTTCCTGAGAGGCCGACGACGGCCTTGGGGTTATACTCACGGCCCGCCGTCATTCTGGACGGGAGATGATGGAGTTTTTCGTGTCGGGCTTTGTTCCAGCTGATCTGGAGGCTGGTTCTGGGAATGTGTGGGGGGAGGATGTCCTCCAACTGGCGACGGATGGTGCGAGCCGCTCCTGAGGTCCCGATCATCTCTGGCACGAATAATGGGATGGTATCGCTCGGGATGCGGATCGGTTCTTCCTCGGTGAGCACGACGAATCGATCATAATCGAGGAGTTGTTCGATCTCGTCTCTTGTCTCGAACTCCGTCCTCAGCATGGACACCCGATCCAGGATCCTGGTGTCGTCTACCGCCCGGCGGTCGTGGAGACCGACATCGATCACCGGCACCCCCTCGATCTGTTCGCGGGACACGCCCGTCCTCGATGTGGCGTCGGCAAGGGCCCTGAGGTTGTGGGTGATCTCCGAATGGAGCCTGTCGTAGACGTGCTGGGTGGTCTGCACCATGATTCTCGGGTAGTCCTCATCATATATGCCCCAGACCCGCATATACTGGATCATCTGCGCCATATGACAGACGGTGCTCGGGAAGAAGATCATCCCGTGCAGCCCACCCGTCCCTATCCGCTTCGACGTGGGACGGAAGCTGATGGCGCGCGCCGCGGCCATTTGTGCCACGATGATGTTGATCTGGAACCCGTCATCCCTCTCAAACTTGTCGTAGAGGGACGAGATGGTCTCCATCCCCGTCGGGATCATTTGTGTGGCTGTCGCACGCCGGATTGATGTCTGTCCATCGCCAGAATTCATCGTATAGACGCTCCACCCTGGACGACGGGCGGCGATCGCTCTTGCCAGCTCATCCTGGCCGGCGATGGTCGATGGCGCATTGACCAGGATGGACATGTACCGACCCCCCACCCTCGGTCGCAGCACACCAACCATATCGTCCAGCAGATGGATCGCCCTGGGCGCACTACCCCTGCGCACGGCATCCGCGTCCGCATCGGATAAGATGACCCACTCCGTCTCCGACAGGCCGCGATAATTCTTTGGCGTCCTCATCGTTATGGTCTTTTGCACGGCACCCTCCGCATTCAGCAGGGCAAACGGGGTGGCGGTAATCTTGACCGTCCCTTCCGCCATCTCCTCCAGTCTTTTCATCAGAGGACCCGTGGATGTCGTGTCCGTGTCATCATTGCACGCCTTGACATGGACGTCCGCCTCATCACAGAAGAGGAGGAAGGGGGGTTGTGTCGTGTTGATGAGGCGATTGAGCTGAGCGGGATTGCTCATTGCGACGCGCAGCCATGCGGGATCGGTCGCATCATCGGTGGGCGCCGCACATCCGCGGAAGCCGGTTGTCCGGATGAAGAAGGCGCGGGCGCGTTCTCCGAACTCTTCGAGCAGCATGTCGTTGAACGCGGTCGCATTCTTGCCCAATACCTGGTTGTATGATGAGGCCATATTGGCGAGGACGAGCACACACGGGATACCGCGGACATTCTGTCCGATCCATATCATGGAGAGGATCATCTCCGTCTTGTTGGACTGAACCAATCCGTAGATGACAATGTCATCATCGAATGACCACTCGTCGATCTCGGGGTGGCGCCGACGGATCCAGACCTCAATCTCCCGAGCAATCATGGGATCCTTCTCCACCGGAACGGGTGGCGGAGCAGGCCGGACGCGGTAATGCCCATCATGACGCGTCGCGACATCAAACAACCCCACACCCGACCACAATGTGATGCCGTTGTCGAGGTGGACCAGCCATATGGTCCCCTGATCCTCGTCCGGTATCATCTCCACAGATATGACGCGCGGATCGTATCGCACCCGATCCATCACGCCCTGATTCATCGCAATAATGTCTTCTATAACACTCATGCATTCAGAGGTTGACTGATCAGATGCCTGGCCACCACGAGATCAATTTTAAACACGTCATTCAAATTCTTAATCAAGAACCAAAAATTTGAATGTACCAATAAGTTCGGTGTTCCCAGGGGGTTCGGTTCCCAGGGGGTTTCGGTGTTCCCAGGGGGTCCGGTGTTCCCAGGGGGTTCGGTTCCCAGGGGGTCCGGTGT
>Ga0214917_10003666_pt1 | contig 17567 bp, 16 predicted proteins | sample LL_1208_BB_MetaG_FD_177983 | JGI IMG/M metagenome (GOLD analysis project Ga0214917, IMG submission 177983) | Freshwater microbial communities from Lake Lanier, Atlanta, Georgia, United States - LL_1208_BB | ecosystem: Environmental > Aquatic > Freshwater > Lake | place: USA: Georgia | collected... | reverse complement strand
GTTATCACTCCAGGACTTAGGCACTTTGTTACACACACTCCTATACGAAGTAAGAGGTTTAAGTATACGCCTGTTTTTACCTTGATTTTTTAAGCGCTAAAAGTGCGCGTATGCTTATCTTATGCAGTTAAAAACTCAACTATTTATTGATGGCAAATGGCAAGATGGCCAATCAACAATTGCAGTGACTGATCCAAGTGATGAATCCATAATTGCAAATGTAGCAGTTGCATCCGATGCGCACTGCCTGGCTGCAATAGATGCTGCAAGTAGGGCATTTAAATCTTGGGCAAAGACAGCGCCTCGTGTTCGTGGTGAGATTTTGCGTAAAGCATTTGAGATTATGGTGGCTGAAAGTGACCGATTAGCTGAAATTATCTCTAAAGAAAATGGCAAAGTATTAAGTGATGCCAAGGGCGAGATTTTATATGCTGCAGAGTTTTTTAGATGGTTTTCAGAGGAGGCGGTAAGAGTTAATGGTGAGTTTAGAACTGCTCCTAATGGTGATAAGCGAATTTTAGTAACTAAGCAACCAATTGGAGTTTCACTTTTGATTACTCCATGGAATTTTCCAGCAGCTATGGCAACAAGAAAAATTGGACCGGCGCTCGCAGCTGGTTGCACAGTGATTTTAAAACCAGCAGGCGAGACCCCACTAACTGCTATGGCAATTGTTGAGATCTTAGAGCGAGCAGGAGTGCCAGCGGGTGTGGTTAATTTAATTTTGCCAGTGCCATCAGGTCCTGCTATTGCCAAGATGTTAAAAGATCCACGGGTAGTAAATCTTTCCTTTACAGGATCAACCTATGTTGGCCAGCTCTTATTAAAGGAGGCAGCGGATCAAGTTATTAGATGCTCAATGGAGTTAGGAGGGAATGCTCCATTTTTAGTATTAGCAGATGCCAATGTTGATGATGCAGTAGCGGGCGCGTTACTTGCCAAGATGCGAAATGGTGGAGCAGCTTGTACAGCAGCAAATAGATTTTATTTAGCAAAAGAGCTAGCAGGTGAGTTCACAAGCAAGTTAGCAGATGCTATGGGTAAGTTAAAGATGGCACCTGGCACTTCAAATGGTGCCCAACTAGGTGCAAGTGTTTCTGTTAAAGAGCGCAATAAAATTGCCCAATTAGTTGATGATTCAATTACTAAAGGTGGCACAGTGGTAACTGGTGGTAGAACTCCAGAAGGAGCTGGTGCTTTTTATCCAGCAACAGTTTTAACTGTTAACAAAGATAATCCAATATTAAAAGAGGAAATCTTTGGGCCGGTTGCACCGATTGTTATTACCTCATCAGATGAAGAGGCAATCGAGTTAGCCAACAAAACTGAGTTTGGTCTCATTGCCTATGTTTACTCACAAGATTTAAAGCGAGCTTTAAAAACTGCAGAGGCTTTGGAATCTGGCATGGTGGCAATAAATAAAGGTGTTATCTCAGATCCAGCTGCACCTTTTGGAGGGGTTAAACAATCAGGCTTAGGGCGTGAAGGTGGATTTGCTGGTATGGATGAGTTTCTAGAAACTAAATATATCGGTGTTGAGATTTAGATTATTTATATTTTGATTTAAACCATTCGATAGTTTCTACCAGAGAGTCTTCAAAGTTTTTAACAGTTATTTCTGGGTAAAGTGAATTAATTAATTTTGGATCATTTTTTGAGTGTAGAATATCTCCCCTCCGAGTTTGTGAGTGTGTCAACTTTAAGTCTGGAAAGCTTTTCTTTAAAATTGTAATTACTTGATTCAGTGAAATATTATTTCCGTAAGCAAGATTAACTGGCTCGGGGTGTAAAACTTTTTTGGAGATGCAGCTAGAAATAATCTGTACCAAATTTCCAACGTAGGTGAAATCTCTTGTCTGTTCACCATCTCCAAATATTTCAATTTCCTCTCTTTGTAGGCACTTATTGATCCATTTAGGAATTACCGCTGCATATTCATGGTCAGGTCGTTGCCAAGGGCCAAAGATATTGAAAAACCTAAAAACAGATACAGGTAAGTCATAACTTTTCGCATATGCCAGCGATAGTGCTTCACCACTTAGTTTTGAGGCCGCATAGGGCGTCATCGGCCTTAAAACCATTTTCTCATTTTTTGGCAACGTTTTGTTAGAACCGTAAACTGATGAAGAGGAGCTAAAAATATAGTGTGAGCCATTCTGTCTAGCAGCCTCTAGAACATTGAGCGTTCCTGTTGAGTTCACATCATGGGTGGCAATTGGATTTTTAATTGACCTAGGAACAGATCCTCGCGCAGCTAAATGAACTACAACCTCACAATCTTTGATTGCTTCCTTAATATGGTTTATATCCGTAATGCTTTGATTAATAAATTCCGCTTCTACTGGAATGTTTCCTCTAAGCCCTGTTGAAAGGTCATCGATAATTTTTACACTATAGCCAGCTTTTAATAGGTCAAGTGATAAATTTGTACCAATAAAACCTGCCCCTCCGGTGATCAAAACTTTCATGTATGCGAATCCATCGTACTAAATACTCATCAATTATTTATTAACTATTTAGACTTCAACTTAAACCCTTTGGGGCACTTTGGATTTGCTTCGCTTACCTTCTTGATTTTCTTACCCTTAATACAGGTAATAGTTTTCTTTATCGGGCCTACCATTTCTATAATCATTACAGTAACAGATTCTGAAATAGGCGCAATAGTAGAAGTTCCAGGCTGGGTAGCAGTAACAGAACATTTGCCACTTCTCAGCAGATTAAGGGTGGAACCTATGATTGAACAGCTTTTAGGTGTGGAGGTTGTATACAGAACTGCGCCACCACTAGAGGCAGTTGCAGAAAGTGCGATTGATTTACTAGAAAGATTTGCCGATGTCGGCAATGAGAAAGTAATTATTTGGGGATCTCTAGTTACCTCAAAGGAAACTTCATATAAATCAGAGGCCAGATAAGTGTTACTTGCCTCGCTTTGATATTGAAGGGTACAAGTACCACCTCCTATAATCTGGACAAAGAATCCCGCTGCAATACAAACTGTTGGGGTCGTTGCATGGGGCAAAACCCAGCTTCCAGTAGGTGAGTAAACTCTAAATATCTCTACTGATTTAGGGAGATTCTTTGAGGTTTGAGTAGCAATTGACCCTATTGCTAGTTCAGGCTTACTTCTTGCCGCAGTAATTGTTACATTCTGTGTAACTTCTTTTAATGCATAATCTTTTGTCTTCAAAGTTAAAACCTTAAAGGTACAACTACCAGTTGCAATTAACTTTAATTCTTTGCCATCAGTTGAACAGATTGCTGGAGTTGTTGTAGTAACCACAAGCGGCAAAGACGAAACTCTTGATTCAAAGTATTTACTTGGGGTATAAATTTCCCCAACCTTCCAAATAGGTGGATAATTATTGTTATAAATGGATGGATTATTATAGGCAATTCCTAATGTTGTGTTATGTGTTGGCCCAACAAATGTGTCATAAATTAAATTCAATTCTCCATTATTTCTAACTAATAGAGCAGTTTCTGCACCAACTAAATCTCTCAACTTACTCGGAGTAATATCGCCTGTGCCATACTCATACCCGGCAGTTGAATTGTTAGAAACCTCTGCAACGCTGAGTTTGTAAGCACCAGCATTAATATTTTGTGGTAGTGCCAGCAAACCCTTAAAAGTTACCCTATTAAGGAAAGAATTAATTGGAAAATCAGTTCTTGTTAAAGTGACTGCAAGAGTGTTGCCGTAAGGACCTGTCAAAGTCACTTGGGTGCTTGTATTCTTTATTCCAAATGGATGAGAAACTACTAACTCAAATGCAACATTAGTATTCGCAGAGATTAACTCAACCTCATTTGGCGTGAAGGTAAAGGATTCAACTAGCGGCTTGACTTGCGCTTGACTTGCAGTAATTGGCGTAAGCCCTGTGATTAATAATGCGGCAATGAGTACTGATTTTAGCTTCATATCTCCCCTTAATTCTTCAATCCCTAACCCTATCGGTCTGATATTAATAATTGCTGAATTTTGGTGGAGGGTGAAGGATTTGGACCCTAGGTAGGTTGTGCCCTGCACATGCTTTCCAAACGTGCGCTCACGGTTGCTTTGGATCCTTTACTTGGCGTGCCTTTTCCCCAGGCCAAAGAGTAAGGGTGGTGTTGATTGTGATTTACTGCTAGATCCAATTAGTTTGGAACCACGGCACCTCAGCCCTGAAAACATGGTTGCCACAAGAGTACTCAATTTAGATTACTTTGCATTTAGTTGAGTTATATCAGAATAGATTTACTAATGCACTTAAATTTATAAACTGTAAATTGCATCAATAATTCTTTTCGCTCCAAATAAATCTATAATTTCAATTGAATTTGTCTTGTAATTTTTTCGAACTTTATGTGACTTAATAATCTGAGTAATTGAATTATAATTAAATTGCCAAACAGATTTGTCAAAAAATCCGATAGGTAATGCTATTTTTTTAGTAGCTAAAAGTTCATAATTACTTTTTTGATTTTCTACCGAGCAACCAACGGCAACAGGTAAGCCCATAGCTAAAAATTCAAAAACTGATGTGCCTGCCAGAGTAAATACTAAATCAACTTTACTAGTAATTCTATCTAAATCTGACCCCCAGGTTATTTGAAAAAATCTCTTATCGAGATTACCTGTTAAGTGATTAGTTAACAAATATGCATGAAATGGATGATTAATTAATGAGATTATCTCTGCTATGGCTGACGTAAAACTATTTGCATCAGACCCCCCACCCGATATAAGTATTTTCAATGGCCTCGATTCGAATTTTTTGAAGTTTTTAGTAAGTGATTTTCTAATCGGCACATATTCTAAACCTGCAATAATTTTCGTTTTAGAGTCACTTGCCCAATCTTCTCGAAGGCCAGGGTGTATTTTAAGATCACTCTGATAGTCGGGTGTATATTCATCAAAAATATTGACGACTTTGGACCACTTTTGCTCAAGCAAGGATTTGTCTTGATCTGATATTTTGTATATATCCATAATTAAAATATCGCCTTCCTTACATTTAAATGTATCTGGGCATTCAATAAAACTTGAAAATTCAATTTTTCTTATACGTTCCTCAACCCACTTAAGGTTTTCAATTTTTCCGATAAAAATAGATTCAATTCCTCTAAAAATTGATTCCTCGGCAATTGCGGATATGCGCATTACATGGCCTGCGCCAATTTTGTCCGAGGCATCTGCTCGATAAACGTGTCTCATGGAGGTAAAGGGTATGCTTTATTCCAAGAGCACATAGAGCAATTTTATTAAATCTGGGGGCCAAGTTTGAGTATGTTTACAGATAAGTCAGTTTTAATTACAGGGGGAACTGGGTCTATTGGGCAGGCCCTCATAAGCAAGCTTCTAAAGTCATCAGTGAGGCGGATTATCATTTTTTCACGAGACGAATTGAAGCAATATGATCTGAGGGCAAAACTTGGAGATGACTCAAGATTCAGGTGGTTCCTTGGTGATATAAGGGATGCTGAAAGATTAAAGCTTGCTTTTCATAACGTTGACTACGTGATTCACGCCGCCGCTTTAAAGCGAGTAGATGCAGGTGAATATAACCCTATTGAATTTATTAAAACAAATGTAATCGGAAGTCAGAATGTAATTGAGGCTTCTATGAGATCTGGAGTGAAAAAAGTTATAGCTCTGTCTACTGATAAAGCTTCATCGCCAATTAATCTTTACGGAGCAACAAAATTAACTGCAGATAAACTCTTCATTTCTGCTAACAATTATAGTTTAAGGTATGGAACAGAATTCTCTGTTGTTCGTTACGGAAACGTTATGGGTAGTCGCGGATCAGTGATTCCATTTTTTAGAAAATTAGCAGAGCAAAACATGCCCATACCAATTACAGACAAACGCATGACTAGGTTCTGGATAACTTTGAATTTTGCATCTGAGTTTATCCTAGAATCTTTTCGATTAATGCAGGGCGGTGAACTTTATGTGCCGAAGATTCCAAGTATGAAAATTCTTGATCTTGCACTTGCTGTTTGCCCTAATTCCAAATTGACTGAGATTGGAATCAGGCCAGGTGAAAAATTACACGAAGAAATGATATCTAGTGATGATAGTAGAAGGACTAGTTTATTAAGAGATCGTTTTGTTATAAATCCCGTGATCTCTGATTGGGGCTATAAAGATCCAGGCGGATTAAGAATATCTGAAAATTCGCCTTATAGATCGGACACTAATGATCAATGGTTATCAAGGGATGATATCAGGTCATTTATAGCAAACGAAGGCCTCTTCGATGATTAATTATGGCAGGCACTTTATTGATCAAATGGATATCCAATCTGTAGTTAATTCATTAAAATCTGATTGGCTTACAACAGGTCCACTAGTAGAAGTTTTTGAGAATGCGTTAGAAGAACTAACTAAAGCTAAGTGTGTTGCTGTTAGTTCAGGTACAGCAGCATTACATTGCGCGTATTTCGCGATAGACCTCAAACCAGGAGATGAAGTTATTACTCCGCCAATAACTTTTATTGCCACTCAAGCCACAGCCGCTCAATTGGGAGCCAAGATTGTTTTTGCTGACATACAGTCCGATACGGCAAATATTGATCCGAGTGCTGTTGAAGCAGCAATAACTTCAAAAACCAAAGCTATAGTAGCTGTTGATTATGCTGGTCATCCAGCGGATCTTGGTGCATTGAGAATTATTGCAGATAAGTACGGACTTTATTTAATTGAGGATGCTTCTCATAGTTTAGGCTCTTTATACAATGGACAACCTACTGGGTCAATCGCGGATATTACTACTTTTTCTTTCTTTCCGACAAAAAATATAACTACTGCTGAAGGAGGGGCTGTCGCCACCAATAATGAATTTTTATTACAACGTGCTAGAAGGTTTTCAAGGCAAGGATTAATTAAGGATTCAAGTGAGTTTAAAAATAATAATGAGGGTGCATGGCATCAAGAGGTTCATTCGTTCGGTTTAAATTATCGACTACCAGATATTTTATGTGCTTTAGGGATAAGCCAGCTTAAAAAAATTAATAGCTTTAAGGATGAGAGAAATAGAATTTTTATGAAATATCTATTCAATCTGGGCAACGTTGAAAATATTGACTTACCGTTAATCCATAAATCCGTAAATCCAATGTGGCACTTTTTCCCTTTAAGGGTAAACGAGACTACACGAGAGGATCTATACAACTATTTATTAAGGAACGGATTTAAAACTCAGGTCAATTATTTTCCAGTTCATCTTCATCCAGTATTTAGAGAGCAACGAGACTTAAAAGGCAAATTTCCCATAAGCGAATTATTTTACAAGCAAGAATTATCATTGCCACTCTATGTTGGGTTAAGCGATACTCAAATAGATGAGATTTCTAATTTAATAATTGAATTTTATGACTAATTATTTTCATATTTTATCGTATGAAAAATAAAGTACTTTTCTTAAGTGAAGGTAATTACTCTATTCATAAATTTTTGTTAGAAGCAGGCTTAGATGTAGATTATTCATCAAATCCAGTATCAGACTTAGCTAGATATGATTTAGTGCTTTCTTTTGGCTATAGACATTTAATTCCTAAATCCGTTCTAGGAACTGCGAAAAGAGAACCCATAAATCTTCATATTTCATTCCTTCCATTCAATAGAGGTGCCCACCCAAATTTTTGGGCACATTATGATGGCACTCCTTCCGGAGTGTCAATACACTTGATGGATAGCGGCATAGACACCGGTAGAATAATTATTCAAAAGCAGGTATTTTTTTTGCCAACTCAAGTAACTTTTAGACAAAGATATGATTTTCTTATATTTTCGATTGAGAATTTATTCAAGGATAACTTTTTTAAAATTATTAATAATGATTTTAAAACCTTTGATCAGAGAGGAGCAGGATCTTTTCATTTAAAATCCGATTTACCATCGGAGTTTAAAGGATGGGATTCAATAGTTGAATTAGAAATTAAACGTCTGAAATCTTTACTAAAATAGTTTCATGCTCTACTAAATGAATTTAACTAGTTTGAATAAACTAAATGTAGTATGATCTTCCTATGAATTCTACAAAAGTGATGTTTGTTGCGGAAATCTCAGCTAATCATTTAGGAAGTTTAGATAGGGCAAAAGAACTTGTCAGAAGTGCAATAAAGTGCGGTGTATCTGCAATAAAATTTCAAACTTACACAGCGGATACTATGACTTTAGATATCGATAATTCAAATTTCAAGGTTTCAAAAAATCACAAGCTCTGGGGCGGTAAAAAACTCTATGATCTCTATCAATTAGCACATACACCTTGGGAATGGCATTTTGAATTATTTGAAATTTGTAGGCAACATAACGTAATCCCATTTAGTACCCCATTTGATCACTCTGCTTTAGACTTCTTAGAAAGTTTAAACACCCAAATGTACAAGATAGCATCTATGGAGACCGGTGATTTAGATTTGATTAAAAAAGTTGCAAGTACAGGCAAACCTATCATTATTTCAACCGGTGCAACTCATATGCATGAATTAGAGGATGCAGTTTCCACAGTTAGAAGTGTAGGAAATGATAAATTAACTCTTTTGGTTTGTACAAGTTCTTACCCAGCTGCCCCAAGTGATGCGCATTTGAACCGCATAAAAACTTTGCAGACAAAGTTTGGTGTTAAAGTAGGAATTTCAGATCATACTCTTGGAATAGGTGTAAGTATCGCTGCTATAGCTTTAGGTGCGACTATGGTTGAGAAGCACATAACTTTAAGTAGAAATGATGGTGGACCAGATAGTGCATTTTCTATGGAACCAAATGAATTCACCGAACTTATTAAAGAAGGAAATTCCGCTGCCTTATCACTAGGGAATTCAGAGTGGAGTCTCCAAGAATCCGAATCTGAGTCTCGTCGTTTAAGGCGAAGTCTATTCATAACAAAAGAAGTTTTGGCTGGTGAAATTGCTTCAAAAGATAATGTAAGAGCGATACGACCAGGTCATGGTGCTCCTCCGAAACTTCTTGGCCAAATAATTGGTAAAAGATTTAAATCAAATCACTTAGCGGGAACTCCTATGAGATTGGACTTAGTAGATTAGATGAATTCTATTGCAATAATCCCAGCGCGTGGGGGCAGTAAAAGAATCCCAAAAAAAAATATAAGAGAGCTGGCAGGAAAACCAGCAATAGCCTATCCAATTGAATTAGCGATAAAATCAGCAATTTTCGGTAGAGTAATAGTTTCAACTGATGATATGGAAATTGCGCAAATTGCGCAATCGTATGGTGCCGAAGTTCCATTTTTACGGGAAGCCAAACTCAGTGACGACTTTACAACCACTTTAGACGTAATTTTTGATGCAATTTCAAAAATTGATACCGAGGGTATAAATTATGTATGTTGTATATATCCAGTCACGCCGTTATTGGTTTTGGATAGAGTCTTGGAAGGCTATAAAATCATAAGTGAAAATACATGGGATTATGTGTTTACTGCAAGTGAATTTCCGACAGCTATCGAAAGAGCTTTTCGTAAGAATCACTCAGGTAAAGTTAATTTTCTTGACAGTAACTTTGTTAGTACTAGAACTCAAGATTTAGCTAAAACTTATTACGATTCGGGTCAGTTTTATTTTGGCCAATTAAATTCATGGCAAAATAAGAATCCAATACTAACTGGTAATTCTACCTTCATAGAATTGAATAAAAATGAAGTTATAGATGTAGATGAAGTAGAAGACTGGTACTTAGTTGAAAAGCTTCTCAGGTTAAAAAATAATTTAAGTAACTAAATGCCTTTACCAAAATTCATAAAATCTTTATCAATTAGACCTTTATCTATAGTACTTGTTTTTGAATCATATTTTGATTCAAAAAATTTTCTCTCTCTCCATGAATCTTTAGAGATTTGATTAGCAAAATCAGGAGAGTTTTTCAAAATCGCTATCAGTAAATTTGAATGTGGTATTCCTAACCAATTTGCAAATTTGTTTACGTTATTTGGTAAATTTGTTTCAAATTTCTTTACCTTTTTTATTGCACTCGATCTCGAAATTCGCTTATGTCTAATATCTCGAACTAGCTGATCGGTAACTTTTCCATATCCAAGCTTCAAGTATTTAAGGAAATCTTGAAACTCTCCATAAACAGGACAATCAGGATTATCATACTCATAGTAAGTCCTTGAGATTTTTCTACCAATGTAACCATATTCTTTTGATACAAACTTATGTTGTGCAACTGAATCCCAACGGATGTAGTTGTTCAGGTATATACCTCTTATCTCATGCTTTTGAATTACATCATCATCGGGGTACGAGAGGGGAACAATATCTCCTTCACTAAAATCTGGATCAAATTGAAAAATCGTCTTTTCATCAACACCCATTAAATCATGCTCACGTCTATATCTAGATGTCATCTCCACTTCATCTAAATATGAATACATTCCAACTTGTTCGATACCTTGGTGAGCCCCCCAAATTATAAGAGGAATACCTAACTCAGATGCAACTCGAACAGGCAAGCTAGTTTGTCCAGCAATCCATAACCAATTAACTGTACCTAAATTTGCAAGTGTAGTTTTCACAACCTTTCTAGCAATAACTGGACTGATGCTGAACTGTCTAAAGTCAACAGAAAATTTGGATCTTAACATAGCCAAATTTTTTATTCCTTCAGCTGAATTGAAATTCCTATTAAAGTTAACTAGTAGCGGGTTAAGCCCTAATTTATTTACAACAGTATGCACTATAAAAAAAGAGTCTTGTCCACCTGTCACTGGCACAATACAGTCGTAGTTTTGGCTGTTTTTCAGTTTATGGCTCTTTACTATGACTTTAAGCAGCGAGTATCTCTCATCCCAATTCAAATAATCTTTCTCTTCATGTATGCGACAACCAGAACAAACGCCACTAGAATCAAAGGTTAATCCAAAAGGATGACATGAATTATATAGACAACGTACACACACTCTAACATTTTCTGTTATCGAGATCATCTAACTTCTATCTTAGAACTGATGCCCTGCTTAATCTTTCGTATAGATAATTCTGACCTATGTAAGAAATTACCAATTGCAACTGAAGAAACGAAGTCATTGTCAAGTGCATTCAAAATTTCAGTTGATGTACTAAATCCGCTTGTAAATATATACTTAAGATTTCGACCTAGTTGCATTACACACGTATCAAATAACTCTAAGTTTGGTAATTTGGCTCCATCTTGCTGAACACTGGAAATTAATATCTCCCCTCCCCAGTTAGTTGGAATTTTAGAACTTATTTGATCCAAAGAAAATTTTTCATATCCAAAAATTTGTACGTTATCACCAACTATATCTATAGGTAAATGCAATATAATTGCCTGCTCACCTAAAACCTCATTGATTTTAGAAAAAGCTGGTTGGTTAAGTAATGTTTTGAGTGAAATAACTACACGGTCAGCACCTGATCTAATTACACTGTTTGCATCTTGGTGTGACTCAATACCTCCACCGTACGCAATTGGTGTCGACAACTTAAAGTTATTGCATTCTTTAAGTAATTCTTGAAAATCAGAAGCTGGTTTTGCGGAGTGTGAAGTGTTAAGAATAAGTATTTCATCAACTCGTAACTCTTGAAGTCGATTAATTGTATGATTTAATTTTCCCACAGGAAGGTGAAGTTTAAAATTATACGAGTTTACGATTAACTTACTCTTAACTATTAGTGACGCCCCAATTCTCTTAAGCATTCATGCTCCAGACTCTATCTTCAGCCCATTTTAAGAAGTCAGACCCTGCTTCTTGACTTTTTTCTGGGTGGAATTGAACACCCAAAGTTTTTTTCTGAACTACAATCGAATCATATCCACCACTAATGGATTTATATGATCTGTCAGTATTTACTAAATGTGGTACGGCATATGAGTGATTAAAATAGAAATATTTACCTGATAATTCGGTATCTTTATCAAAATTAATTTTATCCCAGCCAATTCTTGAGAAATCTTTCAATCTTTCTACTTTGCCAAGAAAAATACCAATACCTTGACAGGTCTCAGCTTCCTCTGAGCCGCTATACAAAATTTGTAACCCAAGACATATTCCGAGTATTGGCCTGCACAATTCATGTCTCAATTTAATTAACTCTCTCATTTCTACAGAAATATGGTCTGCAGCGGTTTTAAAGGAACCAACACCTGGCAGTAACAATAAATCTGCACTTAGAATTTCATTTCTAGATTTTCCGTAATCTACATTATATTTTTGATACCTTAAAAAATTTGATAAAGATTCAACGTTACCAACACCATAATCCAGGATTAAACAAGTTTTCATAAATTATCCCGTCCTACTATAAATTTCTTTTTTGGTCTTTCTTTTTTTGTGATAGAGAATAATTCGGTATTTGTAAAAGATTTTACTACTTCCCAGAATTGATGTTCAGAAATACCAATATATTGACAAAAAGTCGTAATATACTTTTTATTACATGCACCATCGTACTTGCACACAATTCCAATACCTTCTTCTCTAGTGACAAGTCCTAGCCGTATCCATTCATTAACGTAATCTGTTGCACGTCCAAACCCATATTTATAGAATTTAATCATTTGATTTAAGACAACCCAATCCTCGTCCAGTGAAGTCATTCCAATTAGGTCAGATGTATTGATTGACTTATCATTTCTCATCTTTAAATTATATAGAGAGGCTACCAATCCATTCTGCAATAAACCCCAGCTTCTCATAGCCCAGCCTAAGAAAACAACTTGAATATTGTTTTTTAGAAAATCAATTTCACTTGGAAATATGTAAGGTGAAATTTGATTCATTCTATATTTGTCACCTTTTAGCCATTCAGTAGGCATTCCACTCAATGTATTCATTTTTCTTAAATTATTTCCATCCCAACCATAATCACTCAGTACCTCAACAGCGCCAAGCTGCAGTCCAGGATTTTCTCCCCATAAAATTAAATTGATTCCAAGTTCGATGGCAATCTTCGGCACGCCAGCAAAAAGTGCAAGTTCAGTAGATTTCGCCCAATTTGCAGATTCTAGAAAGCTTTTTTTCATTAAATCTTTCCAAATAATTGGCGAGGGCGCTGAAAGATACACATCAAACCCTAGCTCCGATAAATTATTCAAATTGTTTGACCCTATTTTAGTCAATTGTTCAGGAGGGTAAGAAACACAAACGAGAAGTGGATTAAGTCCTAAATAATCCCTGGCCCAAAGCGCTAATCTAGTGCTATCTTTGCCACCACTAACTCCAAGGATGCAGTCATATTTGCTCTTAGAACTATTTACGATTTTACCTATAACAGACTTAAGAGATGCAATTCTAATATCCCAATCTACACCATCTGAATTCAAAATGTAATTACAGGCGGGGCATTTATCATCAATAAATTTGGTACCAGGTCTAGTGTTGGGCTGTAAACAAATTTGGCAATATCTCATAAGATTTATAAATTACCTATTTCAGAAATTGAGCTGGTCCAATGTTCTGTATTAGATTTGAAATAACTTTTTGTTTCTTTTCCGCACATTGCAGCAATATATAATGCATAAGAATTAAGACCAACTACTAAACTACATATATTCAAATCATCTATCAATTCCGAGTTAACTGAGAAAACGAGTCCTTTAAAATGCTGCTTTAAATTTATAATTTCTTTATCTTGATGACTTTGCGATGGGTGTAATCTGATCACTAGTCCGTCAAAATTTCGCGCTGTGTTTAAAATTAAAGTTTTTTTAATTAAATCAAATATCACCTCCTGCCTAATTTGATTGGCATTCTTAATTTTAGAATCCGGTTCAAGAATTACTAGAATCTTTTTTCTATTTAAACTCCCGTCAATCCATTCCTTATATTGCATAATTTGAAAATCAGGAAGTCTCCAAATAGTTGAATTCTTGAATGTTTGATTTGCCAAAGATAAAGCCATAGAATTATCGACTGCCAAAAGCTTAGGTGAACTTATTTCAAGGGTTTGAAAACGAACTTTATAGTTCACCCAATGATCTAATACAACTATGTTAGGAATTTTCCTTTGTGTACAGAAATTAATGATACTGTTTTCAAAATTACTCATCCACCCTGATCCTGCCAATACTAAGTCAAAAAAAGACAACTGCTCTTTTGTTTCAAGTTTATAATAATCCAGGCCAGATTTTTCGAAAATTTTTACTGCTGGTCCTTCTAATAAAGTAGCTGGCTGAGATTGTATTGATTTTAGTAGCCATTTCAGCTTCTCAGCACCGCCTGCATCATTGGCTACCAAGCAAATTTTTTTGGCCCAAGCTAATATTGGTGGAATCCTAGGAATAGTCAATTCATTGAGTGACTCAGTAATTTTATAATATTTTATAACATGGTCCTCAGAATTACACTCATTAATCCTAAAACCTTCTTTTTCAATAACTTTGATCATTGCTAAGTTAGACGTATGGGTGCCAATTTCGATTCTAAAATTTGGAAAATTTTCCGATATGTAATTACAGATTAGCTTCAGTGTCTCTGAAGCAAAATTCCGCCCTTTAAATTCTTTAAAAATTAGGAAGCCCAAATTTACGGTTCCAATTAAGTAATCAAAATATATCGTCGTGGTTCCAACAAATGATTCATCCTCTAAATTTGTAATTTTTAAACACCAAGATTTGAACTGATCAAATTGATTTAAATAATTCAATTGACTTCCATGACTCCAGAATTGAAGTTTATTTTTTGAAAATTTCATATATTCATGGTCATTTAGCGTTTTGATCCAGTTATCATTTATTGAGGTTTCATCAACTGGACTTAGCTGAATCAAATTTGATTTTATGAACATTTTAAGAGTATCTTAGCAGGTATAAATTTTTCCAAATTTTTTCAAACGCTGCGATAATTAGATCGACTTCCGAATCACTGTACTCAAATGCACACCAATTTATTCCAATAAAACTATTATTATGTAAGTGCTCAGCAACGGGTAACTCCTGATTTTTGAGTTGCTTTGCACGTCTTCTGCTAATTAAGCTGTAAGGCAAGGGATTTGTTCTGTAAGTTAGCTGTAGATCGAATAGGGGTATTTTATGTAAATTCTGATATCCAAGCATCAATGCCGGGACACCTTCAGCCACAAGTGCATCAAATATTCTTTTTTGTGAAACGCCTATCTGATTGTGATTAATACAAATGCCAAATACGTAGAACACATGAGTATTTCCCTCTGAAATTACAGGCACCGATAGACCCTCGAGATGTTTAATGCCGTCTTTCAATCTATTAGCAGCACTAATTCGTGAATTTACTGACTTTTCTAATTTTTTCAATTGGTTTGATCCAATCGAAGCCTCTATTTCCCCAAGCCTCATATTCATTCCCAATATTCCAAACTGCCTTTGATCTGGATTTCGTCGCCCAATCACTATTTCACCGTGGTTTCGTAGTAGCTGCATCCTGTCTGCAAAATATGCATTATTCGTAACTAACATCCCGCCTTCACCAGTTTGAATATGTTTATGATGATTGAAGCTAAAGCCTCCAATATGGGAAGCTGTTCCCGTGAAGTAACCATTGCGAGTTGACATCGGAGATTGAGCTGAATCGCTGATAAGCACAAGATTGTATTTATTACAAATTTGCATTAGTCCCTCAATATCAGCAGATTGGCCAAAAATATCTGGGCTTAAAATTGCGCGGGTATTATCAGAGATTTTTTCTTCAACTGAATTTGGATCCAGATTAAATGTTTGTGAATCAATATCGGCAAACACCGGTATTAAATTCCAATGCAATATAGTGGTGGCAGCAGCGACCATAGTCCATGGACTGGTAATAATCTCTGACCCGGGGTCCAACCCTAAAGCACCTATTGCAACCCAAAGTCCAGAAGTCCAAGAATTAACACTAATACTGTACTCCACTCCAAAAAATTTTTGAAAATTACTTTCAAAAGTTCGCACCTCTTTTCCACCTAAAAAATAATCTCCGTCAGAACCAATAAATTCTGATAGGACTCTAGTTTTCATGACTCTACTAACTGCATACTCATCAGATTCATCAATAGTAGAGAATTTCTGAAAACTAGTCGAAATTATTGGCGCACCACCAAATAACGCTAAATTAGTTTTGGCTTGCATCCAATCAGTCTACCAACTCTATGAATTTTTGTATGCTCAGCGCATTTTTAACTTGCGAGTAATCAATAGGTTCCTGTAATCTCATAGAAATTTTATCAAGCACTGTTTTTTGATAACTATTAAACTCTTCTATACTCAGTTCAAAACTTTCAATAGGTAGTCCGAACAAATCTAATAATCGTATAACCCGACCATTTTCCAAAATATTTATTGAACAATTTTTATATGTTAGAGTCATGTAAAACTCCAGATTATTAATATCTTTATTTTGAAAAATAAAACGACTATTTGTTTTTCTATTATAGACTATTTTCCTATTATTTTCACTAATTAATGTCCAATCATTCTCTAATGCAATTGCATTCTCACCCTCTAGTAAGACTATTAGATCGATAAAATGAGAGAAAGTATTTTTCATTGTACCTGAAGCACAAGTAAAAACTTCCAACAAGTTTCCTCTTTTTTTGAATGAATCTGACTTAATTAAGCTTTCAAAGTTGCTTAAATATCGTCTAAAATAATTTACAAATATTCGCTGTTTATTTTTAACCATTAACTTAAAAATATTTTTTGCTTCTGGATAAGAATTACCCATGGGTTTTTCTATTAAACAGGTCACGTTTGGCCAAGCAACTTGAATTGACTGAAAAACTTTTAAATGTTCTAGAGTAGGCACAGAGATTATTGCGAGGTCTGGAGCTTGACAGGTTAAAATATAATTTGTGTGACCACTTTCTACATCCCCGATAATTCGCCTCATTTTGTTCAATTTATCAGTATTGTGATCAACAATATAAGTTAATTCAAAATTCACAGATTCCCTTACGGCCTTTACGTGTGATTTAATCTGATTGGGAATCCACTTGTAATTGAAATCTAGGTCATACTCGATTCCAATTTTACCTAAACCGAAGATTGCGACCTTTTTTTTTGGCATAATTGAAGTAAGTATAGTCACTTTACGATAATTTTAACATCTAACCTTAATTTAATGTGCAAATCAGTCATTTAGCAACTACTAGATCATTATTAGTTTAAAATTTTTAAATTCAGTATTAAAGCCTAATCTTATATTTCCCTAGTTTGCCGTTTCAATCTGTTTTAAGTTTGCTGTATTACTCGTCTCAGAATCATTATACTTAAGATTGTAACAAGAGCGCAGATTTCTCTAATGAACAATACAACTATGTTAGCCGTGGTTGGGCACTCACCACTCATATTGACTCGAAGGCGATTAGTCGATCGGATATATGATGTATACAAAGTTGCATGGTTTTCCCAAAGGAGAAATTACCCAAATTTTGGCGGAGGATGAGGGATTTGAACCCTCGGTAGGTTGCCCTACACACGCTTTCCAAGCGTGCGCACTCGGCCGCTATGCGAATCCTCCAGTTAATACTTTTTTACCGGCTAAGAGTATCGGTGGTACTTACTATGATTTACCGTTAGATCCCCCGTGCGGCACTTAGGTGCTGAACTCCCCCAGGACAGGAATGCAGCAAGGGTAGGT
>Ga0214917_10003665_pt1 | contig 17574 bp, 15 predicted proteins | sample LL_1208_BB_MetaG_FD_177983 | JGI IMG/M metagenome (GOLD analysis project Ga0214917, IMG submission 177983) | Freshwater microbial communities from Lake Lanier, Atlanta, Georgia, United States - LL_1208_BB | ecosystem: Environmental > Aquatic > Freshwater > Lake | place: USA: Georgia | collected... | reverse complement strand
GGAAGCTTTGATTCAAGTAGTTGCATGTCGCAGGGTCCTCAAATGGACCTATGTGTATGGCTATTATATGGACGGGGATAACGGGCAAGACGTGGCGAAACGGTCAGTTGAGACTCGTGAACTATTCGATTACTTGCAGAAGAATTTGGAGGAAAAAACCGACAAGTTGCATGAACTGATTGAGAAGGATTTGGCCAAATATGTTGAACAGGACGACAAGGAAGAGAAGGAGGGAGAGAGTGAACCAAAACCAAAACTGTTGCCAGACGATCCAGCGGTCGTGAGGGAACAATTTTTAGAATTTCGATCGCATGTATGCAACTATCTCAATGTTACAAAGAATTTCCGAACCAAAATAGTATCAGAACTGAACATTCAATAGATAGTGGAGATGTTGGGAGCCGATGTTGACGTTTCTTCTTCTCCGGTATAGTCTGTGTTGTGATGACGTTGTCGATAACAGAGGAGAATGAGGATTTATCGCCCACGACGGCTTTCGTGGATGAGAAGGTGAAGGAACTTTTGGACGATGATTCAATTGACGAATTTTTCCGATCTGCGATTTATGCGCGACCTCCCTCGGTCCCTCCGTTGATGGATATAGGTGCGAAACGATTGTCACCAAGCGAGGAACAGGATTTGATTTCCCGTCTGACGAAACGGAGTCCGCCACCTCAGCTTGGGATTGACACTTCATCGCTCGCAGGACCTCGGCGGTTTATGAGCAAGAAGAGCCGAGAACTGACACAGGGACTGGAGTCGATTGAGAAGAGAGCGCTGAGGTTGGCAGAAGCTCATCAGCGTCGGATTGAGCAGCTGGTACAAGAGAAGGAGAATGAAGAGGCGCTGAAAATGTTTGGTAAACCGCGAATCAATCCAACCAGTCGAAGATTGGCTGAAAAAAGTTCATTTACAGAGAGACAGATTGCACTCGAACAACGGAGAAGAATTCTAGAAGAAGAAGCAAGACGTGAAGAATTACAGGAGTGCGTGTTTCATCCAAAAATTAACCCCAAAAGTGCCGCCGCGGCCGCGCGACGTAATGCTGCTGGTAACAATGTGAACGTTATCGATCGTTTGACGAGAGATGCCGAGTTGAGACAATCGCGAAGACTTGAATTAGCCAAACAGAGAGATGTTGAGGAAGAAACGTTGCAGCCAAAAATTACACCTGTTGCACGACAAGTTTTTTCGTCCCGAGAAGTTCCCTCGGTTTTCGAACGATTGTATCCTCGGTCGAGTTCGTTGCCTCCTCCACCAACTTCTCCACGACGAACCACTGTGCAACCGAAAGTGATCCCGTACACTCAATTCATGCAATCGACAGCGTATGATGATCCGTTCAGTAGCGTCAATATGTCACACATTCCGCGACTTTCCAAAAACCATTTAGACTTACCCTTGGCCAGCCCCCCGACTCCACCTTTACGTCCACTCAAGCAATTAGATCTTAGCAGTATTTTTGCCCTTACACGAGGAAGCAAGAGTTGAGAAAATCAGTCCGTCTTGCTCACTACTGTATGCATGCCGATCCATACCTGAGCGCTCACTGAGGACTAAGTACGCTAACTAGGGTTGTATAAAATTTATGACTAACAAACTGCTCCGGTGTGCATGACGATATGTCCATTACATCTGCGAGTGAATGCGCGTTTGCTCCAAGTGATACTTCCAACGATTCTGAGGATGTGGCTATAGTGCCATCAGCATCATGTATTGCCGAACCTCGAAAGATCCCGCCCTCTCGAGTCACACCAGCCGTTCCTTCTGCTATCCAACCTCCTCGTGGATCAAACATCCATCTATCCGGTAAAGTGTGCGGAATCACTGTCGAGTAAGACAATGCAGCCGCAATCCATGCATGATCGGCAAGGGTTTCTGGCACAAAATTCATAACCTGTTTTCTATACCCAAAGTGGTTCAGAAACTTTCCCTTCTTTTCGCCCATTCTCGATCCATTCACTTCAACCTGAGTAGGAAGGACATTCAAAAGCCGACTCAGACGAGGACATGTTTGTCCGTCTCCTACAACAAGTTTATTGACGGCCATTTCGCCATGACTCGCCAGATTGAGAATCGCCCCGATTCCTCCGTTTTTGGCAAGGTAAAGATTCTCGCTGGGTTTTGCAACGGCGATTGCCAATCCAGTATCGCGAAAAAATTCATTCAGTATATTGGGTGAATCACTAGCCAAGGTTTTCCACTGTTCGGCCGGTACTAACCATGGCTTGAATTCGCGAACAAGTCCCCGGCCAACCAAGTTTGATGACATCATGCAACTAATACACTCACACAATCTCACACGACACGAATTATTTTCTTTTCCTATATCAAAGGGGGGTAATACTGACGACGATGACGACTATAACAAGTTGATTCTCATTTACTCACAGGTGTGACAGATCTCTTATTTTTGGGTGGTGATGTTGTTGTAACAGACACCACTGCTTGTTCGATTTCACGACAAATAGTATCGACATCATTCGGAGTCATGTTTGCACTCAAATTGACTCTCAGCAATTTATCAAGATGATCCGAGAAATTCTTTGGCTGGTATTTCGCAAGCATTTGAACTCCCAACGGACTCACTCGAACTGGTTGACACTTGAACGATTTAACCTCTTTGTAAACATCATCAGCAAGTCGAGGAAGTTTCAAAATCTGTGTGTAACTTGCAATCGAACTCAACATTTGAATGTTTGGAATCAACCCAATTCGTTTGGTGAATCGCTCAATATTGGTCTGTAAATTCTCCAATCTACCTCGTCCTTCCTCTGACTCGAGGTACTGGATAGCTTTGTATGCTGCTGTGGTTAAACAAGCTGGCGCTGATGCACTAAAGCAGTAACCATCGCCATACAACCGTTGATGCTCAATAATATCTGATCTTCCAGCGCAGAATCCCCCGACTGAACCAAATGCATGCTCAAGTGATCCAATAAGGCAATCAATGTCTGCAACTCGAACACCGCATCTCTCAACAGTTCCACGACCAGTTGCTCCCATCACACCAATGCAAAAAGTGTCGTCAAGTAAAATATATGCGCCATAAGCGAGTTTAAGTTCGACAATTTTTTTCAAATCCAAATGTGCAGATCCTCCCTCACACAAAATCCATACTCGGAAATACGGATCTGTTCGTAGACTGGCACTTGCTGCCGCAGATGACAACAACGTCTCAAGCTCTTCACAAGTTGTCCATGTGGAGACATTCACTGCACGACTCAATTTCACTCCACTAGCAGTGGTTGAACAAGTATTGATAGGATCCGTTCGTAGTAGCACCAAATCGTCCTTCTTGATAAAGGCTGGAATAACTGAAGATGCCGTCGATGCATGATGAGAGTAAACAATAGCATTTTCAGTTCCCATGAATTCGGCAATTGTTTTCTCCAACGTTAGATGATCTGTTGTTGTGCCATAGAATCCGCGAGGACCGCAGGTTCCACATCCAACCTCATTCAATTTATCAATAGCTGCAGACACAATGGATTGAGGAGGGTTCCCCAACAAACCAAGGGGATCATGTTTCGCGGCATCAATCTTACCATTATGAGAATGGCAATGTCCATTCTCAACAGGCAAAGTGTTAGGGACAGCTAGTGGTTCAGGTGACCAGTAGGTGATTCTATCTTCATCCTTTCCAAGATCAACCGCCATGGCTTTCTTCATCAATTCTTCAACATCTAGCGGAATCTCTCCTTCGGCGTAACGAATTCCAACTAGGTCAACAACTTGGTTCAAAACTTGGACAACACGATCCAAGTCACGCTGAGAATGAGAAGCAGATAAACAGAATCGTACACGGGAAAGAAGAACAGGAGTTGCGGGGAAACCAACAACAACAACTGCGAGATTTCGTTTCAAACATTCTACACTGAATTGAGAGATTTTCTCTGGATGAACAAGCATTGCACAAACAACTGGTGAATGAAGATCTCCAACAACTCGGCATCCGAGATCAACTAATTGTTGACGAAAATAATCACAATTCTCACGTAGTTGTTTGATTTTTTTCATTCCACGAGCTGATTGCATAGCTTTGAATGCGGAAAGAGCTTGTTGAGTGCAAACAGGGGTCATTGAAGAAGACTCAATGAACCCAACACTTAATCGCCGAACTTGATCACATAATGCTTTACTTGATGCTATATACCCACCAGCAGATCCGAAAGATTTTGTAAAGGTTCCCATCATTATATCAATGTACTTTGTTGGGACCTGGAATAGTTCAGTAACACCTCTACCAGAAGGCCCAACACCACCAATTGAATGAGCTTCATCTAACCATACATAACAGCCATATTTGCGTTTAAGTTTAACAATATCACGAATTCTACAATACCCACCTTCCATTGAATAAACGCCTTCAACAAAGAGAAAAATTTTCTTCCATGTTTTCTTCTTTGTCTCTTCAGCTAGAACTGATTCTAAAAAGTCCATATCGGAATGTTTCACAGACTTGATGGATGCACCAGACAAACGACATCCCTCAACGATCGATTTATGGTTGAGTTCGTCGGAGAGAATGAGGACACCTTTGGCTGATCCAGAAGCGTCACACACAACTGATGGGATCAAGGTCGAATTGGTCGCGAACCCCATTCCCATCACAATTGCATCTTCTTTACCAAGAAACGTTGCAACTTCTTTTTCAAGATCTAAATGAAGCGACGAAGTACCGGAATTATAATCGGAGCGACAAGTTCCGAAAGAGATTCCAAACTTTTTGATCGATTCAATACAGGCTGGAGTACAGTCCTTGTCGACACCTCCAAACCCCAAGTAATTGTACGATGCCATATTGATACACATGCGCTGTTCGCCGGTCAAGATAAATGGTCGGAATCCGTGCAACAATTGGGACAAGAACCCAGAGTTTGGACGATCCCTAATACAAACCTTGACTTGACTGGTTGGGGCACTTGCAATAGGTCGACCCCAACACTCTTCTATTCGGCGGTACATGTGCTGAGTGAAAAACTCTTTCCACCACAAATTATTCCAAGCCTCCTTATGATGGGAATTCTTCTTCAAAGAAATCGTCCAAAAGGCTTCCCGAATAAAACCAAGTACTGTCAATATTGCATAACCCATATACGCATGCAGGCGAGTGGATAACGCGAGATGGATATCATCGGCATTTTGCTTTGTGGATTTTTCCGCCGTCTTACGGCCGCGCATGAAGGAGGGAAACAATCGAGTCAGACCCAAACCTAGAGGATCCGAGAAGAACTCCACACGGTCCATCTTGTCCCACGGGATCGATTGGTCCGGGAACCAAACTGGATACACCGTAGCGGACACGGAAGGACTCGCCGATTTCTTCTCGTCCAAATAGCAAAGGACGAGAGCTCCGACTGAGATTAGAAGGATATATCCGAAGAAAAACCAATCATCATTGAAGTCGATCGGAATATCAAAGACGCGTGTCATATATGTGGGGAAATTCAAATCCTGGGCATGATGTATTGTTGTTATGCAGTTCCGGCGAGAAAAAATTTCCGAAAATTCATTTTACGGAATCAAGACATGTTTGAAATATATTGCAATATATAATGTAATTAATGGCTAAACGATTACTTTGTCTTCTTGGCCTTCGTATCGACCGATTTGCCAGCTTCCCAAACGGAAATACGTTTTTCCAATAAAGGAGCTGCGAACACGAGCGCCATCGCCACGTAGTGCGAGAATCCTAGCGTGTGCCCGAACCACATTATACTCAACGCGAGGGAAACAAACTTCCTGACGGTTGTTGTTTTGGTGACTGCCAGGGCCCCAAACTCCCTCTGAATTTTGTAAATGAAGACATTTCCCAAGCTCATGCTTGCGCAGAACAAGATGACTCTGTAACCAAATTCGACGGGATACTTCTCCCAAAACGCCATCGCGCCTTGCAATTCAGTCGACGTCAATACATCGTAAACAACGGCAATCACGAGTTCATACAGGTTCATGTTGAACATGAGTACCCACGATGAAGGTTGAAACTTACTCACAATCTTGTTTTGGTACGGACCATAGACGGCATCACACACTAGTGCCCCCACTGCAAGACTCGCCCCATACATGACATGTCCGCCTGATATTCCGGCATGTTTATGTTTGGGTCCTTCAGAGGTGAATGTGAACAGCGCAACTCCTGCACTCAGTAGCAGCACGCCAACAGTCTTGGCTATGGAAGGACGAACGCGCGCAAACAGTATCTCACCAATCATCACCGGAACAGCTTTGCATGACTTTATCACAACCTGCATCGGGTAGATGATATACTTGAGTGACGCGAGACCGAGCGAGTGAGCTAGGAAATACGAAGCAGCCACAATTATCCAGTCAACCACTGGAACTCCTCCTGTCCATTTGCTCACTCCCTTTTGCGACGACGAACCCAACCATATAGCTATTCCTGCAACGATAACGTTACCGATAGATTGTGCAACTACCAGTGCTTGAGTATGGACAAACCGTTCACCAATTTCACCATACTCGTGACGGGTTAAATGCTCCTGAGTGAACCCAAAGACAAGAAATGAGATCCAAACTCCGATCGCTAAAAAAGCAAAGCGGCGCCCCGATGTGTCCGCGGGAGGTTTAGAGACTCCTCGACGAGATGATGAAGGTGCCATAATGATCAACACTACAAGATGGGTAAGTAGAAGACGACGAGAAACCTTCTCTCTATCTAATTGGTGTTTCACTTTGGAAAAAACGAATTCTACAAATCCTTCATTCCCCCGCTTCTCTTCGTAAACTTTTGAGCGATTCGTAAGCGTTCAGTCAGCGCGGCAGAAGGTGGTTTCGGAGGAACTGATTTGTCTTCTTCGACCGACTCAGACACTTGCTTAAACAAGGTCGATTTCATTCGATTTGTTGCAGAGGCAATTTGTTCCCGTTCTGGAACGCTCGATGAATCAATTTTCTCACCCAACTTGTCTTTTGCAATAATATCCCGATAGAAAGCACCCTTGATGGTCCCTGTATTCGTTTCTTCTGTCTCAGGTTCCTCCTCATCCATCTGGATGCCACGAAATCGCATTATCCGTTTAAGTTCACGAATTCTCCACATCTGGTAAGCTTCCTCGGTATCTTCATCTCCTATGGGTGGAGGCCGTAGTTTGTCTTCGACAGAGTCTTCCATGTCAACATCATTCCTGGTTGCGTCAGCAACAGCGCGCTCGCGCTGTTGCTCGAGATACTGCTCGTTTTCCAAGTCAAACATTCGTTGAGCTTCGTGAGCCTCGGTCTCTTTTTTCGCTCGCTCTATCTCAGTGACGCGGGAATGTTTCGGTACAAAAACAGGTTTGAAACCTTCCTCCTCCGAGGAAGAAGAATCTTCCGAGGAACTGGAAGATGACGATTCAGATGAGCTGGTGGAATCGGAAGCGGCTTGTTCACGAGCTTGACGAGCTCGTTCAATAATCTGTCGTCTCAGTTCTGCGGCATCAGACATTGGACTAGGTTGTATCTATATAGTACTCTGACTGAGGGGAAAGAATTCATTTCTGACGTAACTACTTCAAGTAGCGGTTCCTTTAAAATACTTGATCAATATGGCGGTGGTGGAGAGGGAGTGATTGGGTGTTAGTCGCAGCCCAATGCATCCCATCAACGGACGACTCTTTGTCAAATAAACCGTCAAATGATACTTGGTGACGGTGTGCGATAATGGAGGAATAAAAATCTGAGAAAATTGTGATGAAACCAGTTATGCGACACTAGAGAATGATGAATCATCTAGCTCATCAATCTCACAGTCGAAATCCCCAGGTGAAGCAGTGACAGTTGTACTAGTAGTGAATGATCTCATATACGGCAGCAAAAGCTTTGGGGAGGAGGAAGAACAGCAGCTCCCCCTGTCCTCATTTGATGGAATAATTGTATCCAAAACTTCCATCAAATATGTGTCAAGGTCTTTCGGGTACGTCTTTATTATAGCTGCCTTGTCCGTAGTCCGAAGGAACGACACAAACTTATCACTGAATGTGTACCGTTTAGCGCCAATAACAGTTCGGGACGGCGGTGATGAACATGACCAAACGTGAGGAGAATCATCCAACACGGTAACAAGGGTTGTTTCATCAGTGTTTGCACCGTCTTCGAGATGATATCCTGGAAGGACTAGATTCAAATCCTTCTGAGTCTCACGAATATGACCCGGCTCGTCGTCTCTAGATACCAAACGACCATCAAAAAGTGTCATATCTGGATCTATTAGTCGAAGGATCTCCATCATATACGCACGACGGCCTTTCGTGTACACATGCAGTGTTGAACCAGCTTCCGATACTCTCCTAACAAATTTGCGGACTCCTGGTCTCAGCTTTATCAAAACGTTCACATTCGAAATCGTTGCGTGGTACATCTCAGGCATCCCTGAATCGTCGATATATTGGTCTGTCAAGATCGGGGAGACAGTATTAACTCCTCTTCTAGGTATTCCGGCTTCTCCAAACTCGAAGCTGCTTATCAGGGTATGATCGAGATCCAGGACTAGATGTGACTTTATACGTTTCACTGGTACCGGCAAGTCCAAACAGGGCATAAACATGGTTTGCAAATCTGAGAAGGAGCTGTTTACTTCGACTGCAACATAACCGTAGTCCACTGTCATAGAAGAGATATACTAGGAAGCGGCGTGATCTCGTATAGAGTCACGAAACTCAAATACATTAAAAGCTAAACCGATTCCGGCATTCACAAGGGCGACAAAAATTTTCAAATTTCCACGATAGAGAAACTGTATTCTGACTCAATTTACATGCGCAAGTGTCCTGATATGATGAAGCTAACCGAGTCTATTTTCTATATTGTTGCTTGAGATGTAAAACCCCATCTTTCACTTCCGCGAGGTCCTTGAGTGCTTTCGTTAGGAATTGATAATCCTCAGACCCACGATTCAATCCCGGAAATAGTGCGAGAATATCCTTCAACTTCAGTTTGTATTCGTTTCTCCAGAACATACCCTTGATACGTGCGCGCATTTGATCTTCCTTGGATGCCTTTCGGGCTACCATAACTGGGGCGGAGGTCGCAGTTGCTTCGGGAGTGGTTTTGCGAGAAACCGCTGTTGCTTGACCCGATGGTTGTGCGGCACCTTCAGTTGGCTCTTCCTCGTCCACCATATCTCCCTCGAATTGTTTCAATTCAGCGTCCAGGTCTTCGTCAGTGACCTTCTCCTTGGTCTTCTCTTCCTGCATGAGTTTCGATATTTCTTCGCCAAATGTATCCTTGAAGAGTAAATCGATTTGTGTCTCCTCGTCTTCTTCATCCACTATGGCTTCCTTGTCTTTGATAACGTCATCTTCCTCAACGTCAATATTCAGTTCAGCGTTGGCATTAACTTCGTCTTCAAATAATTGCTCATCATCGTCACTAAATGCTTCATCTCCTTCCCATTCTCCCTCAATCCCCCTGTCGGCTCCTTGGAAAGCAACTGCTGAATCAGCCACCTCCATATCATCACCATCTGCACCGCGAAGTTTCTTCAAAACCTTTCGCCTCAACAACTTGATTGTTCTCTTCCCAGGTTCCCCAGTCTCACCCGAATCTGCAACCTCTGACTCCAAAACCGCTATACCTTTCTCGGCAGCTTTTCGTGCCTTCATCTTAAGGTAATCATTGAATTGCTGTCGAGCATTCAGTCTCGCATCTTTCATTTGCTGCTCCGATTCTTCGAGGTCCAATGCGTTCCTCTCTGCCCGACTTACAAGATTGAAATTCAACCATTCGCCAACTGGTCGCACTACGTACTCTGTCTCTTCCGACGGACCTTCCACTTCCTCTACCAGAAGCCAAGACACTCCTCCTCCGTTTGGGTTACCACGGAATCGTACCTGATTGTCCCGATCCACAACAGCCCACTCGGGTACTCCGTTAGTCAGTACAACTGGCTGAGGCAGTTTATCTATATTATGTACGTCATCCTTCATATCGGAGGCAAACTTCCCGACAATCGAACGAGTCTTATCACCCACAACCCATCGAATCATATATCGAGGGGAAAACTACAGTGTTAAGTGGGGTAAACGCAAGAGGATGAAAAATATCTTGTTGCCTGAAATTCGTGATACTCTGCTGATACATAATATATCACTTGATGGTGGTCCTGGTGGTTGTTGTTATCGTCGTCGTTGTCGTCTTGGTACCTCTTGCTGCTTCCCTACTACTTTCACTACTAAACAAAGAATACACGGATCTTTCTTCCATTCATGTCCCCGCCATTATATGTTTGAATTGCGCGGAGAGCTTCCTTGTGATTTGAAAAGAGTAATGTGGCCTCTCCATGGTCAACATCACATCTTTCAATCTTGCCGACTTGTGACAAGGCGTCCTTAACGTCCTTCCAAGTCAAATCGTATGGTACATTCTGGATCTTGATCTTTCGTCTGATGTCTGCGGGAGCATTGGGACCTGCCTTAACTACAACCTTCCTCGAAAACTTACGACCTGTAGTATCGTCAGGTCTCGATTTCTTTGCACCACCTGTACTCACTCGGCGCACAACTCGTCGCTTGTTCACAAGAGCACCTCGTTTCTTGGCTCCCTCCTTTTTGCGATTAGACCCAACCATATTCACGTCGTTGTCTTTATCGGCTTTTCCCTTCTTGTTCAAAGATTTACGAATACCGAGCTTTCCTCCCTTCTTGATCGCATTTCTTCCTTTTTTGGCTGCACCCGCTCCTCCCTTCTTTGGTTTATCAGACCGAGTCTTCTTGATCAAGTCGTCCAGCGACATTCCGAGCTTCTTATCCACTTCCATCTTGTTTAGGTGAAATACTAAAATAACCGATTGACCTGATTCACAAGAACAACAAAACGCTTGAAACAATTCAAACTTCCTCAGCCCGACTGATGATCGAAATGAGTATTACTGAAATAAAGAAACACATTAGAGATGTTGATCGCTCCGACCAACCACACAATCGACTAGTGATGTTGCATGCTCAACTCTTATCGGATACTCTGTATTACAAGAAACATCCGTTTATATGTTGTGGAAACATGAGGAGATGTTCGAACTCAGAGCGTGCTAAGCATTCGATGGGTTTGCCAGGAACGACACCGTTAGTAATGCTCGTTCAAATGAAAGAATATCAAAACTGTGCACCATCGATTTAACTCCCCTGATGTTTTGGCCATATTTTTCCGCCTGATTTTTACGCATGAACTAATTGCGATTAGGGTATCTCTTCATGCCACACTATCCCGACGAGATTGAATATTCAGACAAGTACGCAGATGATGTCTATGAATATAGGCATGTTATATTGCCCAAGCGAGTTGCTAAAGAGATGTTTAAACTATTCCAATTCGTAGATCTGCAAAAGGTGGGTCATAAACCTGGAGACCCCAGATTATTAGCCGAGCATGAGTGGCGAAGCATAGGCGTGCAGCAGAGTCGCGGTTGGGAGCATTACGAAATACATAAACCGGAACCTCATATTCTCCTATTCAGACGTCCTCTTGGCACGAATCCGACTACAGGTCTGGTGGATAAGCCCGTCGCTGCTCAGGCAACTGCGAAGGCTGCAGGTTAACAATTCATATAGTATAACGACTAAAAACCTCATCATCCTTTTTGTGATTATTATCTACTGTTTCAGACGTGTTGCTGTACAGGTTTCTCGTTCTCTTTACCGTTCTGTGCTTTTGACAAAACGTATGGTAGGATTTCATCCCTTGTGACAATTCCCTTGACAATGTTGGTTGGAGAAGCTGTGGTCCCCTCTACCACAAATAGCGTGGGCTGGTACTCCAGCATCTTGGCTATATGGCCCATAGGAGTATCCGAAGTAATAAGCTTGGGTTTCTTGTTCATAACTAGCCTAACCGAAGAGGTCGCATTCGTCTTGCCGCTAGATAAAGAATTGAGCAAGGCAGCTTTCGATACACTACCAACGATGCACCCTTTCGAACCGTCCACCACTGCACACTCTTGAAATGATCGGGATATGAGCTGGTCGACTACCTTGGCGATCGTGTCATCCACCGAAACAGACGATACTGGTGTTATGAGTGAATCGACAAGTCTATCTTGTGACCAACTTTGCTTTGCTGGGGCAGCCAAATCGTAGCTCATAAACCCTTTATCCATCATCCAGTTATCGTCGAGGAATTTAGACATATAGTTTCTCGAACTGTCAGGGAGAACTGTGACAATCTTTTTACCAATCAAAGATTCGCGAGGTTGAGACCGAATCCACTTCAAGCAGCCAGCCAAATTGGAACCACTGCTTCCGCCACAGACCATCGCTTCATAACGAATCAGATCTCGAGCGCATGCAAGTGCTTCTGGATCATCAATCTTGACCCACTCATCAACAATACTTCGATCAAGAACCGTTGGAACAAAATCATAACCAATACCTTCGACTTGATATCCCTCAAGACGCTTGTAGTCATTCAACGAGTCCGGTTGAGCCAAAATGGAACCCACTGGATCGATCGCCACAATCTTACAATTAGGGACAGTGTCCTTCACTTTTCTGGCGATCCCTGTCAAGGTCCCTCCAGTACCCGCAGCGATAACTAGGGCATATACATCATTGTTTAATTGCTGCAAAATTTCTGCACCAGTTCCTTCAAAGTGTGCCAAGGGATTCGCGGGGTTCTTGTACTGGTCCAATATGTGAGAATTTGGAATCTCCTCGTTGAGTTTCAGAGCTATGCCAATATGACTTTCAGGAGAATTCCAGGGCGCTTCATCAGCTGATCGAATGATTTCCGCACCCAAACATTTCATCATATTGACCTTCTCAGCACTCATCTTCTCCGGCATGGTGATGATGACCTTGTAACCCTTGATTGCAGCAGCTACGCATAAACCAACACCAGTGTTACCGCTCGTAGGTTCAATTATTGTATCACCTGGCTTCAGCCTTCCACTTCTCTCGGCCTCTTCAATCATGCGTAGACCGATTCGATCTTTGATCGATCCGCCAGCGTTGAAAAACTCGCATTTCGCATACAACTCACACGGTAAGTCGTATTTCTTCATCAGACGTTCTAATTTTACAAGAGGTGTATCCCCGATAAACTCGAGGACTGATTTCGCAGGCCCACTGGGTCTCTTGCGCATTGGGAAGGATTGGTGAGGATTGGCGCATTCTCTTGATTGTGTTCCTTGCGACCATGAACACTTATACAATCCGTTATACTCGGGCATGACAATATCGTCATTTGCATTCAGGTGGGGACATGACATTGAGCGTTTCCAAAAAATTTTCCGGTCTTGTTTTAACGTACATGCATAAGTCGTCCAATAACATATCTATGAATTATTTCCTACGAGTCTTGCTTCAATATCGGACAAGCTTGTACCACTGCTCATATGCATAGGTTTCGCGAGATTCTTCGTCACGTAAACTAATAGAGTAAAAATACATAACAAAGGAAATACGTTTTGTCGAAGAAAATACCAGCCGCTTCGATTCAACCAGATGGGTACATCGGCTGTCAACACCTGTCTATGCTCCTCTTCCGTGGCAAAGGACGCTCGGAGATTCCCATAAGGGTCTATGATAACCGAATCCCATCCCCAATCACATTTTGCAACACTTACTCGATTTTCCACTGCGCGAAAAACTGATGCTGCGAAATGTCCTCGCGCGGCAGTCCAGTCCTCAGAAGGGTTTAGAATGAAATGCGCTCCGGAATCCGCAACATGCGCGGCCGAGTCGGCAAAGTCCATATCATAACATATCAGAGTGGAGAAAGCCAAATCACCGGGAACCCTCAGCCCATTAACTTGCGTGTCCTCATCGACCTTGTATACATGATACCCGTTCCTAATACAGCTCCGTTCACCAATCATGGTCACTGGATGTTGTTTGCCATATGACCCGAGTATACTTGATCCTTTTGGAGAAATCGTGAATGCCAGATTCCCAAAAGGGCACTCCTCATGGTCAGTGTGCTCGTCGCATCCCACCACAATATACGAATCAATGTCGAGTAAACGTGGCATAACTTCTTCCCGAATGTACTGCTCACATGTTTTGTTACTGGTGTGTCTCGGATTGATATACAACTCAGGCCATACGATGAATTGGGATTTTGCCACCTTGGACGCGTCTGAAGTCAGACCAACTATATCGTCCAAATTACCCTCAAATTTCTTACCGGGACTGATTGTGCTCATTCGAACGGAGGGTAAGTTTGATATGTCTGTGCTTGAACAAGCGATTGCGCAAAGCAATATCCATGAGGCGATAGAGAAGAAAGCGAATAATGTGTATCTCCGGTGACAGGTCGGGACACAAGGTCGACCGCCCATCAGGGACGCCAGGACAACACCAATCAATATGTTAATTCCGATTACAAACGCATCAATAAAGGAAAACCCGAGAAGACTGATTGGTTGTATCACAAAAGGGAATCGGAATAGCTGAATCGGTGGCAAAAACGCAATCCCGTAGAAGTACGCGACAATGTAGTCGACCGAGACCCATGTCAACCAGACGAGACAAAGCAACGTACCATCAACGGTCGTATGGGTCCGCCTCCAGAGCCGAATAACGGAAAGCAACACGGCAAATTCGCAAAACCCAACTATGGCACCATAGCGGGAGTCAATACCGAAATGGGAAGAGATGACTATACCCAGGGAGACGAAATAGAAAGCCGAGACGATGCTCAAATAAAGAAAATGGCGAGAAACGTTTCGGAATAACCAAGCAAAGAAAGGAGAAAAGCAGAGGAAACCGCCTATAGCCAAGAACTCTGGGGAATCGGGCCAGAGATTGAAATACACAAAACTCAGAGATAACGACAGTGACAATAACGCTACATCCTTCACATTTTCGTACGTCCTCATGAAGTCCCAAAAATTTTCATGCTGCTACTGATAGCGACCCTTGCATGGTTCATTCACGCGGGTGAATGTGTGAAAGTTCACCCGATGTACCCACTAGCAACTCAAGTATGTGAATGCGTGCGTTCGTATCTCTATATCTTGTCAACAGACTTCTTGGCAGGCTTCGGTACCTGTCCCGATCGACATTACGTATGACGTTCCGACTGCCATCGAATTCGACGAGCAACCCACAACTTTATCAGATATGGGAGTTAGTACAGGTTTCGCACAAACTAAGCTCGAGCATACGAGCTTCGCTCTCCCACCTGAGAGACTCATCGCCCAAGCTATAACTCCCGAGCAATTCTCCATCCGCTTGCATCCTCCCACAGTATGCTTTTATGTTCCAACGCCTATATCTTCACCTAGGAATCAACTCAACAGTCTTTGGATGGCGTTGCAGCTGTGGAAAAGCTATGGTCGGAAGATGATGGTGAGTCCCGAAAACGATATCAAGCTTCCAGGGAGCAATTATTCAATGCGATTAGTATGAATGTCCGAGGAATAGTAACACAGTCCATGGCTAGTTTAGCCAGCCTACGTAATCCGCAGACTTAGCACATCTCTCCTGCATTACCTCCCTCCCGAATCTAAACTGTTCATCCCAGAATGTTCACTGCCATCATTTTCTTCATAATCCTTGTATATTCCGAGGCTGTTTCTTCCTTCTCTCTTTCCCCAGACAGAGAAACACAGTTCCTAATTTCGGAGGATGTTCGTGACCAACTCGAGACCCGACTTATGGACACATGTGGTTCCCAATGTGTCGATTTCTTCCAGCAAGTGTATCCGCTGATCTCCAACGTATCAGTGTCTATGAACGACACAAAATCAATCTCTAACCAGTTTAAACGGTTCAACAATTTCTTCGACTCGTTCATTTCCGATGGTCAGTCAATCAATGTCAAACTCACTGAAGACATGGAGACTTTGAAGAAAACAGTGTCGTCGTTTGCGTCATCTACCGACCCTCAACCAGTTCAACTTGGCCTGCCTTGTCGAACTCAAGCCGAATGCGATGCTCTCGAATTCCCTATTAACCGATGTTCTCATATTCGCAACTCTGCCATGGACGCTTATAATAAAGCAAACGTCGCAGTTAATGTCCTTGCACAATTAATTTCCACAATGTGTGGATGCGTCTTTGCAGGTCCTGTAAGCTTATGTATTCTCGCACCAATCCCGTTTGTGTGCGGTTTCCCTTTTGAAGCGTATCGCGGACTTTTTGGATTATCCATGGCCCTTTGGTCAGCTGTCAAAGCCACCACAGGCGCATGCAGTTTCGTAGGTGCAGATATTGCTAGTCTAACAAAAATTTCGTGACACCTTTTCCTTCTCCTGTTCCCGTATCGATTATTCTAGTACTGATTATGAAACTATTGTCTCTATGTGTTGCTGTGGTCACCGTGAGTACTACCCAGAGCTCGAATCCCCAGTACCCACCAGTGACTCTCGCCGACACTCAGCCGCGGGTAGAGATCCGTTTGTCGCCTCCACGTCATCCCATGCCGGAACTTACGAGTAAGATTGAGGTGCTGGATGCAACGCGGAAACGATTAGAGGAAAGACTGACAACGAAACTTCTTAAAACGTACGACGAAGAAATAAAACGGTCTCGCAAACTCATCACCGGTGTGATCAAGCAAGCTCTTGAGCCGTTTGATGATCCTGCCGTTATACCCCCGAAACCTGTGGTGAGCTCTTTCATGTACCTACCCGACTGGCGAATGAGGCCAGGGCGGATCTTTGTAAGCGTTGAGGCACCGAAACCCATGGATGGAGTTGTTGGAAAACGTATTGAGTCTATCGAAGAGCGCAACACCAAGAATGAGCTGGAAGAGTTCAAAGGACTGATTGACGACCTGCATGGTGTCACGCGATACACTGTGCAGCAACTGCATGAGGCATTGACCAATGTGATGCGACCAGTGATCAAGACTGGGGACATGGGAGTACTTACTTCGCTGATGGAGATGACTAGAATGAGATGCGAAGAGTTGGTCACAAATTTTGCCACTGAACATAATTTTGACTGTAGTCATCAAAACAACACACAGAATGTACATTTGCACCAGATAACTGCTTTTGCAGACGAACACAAGTATCCGACAATCGAATCATTGGTGAAAGAAATGCTTGAAAGAAGGGAATTAGATCAGGAACTGTTCCGTAGTCGTTCCTTGATTCTTATGGCGAAACTGGCCCGAGAGCAGAGCTCGATAATCGCAGAGCTTCTTCATGCAGCCGTCGCAACAATCCGGATTCAGTATAAAGAAGTCATTCATGCGACTAATCGTACTCGTGTGGAGAATGATGCGCGCATGAAGAGCGCGGGAAGGTTAGTGAAGACCGGTATCATCCAAGACCCAACGGAGGTTGTAGATTAACCTAGTACTTGTGATACTGAACTCTTGTAAATACTTTACACGCAAATTTTCCGAGTGTTCTGTGAGCGACGGATTACGGTAAGAAACACATAGAAATGTCAATAAATTGCTTTCAGTACAAGTGAAGTGTATTAGGGTGGTACAACCCTCAAACAGCGTTTCGACCCAACGTACCCCCTAATTCCCTGTTTTTGTATCTTCTTGAGTAACAGAAGCCGGGCCAGCCTTCTTTGAGTGGATGTTTGTCGACAGGCTATTTCCCGCTGGACCTGGATTAAATGAATTTGGATGACCTCGCGGTGCTACAGCATTTGAGTTAGTGTTTGCCCGCAG
>Ga0214917_10003664_pt1 | contig 17591 bp, 18 predicted proteins | sample LL_1208_BB_MetaG_FD_177983 | JGI IMG/M metagenome (GOLD analysis project Ga0214917, IMG submission 177983) | Freshwater microbial communities from Lake Lanier, Atlanta, Georgia, United States - LL_1208_BB | ecosystem: Environmental > Aquatic > Freshwater > Lake | place: USA: Georgia | collected... | reverse complement strand
AGTTATAGCCAATTTCGCTGGTGCTCATCGACATAGGTGAAGTTAGTCACGGTTTTTCACAGGGCAAGACCCGTAGGATAGGAATCAGTCCCGCTTGACCCTGCTATTAACTCTCTGCATCCAAGAGGGATGCCCTTCGCTGCTTTGGACATGGGAGTCCCCCCTCCCTCGTGGATCCTGGCCCCCTTTGTCCTCCTTTTATCTGGAATCGCCCTAGGGCCTCTGCTCGCACCCAAGATCTGGCACAAGAGATACCACATTTTCACTGTTGGGTTGGCTGCCGTGGTGGTCGCCTACTATCTCATCGGAAGAAGACAAGCTGACCCCCTCATCCACGCTCTACAGGAGTTCATCAGCTTTATGGCTTTGATCGGATCTCTTTATATTGTCACAGGAGGAATCCGTCTGGGAGTTTCAGGTGAGGCTACCCCTATTCGTAACGTTACCTTTCTCGCGCTAGGCTCAATGTTGGCAAATTTTCTTGGAACCACAGGGGCAGCCATGCTCTTGATCCGCCCTTGGATTCGAATGAACAAGTATCGGGCAACCGGATTTCATATAGTTTTCTTTATCTTCATTGTCGCGAATGTAGGTGGTTGCCTGACCCCAGTCGGAGATCCCCCGCTTTTCCTAGGCTATCTTCACGGTGTCCCTTTTTTCTGGACCCTAATTCATCTTTGGCCTGACTGGTTAATCGTAACGGGGCTGCTACTTACGGCCTTTTACATTTTTGACTTTCTTAACTTTCGTCGTGCACCACAACCCGTTCGCCAAAAAGAGACAGCACAAGAGACCTTTCGGATCGATGGACTCCGTAACTCTTGGTTTGTGGCGATCATTCTGGGTGCCGTTCTTCTCAGGGGTGCTGGCGTACCTTGGGGTATACCCGAAATCATTATGGTCGGGGCAGCGTGGTTGTCGCATCGCCTCACCGACCCCGTCATTCGCGAGAAAAACGATTTTTCGTTCGAACCTCTCAAGGAGGTCGCGTGGCTCTTCTTCGGTATTTTTTTAACACTTGTCCCCGTCATTCACTCTCTAACAGCCCACTCAAAAAGCTTTCTACACCCTACCGATCTTCAACTTTATCTGCTTACGGGTTCTTTATCCGCCGTGCTGGATAATGCCCCTACCTACCTCACTTTCTTGACCCTCGCCCTCACTCTTCACGAACCCCAACTGCACCTCCTCAACCCCGCCGATGTGACCCTGTTTGCAAACCAATGCCCAAAAACGCTGGCCGCGATCTCCCTTGGAGCAGTTTTCTTTGGTGCAGTCACCTACATTGGGAATGGCCCAAATCTTCTCGTGAAATCTATTGCAGACTCGGCAAAAATTAAAATGCCCACCTTTTTTGGTTATATTTTTAAATATAGCATGCCAATTCTCATTCCCATCCTCTTCTTGGCGGGCTGGATTCTTTCCCGCTAGCATTTCCCATGTCTTTTCCTCGCCAAGCCGGAATCCTTCTTCACCCCACATCCCTTCCAGGTCGCTATGGGATGGGCGAAATCGGCCCCGAAGCGCATCGCTGGCTGGCCCACCTCAACACGATGGGTCAGAAAATCTGGCAAGTCCTTCCCCTTGGACCCACAGGATATGGGGATTCCCCCTATCAAACACTTTCGACCTTTGCAGGGAATACGATGCTCATCTCCTTCGATTCACTTCGGGATGAGGGTTTATTGAAGGATGAAGATCTACAAACTTTCCCCGTCTTCCCTGAAAGCAGGGTCGAGTACGGTCCCGTCCTTATCGCACGATCCGCACTTTTACATAAGGTCGCGCAATCTTTTGCGCGACGTGCCTCCGCCGCTTTGAAGGCTGGATGGATGCAATTCTGCGAGGCAGAGGTTGATTGGCTTGAAGAGTACACACTCTTCTCTGCGCTAAAAAAAGAGTATGGAGGCGGACCTTGGACTCTCTGGCCGGAACCCCTCCGAAAGAGAGAAGCTGCAGCACTTAATGCCGCGAGAAAGAAGCACTCCACAGAAATCAAACACTCAAAGATTCTTCAGTTTCTTTTTTTCCATCAATGGGAATCCCTTCGGCAAGAGGCTCGCCGAAGAGGAATCTGCATCGTCGGTGATATTCCGATCTTTGTCGCACATGACAGTGCAGATGTTTGGTGCCGACCTGACCTCTTCTTTATGGAAAAAGATGGCCAGCCATCTGTCATTGCAGGTGTTCCCCCCGACTACTTCAGTCAAACAGGGCAACGCTGGGGAAACCCTCTCTACCGCTGGGAGATTCACGAACAAGAGTCTTTTGCCTGGTGGATATCGCGCTTGAAAAGTGCCCTGAAGCTATACGACATTGTCCGAATCGACCATTTCAGAGGCTTTGAAGCGAATTGGGAGATTCCGGCCCATGAGAAGACCGCCATCCGGGGTCGCTGGATGCCAGGGCCCGGCCGGAAGCTTTTCGATGCCGCTCGGCATGCATTGGGAGACCTTCCCATTTTGGCCGAGGACTTGGGGGTCATTACCAAGGAGGTCGATGCTTTGAGGGACTCCCTCGGTTTTCCTGGGATGAGAATTCTCCAATTTGCATTCGGGGACGACCCCAAAGCCGAGTCGTTCCGACCCGAAAGTTATCCCGCCAACTGCGCAGTATATACGGGGACACACGACAACGACACGACCGTCGGATGGTATCTCAGTGAACCCGGAAAAGACTCCACTCGTAACGCGGAACAGATTGCAAAAGAGAATCACAACGCCCGAACTTATCTGTCTTCGGACGGATCCCAGATTCACTGGGATATGATCTCCCTAGCGCTACGCTCCCCTGCAAATACGGCTGTCTATCCTCTGCAGGATGTCTTGGGCCTAGGCTCGGAAGCCCGCATGAATGTTCCTGGTCGGGAGGAGGGGAACTGGTCGTGGAGATTTCGATGGCAACAACTCACTCCAGAGATTGAGCAACGCCTCCACCGATTGACACAAGAATCTAACCGAAGCTGATTTTTATTTCATCCAACTCGAATCTCGAATCACAAATTGGAGTTTTCCTTTATACAAACCCAATTCACCCAAGAATTTAACTTGGCTTCCCTTCGGCATCGCACGGATGGCATCCTTAAGATTCTTGTCGAAGGCGTGAAGCGAGTAAGGCTTGCCCTCCACGTCGATTTCTAAAGGCCTAATTTTTGAGAGAGTTCCCTCAACAATAAAAAATTCACCCATCGCCTTAGCCAACTCTTCTGATGTCGCATTTTTGAGCACAGAGGCATTTCGAAGCTTTGAGCGGTCGACCTTATCAAAACCAACTTTCACTGCCTCTTTTTGCGGAAGAGAGGTTTGGGGTAGAGCTAGTCCGCTGGATAAAGCCTCACTCCCAACCCGAAACGTTGCAATCACAGGAAAGTGGTCACTCGCGCCCCAACCCGGGCCATAATTCGTCCATCGCCAAGGCAAGCCCAAGGGTTCGCGAGAGTTCACACCAGGAACACGAACCTGATGAAGGGTTCCAGGAACATAATCCACACCTTTCCCATCTCCTAGGCCACGAGTCACAAGAATCTGAATTAAAGTTCCCCACTCCCCGTTGAACTCATCCGAGAATCTTTGATCGGGAGCCGCATCGAACCAAAGATTATACAAATCAGGCTTCCCCTTCCTTTTGAACATGGCGGCGTCCCCCTGCGAACCCAAAACATCCTGAATCGCTGTCTTGGTCATAAAGGGGTATCTCTGCCCTTGGTTGTATTGAGTATTGAAATCCCCCCCTAGGATCACATCCGACTTGGGATCCTCTTGCAGGATCTGGTCAAGGCGATCTCGCACGGTTTTCGCATTTCCGAGGCGGATATTTTCCATGACGGGGTTCCCCGCCTGGCTTTTCCAATGGTTCCCCATAACTGTGAATGTTGAATCTCCGACCTGAAGTTTAGCCTCAAGAATTCCTCGGGCAGAGGGTGTCTCCCATGTCTTTTTTGAAACAATCGGAAAACGGGTCAGCAACCCAGTGGTAATTGCATCTTGGTGCTTTTGTGCGTCAACAGGAACGTCACCGACTATGATCGTATATCCCTTCAGTCCCTCATCCTCGAGCGCCTTCAGCAACCAAATCTCGGCAGGCAACCCCCTCAACTCATCATTCAACTCGGATGAGAGCATCTTCTCATACGTTGTCTGCGAATATTTTTTAAGGAATTCCGGAATATCTGCCACCGTGGTTTCCGGAGTATGATCCACCTCCAGTTCATTGAGAATCACCACATCGGGACCAACTCCATTCCCAATGCTCTTCATTACGGTTGCAATGGTTTTGAGTTTTCTGGCCAGTTTGCTCGGTCCATAACTATTAGGGTCGTCTGGTGCCTCAACATATTCATCATACGGAGCCACTCGATCCACATCGGCAAGATTCTCCACGTTGTATGCCATCACGGTAAAATCCTTTGGTGGCTCTGCTCGCAAACTTGTGACCCCAAAGAAACCAACTGCAAAGATGTATAAAGAGATAAGCTTCATAAACGAACACCCTACGCGCTTTTATTCAAATTCACACTCTATCTTGGGTAACTTGACGCCTCCATGGATCTCGTTAAAATATTGAAGCTGTGAGACTTAGAAATAGCACAACCCGTTGCCTATCAATTGTATCGGTAACTCTATTTCTCGTTTTGCCAAGCACGGCTCTTCCTCAAGCCGATACTGGGGTAGATCTCATCCCAAAAAAAGCATGGTGGGGACGATATGGATACGTCAACCGAACGGGCAAATTCGTTCTCGAACCGCAGTACGAAGAAGCTCTCCCATTCTCCGACTTCATTGCCGCAGTCAAAAAAGATGGCAAGTGGGGCTACATTAACGGGGAAGGAAAGTTTGTTATCGAACCTCGCTTTGAAAACGCATTCCTCTTTAGCGATGGAGCCGCTGCTGTGCAGGAGAACGGGAAATGGGGTTTCATTAATCGAGCAGGGAAATTTCTCGTCGAACCAAAATACGAAAGTGCAGGAATTTTTCGCCAAGGCCTTGCGGCTGTCCGATGGGAAGGAAAATGGGGATTTATCAGTAAAGACGGCGAAATGGTGGTGCCTCCCAAATTTGATCAAGTTTACTTTTTCTCAGAAGATCGTGCAGGCGCTCAAGTCAACGGCCTATGGGGTTATATCGACCGCACAGGCACCTTTACAGTTCCTCCAAAATACGCCGAAGCGCTTCCCTTCTCCCAGAGCCTTGCTGCAGTTAACATTGGCGGCAAACGCGAGGATAATGAATTTACAGGAGGTGTTTGGAACTTCGTCGATCCAAAAGGAAAAGTCATCATCGAAGAAGTCATGATCTCAGCTGCCCTTCCCCAAAAAGGTGCACCTTCAAGAGTTGGAACGGATGGACGACAAGACACAACAGCAAAGATCGAAGCGGTGGAAAATGGATTTCGTGAAGGGAAAGCCCGTGTGCGCATCGGTTCACGGCTTCTCAACGGGGATTCCCAAGGGCCCTCATGGGGCTATATCGATCTCAAGGGCAATTGGCTGGCGGAAGGAAATACGAAGATTCCCCTTAATTTCACCAACTATACCCCAGGGGAAGGTTTTACATTTGAGTCAGATATCTTGGGTAATCGAGGTACGGCCAGTGACGTTCTCCAGACAGCAAAGAATGCCGAAACCATTGGCAAAGCTTACGAGCAGGTCGAGCAGATCGAGCGTGATGCGGACGAGGAATTTGCGTCCGCAGATCGAATGGCAGAGCTCGGCGATCAAGAAGCTGCCCAAGCCGCGCGTCAATTAGGCAAAGAAAAACAGCAGGAAGCGAAACGACTTCGTGATGAGACGGACAGGCGTGGAGGGGAGGCAAACGCCAATTCGATTAAATATTTCGATCAAGCTCTTAAGATTTACCAAGATTTCGTCAAAGAGAACCCAGACGACCTTCGCCGTGCTGAAGCACAATACAAGGTGGGAGAAATGTATGAACACCTGACAAAATATTGGGACGCCTATAAAGCCTACAAGAAGATGGTTGAAGAAACTGCTTCAAACCAGTACTGGGACCTTGCGATCGAGCGAATGTTTGCCATCGGAAACGTTTATCTGGCAGGACAGCACCAGATGATGTGGAAGATTCCCATGCCTGCCGACATGAATAAAGTGGTGGAAATCTACCAGACGATTATTAAGGCTGCCCCATTCGGTCCTTATGCACCTCTCGCAACATTTCACTGCGGTCTTGCGAGGGAAAAACAGAAAAAGTGGCCCGAAGCCGTCAAATATTACGAGGAGATTCTCGATAAATACCCAAAAAACGACTTAATCGATGACGCCCAGTACCAAATCGGATATGTATGGTCCAAGGCAGCTCGGCAACCGGAATACGACCAAACCGCCGCCCAAAAAGGGATTGAGGCTTTTCAAGATTACTTGGCTCGTTTTAAGCGCAGCGACAAAACAGAGCAGGCCACGGAGAATATTGCCATGCTACAACAGCGCTTGAGCGGGGGTTCCCTCTCCGTTGCCAAATTCTATGACAAGGCAGGAAACTACCCGGCTGCCCTCGTTTACTACAATGAGGTCATCACCCAAACCCCAGACTCACCTGCAGGCCAAGAAGCCCGCCAAAGAAAACGTGTTTTAGAAGATCTAATCTCTGAGACAAAGCAACAGACTAAAACACCGGATAAATCGAAGATCAGTTTTAGATCGAATCCTCAGGCCCAACCCCGTAACATACCCAATCCATGAACTGGCCTCTCCTCATGCTCATTCCCCTTTGCCTTGGCTCCTGTGCCAACTACCAGATGGGTAGCACCCCGAAAAAGCAAGAGCTCAAAGATGTCCGAGTCATCTACGTGCCAACAGTTCAAAACGAGACGGATGAGACAGATCTACCCGGCATTATGACCAATGCGATCTTACAAGAACTGGATCGAGATGGAACCTATCGGCACGCCCGAAAGGACGAGAGCGATGCGATCTTGGAGGTTACCATCAAGAAGGTGGAGCGCTCCGCAATCCGTCAGTCTACCGAGCAATTCTTAACCACCCTTCAGTTCCAACTCCTCGTCACCGTTCAGTACAGATTATACAATATGAAGGAGAAAAAGGACGCGATTCCAAATTCAACCGTCATAGGCACCACAACCTTTTTCGTTCAGGGAGACCAAACAGAGTCTCAACGCCAAGCTTACCCTTTAGCCGCAGTCAGCGCAGCTCAGGCGATGGTCAGCTCGATGGCCAACAGCGGTTGGTAATTTTTCTCTCCTTACCGATTTCACGGACCAAAGCTCGTCCGAACATCACGCAGGATTGCATCCGCCGAATCCATACGAATGAATCCTAGCCTTGGATACTCCATATCAAGGATTACGTAACAGGTAATACTGATCGTTATAATAAAGAGCACAGGGTGAAGTCGGTTCTTTTTCTCAAGTCCTGCGAATTGATATCCAACCAAAAGAGACGTGATAAGCGATAAAGCCATTAGCATTCCAAAAATCACCATTGGAGTGTGAAACTGCATCGCAGAAGTTCGACTTGTGGTGATATCGATCATTTCGTTCAGGGCCGGAATTAACTGCATCCCCGCGAGAGTGTTGGGAGACTTGGCCACCCCTTCCAAGGCCCCCTTCCAGATCTGACATTGAAGCCCTTGGCTTCGCTCACACTCCTTAAGTACCGCGTTCATATTAGGAATCAGTTCATAGGTTCGAATTCGTGAATCCACATATTTTTTGAAATAGCCCTGCAGCGGATCACGATCAGACGGCTGGAGTAGATCCAGACGAAGATAGGCAGTTCCGATTGCGTTTGCCTCTTGCACAATCAGTGCTCGTCTTCCCTCAAATCGGGTTAGTGCTGAGGAAAAAGTAAAAGCCACCAAAAGACCAAAGAGGGCAAAGATAGGGCCATCCACAACGCCGAATGTATCCTTTAGTTTGCCTGCACTGCGTCCCAAATGCTTTCGACCAATCCACTCCCCCAACTCCAAAAGCAGATACATCCCAACCCCCAAGATCAGGATCACTGGGATCGAATAGGCGAAAATCGCCATGGGAACTTGATTAAAAACGGTTAGAGCCATAGATGGGAACGTTTATCCATAAAGACAATAGGAAACATTCAGCAAACTAAAGCTCGAGTCAAACTCTTGCCTACCAGTTCTCCACCGGCCCTTGCGGAACAGGAATCTCCGATCTCTCCACAGGTGTATCCCCTAAAAAAACGGCTTCCAGTTTAGTGGGCGCAAACTTTTCCAGCAAAACCCCTTGTTCATCCAGGAATTGCTTCCGCCACTCACGATACTCACGTAACGCCTTCTCATAATCCATGTGGCTCGAGATTCTCACAGCAGCTTTCTTAAACTCACTCGAGGGGCCGAACCTCCTCGCATACCAAGGAATCACTTTTCGAAAAAGAACACAGCCCCTCTCTTCCCCAAAGAATTCGATATTTCGCTCTAGATGCCGACTCATCACCCTCACCCGTTCTTCGAAATCAGGTTCTGGCATCAACTCCCCCGTCTCCAAGTAGTGGGCTGTGGCACGAAATATCCACGGGTTATAAAAGGCACCTCTTCCCACACTGACTCCGGCGCAACCTGTTTCACTCATCATTCGCTTCGCACCCTCCGGAGTCGTCACATCCCCATTTCCAATGACAGGCAACTTCACAGAGGCAACGACAGACGCGATTCCATTTAAACTCACTCGCCCCGAAAATCCCTGCTGTCGGGTCCGACCATGCACAAAGAGAGCTGCAACACCCGCCTCCTCAAGCGCACGCGCCAAATCAGGCGCAGTCAGATTTTTTTCATCCCAACCCAATCTCATCTTTGCCGTCACAGGAATCTTTACCGCGCCGACCATCCCGCGCACTAGTTCAGCTGTCTTTGTTAATTCCGTCATCATGGCGGATCCGCCACCCACCTTGCACACCTTCTTCACCGGACATCCCATATTAATATCCACCGAATTTGCGCCTAAATCCTCACACTTCTTAGCTGCATCACGCATCTCCGTTGCTACTGCCCCAAAAAGCTGTATCGCCCACGGACGATCATCAGGCGATGTCGCCACCAGTTCCAGCGCTCGGCGATTGTTTTCAAGCAGCGATCTTGCATTTACAAGATCGGTCGTCGCCATTCCGCACCCTCCCAACTCGCGCACAACTCGACGAAAGGGCAAGTTTGTATATCCCGCCAAGGGGGAAAGACACAGAGGAGTGGCCAACTTTAAAGATCCGATTCGCAGGCTCATCACACCCTTTGACTCATTCCCCACAACTGCTGAGCACTTTCTAAACTTTGTGCAGAGGCTTTAGGGATACGCTCTTTTCTGCATGCATAGTACGCGCCCTGAGTAGGTCGCACTGTCTGAGAGGCTAGCCACACAGCCGTATCAGCCCCCTGTTCATTAGTTTTTCCAAAGAAGAGTTTCAACAGACGAAACGCCACCCCACTCAACCCCTGATTTTCATCCCCTAATGCTGAGTTCACCAATCCCGGATGCACAGCACAGATTCGGATCTTGGACTCACTCAAGCGACGACCCTGCTCTGCAACATACAGGATATTAGCCAGTTTGGTCAGGCAGTAGGCTTTCCACCCGTTCCAACTTCTCTCGCCCTGCAAATTATCCCATCGAAGCACTCCCATCCGATGCGCTTCGGATGCTGTACAGATCACTCTTGGATCCTCACTTTTTTCAAGCAAAGGAATCAGCCCCTGTGTCAAATCTACATATGCGATATGATTCAACGCCCATGTACGCTCGAGACCCTCTTTGGTAACCCTTCTTTCTGTGAAATACCCACCAGCATTGTTCCAAAGGACGTCCAACTTGTCCCCTCTGGCAATGAGTTTCTCAACTAGAGCCATCACGTCTTGTCGCAGGGATAGATCCACCACATAAAGAGTAACCTCAAGGGCACCTGCCTCTCGTGAAAGACGGGCGACTTCCTCCAACCGGCCCCGATGACGTCCGACTAAAATAAGTCGCGCACCCAACCCGGCTAAACGGATCGCCCCCGATCGCCCTATTCCACGGGTTGGACCCGTAATCAGGACAACTTTTCCCTTCATCGATGACAAAAAATTTTCCACACACCTTTTATAGAGCGAATTCTGTCGAAGACCAAGAGTCCTCCTCACAGGTAGGCACTTTTGTTAAAGGCACCTTGGCTCCACGGGGATTGGTCTCAATGAATACCCCCCCCAACCCATCCTAATTAAGCCTCCGTCGAAGATAGATTCATGGCTTATGGAGCCATGGGGATTCGAACCCCAGACCTCCTCAATGCCATTGAGGCGCTCTACCAACTGAGCTATGACCCCGAGAAAAGAAAATCATATGCGAAGTTGTTTACCCCGCCAAGGCAAACCCTTGGCTTGCCCAAACGCATCTCTGTGACCATTCTGTCGATATGAAGCAGACAATCCTTCTGACCCTACTATCCGCCCTAGCCCTCACCTCCTGCCAGCAGGCTCCCTCTGGTTCTGATGCCGAGGACGAACGTAATCCGTTCTTTCGCCAAGCCAGTAAAGATGTCGCTGATTTAAATTACCCTGCCGCCATTAAGCAGTTTGAAAAGGCAGTCTCAGTGAATCCCACTGTTGTGAAAGCCTACCTACAAATTGGCCTTCTCTATGGTGACAAGCTCGGCGACCCCATTAGTGCCATTTATTTTTACCAAAAGTACTTGGAGGCTCGTCCCAACGCCTCGGATCGCGAAGAAGTCGTGGCGGCCATGGAAAAAGCGAAAATAGATTTCGCCCTTACCTTAACAAATAGCGGTATCCAAAATGCGGCTGAAATCGCTCGGATGAGCAAAGAGAATATCGACCTCAAACAGCAAATCACCGAACTCCAGGGAACCCTTGCAGCCAAGCAAGCTCAAGTCTCGCAAGCTGCAGGTGCCGCTGCCCCCCAAAAAGCCACGGCTGTTGTACCAGCATCTCCTGCCGAACCAAAACCCCTTAAGGCCACGGCATCAAAACCACAAGAGGCAGCAAGTTCCATTCCCTCGGTCCCAGCGGCTACGCCACCTGCCGCCCCTGCAGAGGCCGCCACGCCCTCAGCCAATGCAAAACAGCACACGGTAGGTCGTGGAGATACACTTTGGAAACTCGCCAAAAAATACTATCCAGCTTCTTTAGACCTGAATGAGGAAATTGCTAAAATCAAGGCCGCAAACCCTGGCCTAGACGACCGTAATCTTAAAATTGGCACCGTACTTACGATCCCATGAGTCGACCCCGTTCCTCCTCAGAAGATCAACAGGATCTGCCTCTTCCCTCAGGAGGTCCACTAGAGGATCTCAATGCGGAGCTTCAACAAAGCCAACATGAGCTGATCCAACTTCAACGCCAACAGCAAGATCTCGAAGAAAGAAAAAGGAAACTCCAAGAGCTAAGTACTCGGCGCCAAGAACTAGTCCAGGGTCAAAAAGAGATAAGAGACAACCTCCTTCGTGGTGTCGTGATCTTGGAACGGGCAGAAGGTCAAGGCCGCAAAGAAGTCGACCAGATGCACGAAACACGCCAAATCTTTAGTGAGCAGTTGGCCCTCATCACAAGCATTGACCCCTCCGAATGGTCTGCAACTGACATTGAGGAGGAGCTTTCCAAATCCTTGGCCAAAGTAGACCAAGCCCAAGCAATCTACACCCAATCTCGTGCTAAGATCGATGCCCTACGAGGTCGTGATCTTGATCCAACCTCGCAAGATTCTCAAGACAGTGAAACCTCCAGTGGCGGGAATACTCCTGAATCTTTCTCAACGAATCTGATTCGTGGGCTAGCTTTTAATCTGCCCCTGATTATTGCCTTACTGGTTGGCCTGATCCTTTATCACTTTCTGAAATAAGCAGATAGGGTTGCTTCCCCATCTTTGATTTTATTCAGACTTTCTCCCCAAGCCTTCTCATCTCAATCTTGATTCGGATGAACTTCATCCGTCATATAGGTGGATGAGTTTTTTAGGCTTAAAAAGAGATCCCATTCGCGAGGAGATGCGTAGAATCAATCGTGAATCGTCTCGCTTAGGCCAAACTTCACGCCGTTTGGTCGAAGAGGCCTCCATGGTTACCTCCGGACGCCATCAACCCATCCGCTCTGTATCTCCGATGTCCCAGGTCAAACAAGCACCTACACTGCTTGTGGAAAGCCGATTAGCCCGACGCAAAGTCATTATTGCAGCCATCATCTCACTGATGCTGGCGTGGGTACTCTTTCGACTTGTCTCAGGCTAGTCGCCTGAACCTTCCCTACTTTTTCTTGTCGGATTTAGCGGGCTTTGCTGGTTTAGCAGATTTTTCTGCCTTTGCCTTTTCTTTGGTCGCTTCAGGCTGAACTTCGACCACAGGCGCAGGCCTCACAACCCACTCCAACAAGGCGGTAGGAGCCGCATCACCTTGCCGATACCCCAGCTTCAAGATCCTCGTGTACCCACCTGCCCGATCTTTAAACCGTGGGGCAATCTCCGCAAAAAGCTTATGTACCAGATCGGTCTCGTGAAGAGCCGAAATCGCAAGCCTGCGATGATGCAGACTCCCCTTTTTCCCTAGGGTCACAAGCTTTTCAGCAACAGGACGAGCAGCCTTCGCCCGAGACACAGTCGTTCGGACTCTCTCATGCCGGATTAGCGAGCCGACCAAATTGGCCAGCATACTGTCCCGGTGTTGAGACGTACGACCTAACTTCGTCGTGTTTTGACGGTGTCTCATGCCTGACCGTTCGTCCCAGCTGCCTCTACAGGTGCCACAGGGATCGTGAGCATGGATGCATCAAACTTCATGCCAAGGGATAGCCCTAGGGAAGTCAACTTGTCCTTAATTTCATTAAGGGATTTCTTACCGAAATTCCGGTACTTCAACATCTCGGCTTCTGATTTTAATGCCAACATTCCAACTGTGGTGATGTTCGCATTGTTCAAGCAGTTCGCGGCACGAACGGAAAGTTCGATTTCGTTCACGCTCATCGCAAGAAGCTTCTTCAGGGCTGTATTTTCAACAGGAGCTTCGAATTTCACCTCTTCGAACTCAATCGGCTCTTTGTCGAAGTTGGCAAAGATATCTAAGTGATGGCGCAAGATTCCCGCCGAATGCAACAACGCCTCATCCGGAGTTAGACGTCCATCCGTCCACAACTCGAGCACGAGCTTGTCGTAATCGGTGCGCTGTCCAACACGGGTGTTTTTGACCTCGTACTTTACTTTGGTAACGGGCGAAAAGAGGGAATCTACAGGAATCAATCCAATCGGAGAATCTTCCCGCTTATTGTCCTCCCATGTCGCGTACCCACGACCCATACGCACTTCAAATTCAGCTTCAAATTTAGCTTTTTTATCGAGCGTGCAGATGACTTCTTTGGGGTTCAAAACTTCAATTCCCGCATCCAACTCGATATCAGCAGCTGTCACGGGGCCTTCTTTATTTACCTTCAGGGTCAAAAGGCGGGGCTCACGGTTCGGGAGCTTGAATTTCAGCTTTTTTAGGTTGAGAACGATTTCAGTGATGTCCTCCACGACGTGATCAATCGTGCTGAATTCATGTTGCACACCAGCAATCTTGACGCTGGTGATGGCCGCCCCCTCGAGTGAACTCAAAAGTACGCGGCGAAGTGAATTTCCTAACGTTGTTCCATAGCCTGCTTCAAAAGGCTCAGCCGTAAATTGGGCGTAGGTATCCGTTGCTGTATCTTCGTTTTTCTGCAGCCGGTTCGGCACTTCAAATCTTCCTAGACGTAGGGGCATAATCTCTTCTCTCTTTCCGGCCGGGTTTCCCCTTCCCCGCTACCTGGGAAAGGGACCGACGGCCGATGTTAACTTTCGTTGGTTTTCATCATCGGTAGCAGATGATGAAGCTCTTTTACGACCTCGAATACAACTCGACGACCAACTGCTCGTTGGCAACCGGGTTGAGTTCATCGCGGGTCGGAATTCTTGTTAGCGTACCTTTAAATTGCTCCTTATTCAGGGTCAGCCAATCTGGAACAGGACGGATTTGAGTCTTTTCGAGAGAATTGGTTCCCAACTGCCTAGACTTTGGAGTGTCCCTAACCTCTACCACATCTCCAGTTCGGCAACCAAAACTAGGAATTGAGACCTTTTTTCCGTTCACGGCAATGTGACCGTGGGAAACCATCTGGCGGGCGCTCCTGCGGGTTGAGGCAAAGCCCAAATGATCCACAATGCTATCCAGTCGAGTTTCCAAAAGTTGAAGAAGCTTTTCGCCTGTAACCCCTCGGCTCTGCACTGCCTTTTGATAATAACGACGGAACTGTTTCTCTAAAATTCCATACCCGTACTTCATCTTCTGCTTTTCCCCTACTGCGATCGCGAAGTCAGACTGCTTGCGACGACCTTTTGCACCGTGAACTCCAGGAGGAAAATTGCGACGCTCGAGTGCCTTGGAGGGCCCAAAGATGGGCTGACCAAATCGTCGGTTAATCTTGTCACGTGAACCTGTATAGCGTGCCATAAATTTTCTCCTTAAACTCGACGTGCCTTGCGCATCCGGCAACCATTATGAGGCACAGGGGTCACATCCCGAATCATGCTGACTTCCAATCCCACGGCTTGAAGTGCACGTACAGCGGACTCACGCCCCATACCCGGTCCCTTAACCCGAACCTCGACCTCTTTCAATCCGTGGGCCATCGCTTGGCGGCTGGCATCCTGCGCCACCACCTGAGCAACGTAAGCCGTCGACTTTTTAGAACCTCGGAAACCCATTTTCCCGGCGCTTGACCATGCAATCACATTACCTTTTAAGTCGGTGATCGAAACAACCGTGTTGTTAAACGTTGCTAAAATATGAGCTACTCCATTCTGAATCTGCTTCGCACCCTTAATTTTAGGGATCTTGATCTTCGAAGCGTCTTCCAATCCATCCAAAGTCAAACTTTCAGGAGAAAGGATCACCTCCTCCTTTTTTCCAGAGTCTTTTCCACCGCCAGTCGACTTGCCGCTCTTTGCTTTCTTTGTCTTTGCTGGCTCAGAGGAAGGAACTTTTGCCTTGGCCTCAGGTTTGGCAGCTGGTTTGGATTCTGGCTTTTTTTCGTTTTCGCTCATACAATTAAGTCTTAGCCGCTTTCGCATCCTTACTTCGGATTACGCCCACGGTCTTACGAGGTCCCTTTCGAGTCCTTGCATTTGTGGAAGTCCTCTGACCCCGAACAGGCAAACCCTTGCGATGACGGATTCCCCGGTAGCAGTTAATCGTTTGTAGGCGTTTTAAGTTTTGCTGCGTGTCTCTTCGCAAATCTCCCTCGATGAGAAAACGATTTCGTTGAATCACACCAATGATCCGATTGATCTGTTGGTCGGTCAAATCCTTGGCCCTGAGATCAGCAGGAATTTCGGCTTCTTCAATCACCTGACGGGCACGGGTCGAACCCAAACCATAAACATACCGAAGACTGAACTCAGCCCTCTTTTCTCCGGGAATATCAACACCTAGTACGCGTGGCATATTTTTATCCCTGCCTCTGCTTCAAACGCGGGTTCTTTTTGTTGATGATGTAGATACGTCCCCGACGGCGAACGACTTGACAGTCGCTGGTGCGGCGTTTGATAGATGCTCGGACTCTCATAAAAAATAGTTCGAAATCCTATCGAAAACGAAAGGTCTTGGCAAGCCCCTTTCTCTCAAAGATATCTGCATTTTTTTAAAGTGTTTCTAAACCTGCCTACACAGGCAGAGCTAAATTAAAATTACAACTCGTTAAAGATGAGATGGTTAAGATCTCCGGATCTCCCTCAGTGACCAAAACAACGTGCTCAAAATGCGCAGAGTCGCTTCGATCTGCTGTGATTGCTGTCCATCCATCCTTTAAAATCCGAATCTCTTCTGCGCCCTCATTCACCATAGGCTCAATGGCCAACGTCATGCCCGGCCTCAAAACAGGCCCAGCATTTGCTTTTCCAAAATTTGGAATTTGAGGCTCCTCATGCAATTTCCGCCCTACCCCGTGACCAACAAATTCTTTTACCACACTGTAGCCTGCTGATTTCACCGTTCGCTCAACTGCATGAGAAATCTCACCCAACCGATTTCCACCTCGGGCGGCTGCAATTCCAGCCATTAAAGCAGCCTCTGTTCTCTCTAAAAGCTTTCGCCGAGAAGGTGAAATCGCGCCCAATCCCACAGTGATTGCGGTATCTCCTACCCAGCTATTTAAAATGATGCCCACATCCAACTTAACCACATCTCCATAGGCTAACCTTCTCGGTCCCCCGATTCCGTGGACCACCTCTTCATTAACAGATATACATAACTGGCCTGGAAATTTACGGTATCCGAGAAAAGCACTCCTCGCTCCCTCTTTGGCGATTAACTCCCCTGCCCACTTGTCCACCTCCCCTGTCGTTCGACCAGGTTCAAGTCGATGCACTAACTCCTCAAGAACTTTTCTTGCTAGGCGACAGCTCGCTCGCATACCCGCAATCCCCGCGGCATCTTTGATCGGAATGATCGGCATGGCCCGAGGGGCCTTAGCGGAGGGAAATCACAATCCCGCCCAAAGCGATGATCGCAATCAGAACCAACAACCAAGCTATCTGGCGTTCCGAAATCGTCTGTGCCGTACCCACATTCCCGCCCGTGCTCCGCCCCTTGATCCTACCTTTTTTCAAAAACCCGTCATAATGCCTCTGCAAAAGATAGGTTTCGGCCTGTCGCATTGTGTCCAACATCACCCCGACGATAATCAACAATCCAGTTCCACCGAAAAACTGAGCTGTAATGCTGGGCACTCCGAGGAAGTTTTGCACCAACATAGGAAGGACAGCCAACGCAGTGAGGAAGATGGCTCCAGCAAAAGTAAGGCGTGTCATCGCATAATCCAGAAATTGTGCTGTGGTCTCACCAGGGCGGATTCCTGGGATAAAACCTCCATGCCGTTTCATATCATCTGCGATCTGAATCGGGTTAAACACCATCGCAACCCAGAAATAGGAGAAGAAAAAGATCATTCCTGCATAGAGCACATAATGAAGAGTCCCCGTGGCCAATGCGGCAGCGATTCGATTTGCCGTGGGGGAACCCGGAAAAAGGAACCCAATGATACTTGCAGGGAATAGAAGAATTGCGTTCGCAAAGATAATCGGCATAACACCCGCGTAGTTCACCTTCAGAGGAAGGAATGAGGTCTGCCCGCCATACACCCGATTTCCCCGGACCTGTTTTGCATACTGTACACTCACCTTTCGTAAGGCCTGAGTCAGAGCAATTGTGGATGCAATGACCACAAAAAGAAAAGCAAGGAGCAGAAAGAGAATGAATGGACTGATCGGATCACGCCCACTGCCAGCAGGAGGGACAAACACCTGCCACCCTGCAACTAGTGCGGCGGGGAGCCGTGCCACGATTCCGATCGTGATGATGAGGGAAATACCATTACCAATACCCTTTTCCGTAACCTGCTCACCAATCCACATCAGTAGCATCGTTCCAGCCGTAAGTGTAATGACCGTCATGGCTCGAAAAGCGAAGCCAGGCTCAGGAACGAGAGGTCCTAACCGCTGAATCACCTGATCAATACCCGAGAAAATTGGGATTTTTGACGGATTTTCAAAACTTGTCGCAAGGAGATATCCTTGAACGACGCAAAGGATCAAAGTGCCCCATCGCGTGTACTGGG
>Ga0214917_10003663_pt1 | contig 17598 bp, 18 predicted proteins | sample LL_1208_BB_MetaG_FD_177983 | JGI IMG/M metagenome (GOLD analysis project Ga0214917, IMG submission 177983) | Freshwater microbial communities from Lake Lanier, Atlanta, Georgia, United States - LL_1208_BB | ecosystem: Environmental > Aquatic > Freshwater > Lake | place: USA: Georgia | collected... | reverse complement strand
GGGATGATCTGCTCAGCCAGTTCCTTCTTTCCGCGTGGCATTGGTTGCCTCCCTTGGTTTGCTCCACCCCCAGATTCTCTCTCTGGAAGCGGTGCCGTTTAAGGGGGGTAGGTCACGACGACGAGCAGATCATCTACGCAGCGGCACTCACGATGCCCGGCGGCCTCGGCTGCACGACCTGGAGTGCCGATGAATACGCGATGCGGTACGGTGACTCCCACCACGAACCGCCCGCCCTTCGGGAGAGATTCGTCGTATACGACAAGCTTCCGCCAATCGTGCGGGCCATGATTCCGGGCGTTGCCCCCAAGCTGATCGCCGAGTTGCTCTCAAGCTTACACCTGCTGGCCCGGTGATGCCGGACCAGCCATGGTGTTGCCGAGCCGCGTCGTAGCGGCCAGGCATCTATCTGTCCGGCGGCATGTTGCCGATCCGGACGTGTTCTCTGACCGGCGGCGGCGCTCGTCGCCCGTGTTTCCCTTGATCCCCGAATGGGGAAGGACTGCGCAGATGTCTCTTCATGATGATGAACATCTCCTCGCCGCTGTCGCGGAAGCGGATGCCGCCCCGCGAACTGCCGACGAGCGTCGAGGCGGAGGTCCAGAAGGCCTTGGACCTCATGGATCGGATCGAAACCGTCTGTGGCAATCCGGCGGCCCGCGAGGAGCTGAACCGCCTCGTTCAGGACCTCGGCATCCGCATCGGGCTCACGTTCCGCGAGGGACATCGAAACAACCGCTCCGCCCGCATTCTCCAGGGCGGCATCGTTGCCTTCGGCAATCAGCCGCTGCCCTGCACGCTCCGCAACAGCAGCGGCCGCCCACTGGTCGGCGGCCTGCCGGAGCAGGCGGACGACGGGCATCAAGGCGATCGTAGCGACGGCCAGCACCACCGCCAGAAAGAACACCCCGACGAAGCCACTGGCTCCGCCACGGGCAGCAAAAAAGCCCCCTTCCAATCGGAAGGGCGGATCGACCGGATCGAGACGCACGTCGCGGGGCGGCGTGCGACCCTCACCGGCCGATCGTCAAACACCTCGCCAACCATCCGAGACCGGAGGGTTATACAAGGCAAGTCGGGGCAACAGGACTTGAACCTGTGACCTCTCGACCTAGATCAATCTTGATCGCATTCGACTCCACGGTCAGCCGAAAAGTTTCTCAGCGACTTCGTCTTTCGATATGCCCGCGTGATCAGCAACGGCCTTCAGGATTCCGCTGAGCGTTCCCAGTCGAAGCGGATCATGATTCGGAACCGTCAGATGATGCTCGCCGTTCTTGAGCGTCGTAATCCGAATATGAGAGCCTTTCTGTCGCGTCACGCTGTATCCAAACGACTCCAGCTGCTCGGCCAAAGCCGCGCCGGAAACGTCGCGGGGCAACCTCATGGCGACAGAATTTCATCGCGAACGAAATGCAGACGAATGATTTTCGGGATGTGCCCTTCCTCGAAGTGACACTCCACGGCATCTCGTACATTGGCCCTGACCGCCTCGAGCGAATCACCCTCGGTGAAGATCGACTCTCCGACCGCCCTGGCGGTGAAACCGCCCTCGGCCGCTTCCTCCACGATAAACACGATCTCGACCACAGCCGCGTGTCCGCAAACAGACCGGTCACCAAAGGCACGTGGTGAATCCACGCTGCTCGACCAGCCAATGTCGGGGCGACAGGACTTGAACCTGCGACCTCTTGACCCCCAGTCAAGCGCGCTAGCCAGACTGCGCCACGCCCCGAATCCGTCGCCCGACAGCCATGCCTCTCGCATCGTCGCCGGTCGACCGCCACACTATCGCACAACCGGACGACTCCTTCAACACGGATTCCCCCCGTCCCTCATAAACGCGGCCCGGCCCCCTGCTGCACCTGGCCCACCATCATGCATCACTCCTCCTCCCTCCCCTTCTCGCTCCGCCTGGCATCCGCCATCCTCTCGCGAGGCTCCGCAGCCTGCATCGGCCTCGACCCCCGCATCGAGCAGATCCCTCCCGCGCTTGGCGCCTATGCCACCGCCGATCCGAAGGACCTCGCCGCCATCTACGCCCGCTTTTGCTGCGACGTGATCGACGCCATCGCGCCGCTCGTGCCCATCGTCAAGCCGCAGCTCGCCTGCTTCGAGATGCTCGGGCCGCACGGCATGACCGCCCTGGGCGAAGTCATCCTCCACGCGCGGAGCAAGCATCTGCTCGTCCTCGCCGACGGCAAGCGCGGCGACATCGGCTCCACCGCCGAAGCCTACGCCGACGGCTGGCTCTCCGGCTGGTGGAAGGCCGACGCGCTCACCGTCAATCCCTACCTCGGCTTCGACGCGATCGAGCCGTTCGTCCGGACCGCGGCCGAACGCAACGCCGGCATCTTCGTCCTCGTGAAGACCTCGAACCCCGGCAGCAAGGATTTCCAGGATCTGCAGGTCGACGGCCGACCGCTCTACGAGCACGTCGCGGCGGGCGTGGAGGCTCTCGCGAAGCGGACGGCGGGGGACGACACCTACGGCGCCGTCGGAGCCGTCGTCGGCGCCACCTGGCCGAAGCAGCTCGACGAACTGCGGGCCGCCATGCCGCATGCCTGGATCCTGGTGCCCGGCTTCGGCAAGCAGGGTGGCCGCGCCTCCGACGTCAGGGCCGCGTTCCACCCCGACGGGCTGGGGGCACTTGTCGTCAGCGCCCGCGACGTCATCTTCGCCCACTCGCGGCCCGACATGAACGCGGGGCTTGCCGAGGACCAGTGGCAGACGGCCGTCGAACGGGCCTGCCGCGACATGATCGACCGTCTTGCAGCCGATACCCCCGCGGGCCAACTGCGGAAAAAGTGACCGCCGCCGTCACTCTCCCGCGGTCTGCAGCCAGCATGCCAGCGTGGGGTCCCAGTCCTGGATCTCTTCCGGACGAAAGTAGATCGCGATCTCGCGTGCGGCCGACTCGGGCGAGTCGGACGCATGCACCAGGTTCATCTGCCGGCTCGACGAGTGATCGCCCCGGATCGTCCCAGGAGCCGCCTTCAGGCCGCTCGTGGCCCCGAGCATCTCGCGGACGACGCGGATCACCTCGGGTCCCTGGAAGACGGTCGCCACCACGGGAGACGCGGTGATGAACTGCTCGAGATTCGGGTAGAACGGCTTCTCGACGTGCTCGGCATAGTGCTGCTTCGCCAGCACCGGCGTGACACGCAGCATCTTCATCGCCACCAGCCGCAGCCCCTTCTCCTCGAAGCGGCTGAGCACCCGGCCCAGCAGCCCACGCTCCAGGCAGTCGGGCTTGAACATCACGAACGTCCGCTCCATGCGCCTGTCTCCTCGGTGGGATGCACGCCGGCTGCGGGCCGGACATGCACGGTTCGTCGATCGACCTGAGCGGCGGGGAACACGCCCGCCGCCGACCGACGTGCGACCGGTCCGAACACCGGGTTTGTAGCCGGTCGAATGCACCGCAGCCAGCCCATCTTGATCCTCGCTCCCCGGCCGCCTACCCTCCCGCCCCCGACCGCAGACGATCGCGGACGATCGCCCCGTGCGGCCCTCGGACACTCCCGCGACATGCCGACCCGCATTCCACGACGGATCCGACGGCTGATCTCGTTCGCCCGCCGCCTCGCCCATGAACGGACTGCGGCCTGCGTGCTGGCCGCGCTCTTGGCGATCCCGGCGACGCAGGCGGCGGCCGTCGATCCGGGCACGCAACTCGTGGCCGGCTTCGCCCGGCAGGTGCAGCCCCTCCTCCTCAACAAGTGCGCCACCGGCGCATGCCACGGCGGCCCCTCCGCACACGTCCCGCGGTTCCAGCGGGGCCAGGTCTCGGGGCAGATCGACCGCGCCGACACGCTGGCCAACATCGAGTCGCTGCTGCGGGTGGTCGCGACGCCGGCGCACGTGCCTGCCTTCCTCGCCACCATCAGCGGCCGCCACCCGGACACGGCGTCCAGCGAGGTCGTACGACTGTCCCCCGTCACTTCCCAGGAACGCGTCAGGCTCGAACGCTGGCTCGTCGCCGCGACCGGGACAGCCTCGCCCCTGCGTCCCCTCGCATCCCCCGCGCCGAGTTTCTCTTCGACGGAGGCCAGCGCGTCGGAGCCTCTGCCCGAGCCTCTGCCTGAACCTCCGGTCACCTCCTCCCCCGCCGCAGCCGCATCGCGGCGGCCCGCGCCGGCCAACCGCTTCCGCTTGATGCTCGAGGCCGCGGCCCATCCGCCCGTACTGCCGCCGCCCGAGCAGCCGCAGGGCATCATCCTCGGCAAGGACCGCGGCGAGTAGCCCGAGGCCACAGGCTCGGCGTCACAACCGCACCACGCCCCGCGCCACGAGATCGAGGAAGTCGCGGTTGCCCTCGAGGAGCGTCGGCTCGCGGATCATCTCCTCCGCGGTGAGCCAGAGGATCTCCGCCACCTCCACCGGATGCGGCACGAGTTCCCCGTCGCCCACCATCTCCACCGACCACCACGCCAGCGACGTGCCCCACGCGGTCACGCTCCGCCACACGCAGTCACGCGGCTCCACGACGGCGGCCAGCTCCTCGCGGCACTCCCGGACCACCGCCTCGTGCTCGGCCTCGCCAGGCTCGATGTGTCCGCCCGGGAAGCAGAGCCGGCCCGGCGCGGCGACCGTCGCACCGCGGCGGATCGCGAGGAAGCGGCCTGCCCGCACCGCCACCGCCACCACTCCCCGCTTCTCCGCCCGCTCTCGAGCTGCGCTCTCACCCACGATGACCCCGCCGACGGGCTCCACGCACGCCCCGCACGCCAACGCACGCCCCCGCTCGGCCGCGCGTGCAACGGGTGTGCGGAACACCCTCCTAGATTACACTATCGGATCGTTTTCCCCGGCCCCGGCGTCATCCGGCCCCATCGCGAGCCCCCACGTGACGAACTCCGCTCCGGCCCCCAAGGGCCCCGCGAACCAGCCTTCCCTGTTCGGGCAGCCCCTCAGCATGCCCGTCGTCATCATGCTGATCCTCGGCGCACTCGCCATGGTGACGCTCGTCGCCCGGGAGCAGTCGACGGCGGCGACCGCCGTCAGCTACGACGAGTTCGTCCGCCAGGTGAAGGCCGGCAACGTGACGAGCGTGGAGATCTCCGGCAACACGCTCACGGGCGAGTTCCGCGGGCCTGTGGCGGTGGAACGGACGCCGGGCGGCCCGCAGGCGAAGAACTTCCGCATGGAGCTCTCCGCCTACGTGGCCGACGGGCTCAACACGCTCCTGCTCGACCACAACGTCCGCACCACCGTGCGGCATCCGACCGACGGCACCGGGTTCCTGCTGGGCCTCTACATGCTCGTGCCGCTGCTGCTCATGGCCGGCTTCTGGCTCACGCTGCGACGCGCCCGCGATCCGCTGGGAAACTCGGGCTTCCTCGGTGGCTTCAGCAAGTCGCCCGCCAAGCGGTACGGCGCCGGCGACAAGCAGGTGACGTTCGCCGACGTCGCCGGTCTGGAGCAGGTGAAGGAGGACCTCAAGGAGATCGTCGAGTTCCTGAAGGACCCGCAGAAGTTTCAGCGGCTCGGCGGCCGCGTGCCCAAGGGCGTGCTGCTGATGGGTCCCCCCGGCACCGGCAAGACGCTGCTGGCCCGCGCCGTCGCCGGCGAGGCGGGCGTGCCCTTCTTCTCCATCTCCGGCAGCGAGTTCATCCAGATGTTCGTGGGGGTGGGGGCGTCGCGTGTCCGCGACCTCTTCAAAACCGCGAAGGACGCCTCCCCGTCGATCCTCTTCATCGACGAGATCGACGCCGTCGGCCGCGTCCGCGGCGCCGGCCTGGGCGGCGGCCACGACGAGCGGGAGCAGACGCTCAACCAGATCCTGAGCGAGATGGACGGCTTCAGCCCGTCGGAATCGGTGATCGTGCTGGCCGCCACCAACCGGCCCGACGTGCTCGATCCCGCGCTCCTGCGGCCCGGCCGCTTCGACCGGCACGTCACCGTCGACCGGCCGAACCAGAAGGCGCGGCTCGCGCTCTTCAAGGTCCACACCCGCAACGTTCCGCTGGCGGCCGACGTCGATCTCGAACGGCTCGCCGACGGCACGGTCGGCCTCACCGGCGCCGACATCAGGAACCTCGTCAACGAGGCCGCCCTCTGGGCCACGCGGCACGACAAGGACGCCGTCTCCTCCGCCGACTTCGACTACGCCCGCGACAAGGTGCTCATGGGGCCGAAGCGCGAGGAGCTGCTCGCCGGCCGCGAGAAGAAGATGACGGCCTACCACGAGGCGGGCCACGCGCTGGCCGCCTGGCTGCTGCCCGGCGTCGACAAGCTGCACAAGGTGACGATCATCCCGCGCGGCAGGGCGCTGGGCGTGACGCAGCTCGTGCCGGAGGAGGACCGGATGAACATCGGCGAGTCCGACCTCAACAACCGGCTCGCGTTCATCCTCGCCGGCCGCGCCGCCGAGAAGCTCGTGTTCGGCGAATACTCCGCGGGCGCCGAGAACGACCTGCAGCAGGCCACGCGGATCGCCCGCAAGATGGTGTCGAACTGGGGCATGAGCGAGCGGGTCGGCCCGGTGGCCTGCCACGTCTCCAACGAGCACCCGTTCCTCGGCCGCGACGTCTACGAGCAACGCGAGTTCGGCGAGCACACGGCGCAGATCATCGACGAGGAGGTCGCCCGGCTCCTGGGCGAGGCCGCCACCCGCGCCGCGGAACTGCTCTCCACCCAGCGCGACAAGCTCGACCGGCTCGCGGGCGAGCTCGAATCCCGCGAGATGCTCGACGACACCGAGGTGGTGGGCATCATCGGACCGCCCGCGCCGCGGAGCGGCAGCGACGCCAAGGGCGGCCCCGCCCAGGCCGCCCGCGACGCCCGCGGCGGCTGAGCGCGGCCCGATTCGCGTCCCCGATTCCTGCACGAGGAGCACGCTTCATGCTCGCCCACTCCGTCTACTTCACGCTCAAGGACCGCACGCCGGCCGCCGCCGCCAGGCTCGTCGCGGGCTGCCGCGAGCACCTCACCGGGCACCCCGGCACGGTGGCCTTCGCCGTCGGCACCTGTGCCTCCTACGACCGCGAGGTCAACGACCGCGACCACGACGTGGCCCTGCTGATCGTCTTCGAATCCCACGCCGCCCACGACGCCTATCAGGCCGCGCCGCGGCACAACGCGTTCATCGCGGAGCACGCCGACTCCTGGGCGAAGGTCCGCGTGTTCGACGACGACCTGGCGACGTTCGAGACCTGAGCGGCATCGCCTACACGACGCGGCCGCGGGACAGACTGATCGCGCCGCCGAAGCAGACGGCGACGTCGGCGTCCGGCACCCGCTGCCGCTCGTGGTAGCGGGAGCGATACCGCCAGCCCTCCGGCTCGCTCGCGTAGCCCAGCGGCAGCGGCGAGGGGTCGATCGCGCACTCCACGAGCGGCGGCCGCGCGGCGGCCGCGCCGAGCCCGAGTGGATGCGGCAGGTTGACGTTCCAAAACTCCCCGGCCGCCAGCGGCAGCGGCAGCACGTCGACGAGCACCTGGCGCATCCAGGCCGCCGCCCGCCCCCAGTCGATCGGCTCCTCGCGCCGGTGGTAGTGCGACGCCGCCAGCGCCGGCACGCCGTGGAGCGCCGCCTCGCGGGCCGCCGCCACGGTGCCCGAATGGTGGACGTCGACGCCCAGGTTGCCGCCGGCATTGATCCCGGAAAACACCCAGTCGACCAGGGGCCTGTCGGACGGCCCGCCGATCGACTCCTGCCCCCCCGGCGGACGCAGGAGCGTCGTCAACGCGAGCCGGACGCAGTCGGCGGGCGTGCCGTCCACGTGATACCTGTCGACGCCGACCCGTTCGAGCACGAGGTGGCGGTCGGTCGTCACGCGGTGGCCGCATCCGGAATGCGGATCCTTCGGGGCCACCACGACGGGACGGCAGGCGATCCCATGGCAGGCCTCCGCGAGCGCCGCCAGGCCGGCCGCGTCGATGCCGTCGTCGTTGGTCAACAGCACGATCACGGTCCGCCCTCCTCTCGTCCACCCGCCTGCCGTGCGTTGCCGGCAACGCCCGCCTCTTCGCCGCGGCCCTCTTCGCCGCGGCCCTCTTCGCCGCGGCCCCCTTCGCCGCGGCAGTCCGCCGCGATCGCCCGCAGGATCGCCCAGACGCCGTCGGCCGCGCCGGCGGCCGCCTGACAGACATCCTCGGCGTCGGTCCTGTCGGCCGCGTCGGGGCGGGCGACGTTGGTCACCACCGACACCGCCGCCACGCGCAGCCCCAGCCGGTGCGCCGCGACCGCCTCCGGCACCGTCGACATCCCCACGACGTCGGCGCCGAACCGCCGCAGCATGCGGTACTCGGCCCTGGTCTCGTAGCTCGGCCCGAGCAGGTGCGCGTAGACGCCGGCCCGAGCGCGGGCCTGCGCCGGACGCGCCGCACCGACCGCCCGCTCCACCAGCGCGGCGTCGTAGAAGCCCGACGGGGGTCGGCCGCGCACCGCCTCCGACCGGCGCGGCTCGAGCCCGGCCGGCACCGACGTGCGCACGAAGTCGATGTGATCGGAAAGCACGACCAGTTCCCCGACCCGCATGTCGGGCCGCAGCCCGCCGGCCGCGTTCGTGAGCAGCACCGTCGTCGTGCCGAGCGCCGCGAGCAGTTCCACGCCGCGGGAGAGCAGGTGTGGAGCGTGCCCCTCGTAGCCGTGCACGCGGCCCTGCAGCGCCGCGACCCAGCAGCCGTCCGCGCGACCGCCGATGCGGCCCACGACGACGCGGCCGGCGTGGCCCGTGGCGGTGCTCGACGCGAGCCAGCCGGTGTCGCGGGCCGGGATGGACCAGGCGTCCTCGAGCCGTTCCGCGAGCGCACCCAGGCCCGTGCCCAGCACCACCCCGACCGCCGCGCGGCCCCGCCAGCCGGCGCGGCCCTGCCCGACCGCGGCCACCGCACGGGCGGCCGCCACCGCGCCGTCGGGTGGCGGCGGCCGCCCGTGCCCACCACCGCGTCGATCGCCGCCGTCGTCCGCCGCACCGACCATCGCATCCCTTCCTGCCGCGGTGAATTCCTGCGTCGGCATCGCCACCCTTTGCCGCTCGTCCCGGAAAATCATATCCTCGCCGCCCGAGAGCGGCGTGTCGCCGCGGTGGCCGTGGGCCGCTGCGTGGGGCCGCCCGCTCGCCTCGCCATCCATGGAGAAACAGCGTCGATGCCCACGCGAGCCGAGAAGTTTGCCGGTCTCTCCGTCGCCATCGTCACCCCGTTTCGCGACGGCGCGATCGACACGAAGCGGCTCTGCGAGCAGATCGACTTCCAGGCGAAGGCCGGCGTCACCTGCATCTGCCCCGTGGGCACGACGGGAGAGTCGCCGACGCTCACGCACGACGAGCACGAGCGGGTCATCGTCGAGAGCATCCAGGCCGCCGCCGGCCGCGTGCTCGTGATGCCGGGCACGGGCTCGAACTCGACCGCCGAGGCGATCCGCCTGACGAAGTTCGCCGCCAAGGCGGGGGCCGACGCGGCGCTCGTGGTCGGCCCCTACTACAACCGCCCCACGCAGCAGGGCATCTACGAGCACTTCAAGGCGCTCGCCGAGAGCGTCGACATCCCGATCTGCGTCTACAACATCCCCGCCCGCACCGGCCGCAACATCGAGCCGGAGACGATCATCAAGCTCGCCGAGCTGCCCGGCATCGCGATGCTCAAGGAGGCGACGGGATCGATGGATCAGGCCTCCCAGATCCTCGCCGCCACCGACCTCACCGTGCTCTCCGGCGACGACAGCATGACGCTACCGCTCCTGTCGATCGGGGGTCGCGGCGTGATCTCGGTCGTCGGCAACCTCGTGCCGGCCGACATGAAGGCGCTCATCGACGCGTTCGATCGGGGTGACCTCGCGGCGGCCCGCCGGCTGCACGCGAAGCTCTTCGGGCTCTGCCGCGACCTCCTCGGCCTCGCCAGCAACCCGATCCCGATCAAGGCGGCGATGGCGATGCTGGGCCGCGATTCGGGCGAGGTGCGGCTGCCGCTGGTGCGGCTCGAGCAGCCGCTGGCCGACAAGCTCCGCGGCGTGCTGGCCGACTACGGACTCCCCGTGCCGCGGGCCTGACGCGATCCGAGCTCCCGGAGCACGGCACCCTGCGTGTCGAACTGGGCGATGGTCGTCTCGTACTGCTGCCCCAGCCCGAGCGACTCGAGCCGCTCGCAGAGCGCCGCGGCCGCGTCGAGCGACGGGCAGCAGGCCATCACGGTCGGGCCCCAGCTGCTCTGGGCGGCACCGCGGACGCCCATCTCGCCGAGCAGCTCGATGAGCTCCGCGGTGCTGCCGGCGTGCGGCAGCCGTGACGACGCCGGTTCGAACGGCTTGCCGGCCAGCAGCCCGTAGCGAAACACCGCGTCCGAGAACTCGTCGAACCGCCCCTCGACGGCGGCCGGCAGCATGTCCATCACGGCGATCCGCGCGAGCTCGGCCGAGATGTCGAGCGGCACCGGGGGCAGCGCGGCGAAGGCCTGTTTCTCCTCGGCGCCGTGCAGCCCGATCGCGTCACGCTGCGTCACCACGACGCACCGCCACGCCGACGGCAGCCGCACGCGGGCCACCATCGGCGAGAAGTCGCGGGTCGCGTCGTCTTCGGGGCCGTCGGACGCCAGCCTGCCCCCCTCCACGATCAGTCCTCCGCGGCTGAAGCCGTAGACGCCCACGCACGAACGGCGGCCACGGCCCACCGCCCGGGCGAGCGCGATCGCGTCGGAGGTGTCGAACGCCCACGCCCGGTCCGCCGGTTCGGACGGCTCGCCGCCCGGCACGGCGGACGGCCCGTCCTCCGCGGGCCCGCGCAGAAACAGGTGCCGGACCCCGGCCGCCACCGCCAGCCCCAGCTGCGTGCCGCTGCCGAGCCCGGCATGGCTTCTGGGCACGAGTGCGACCTCGATGCTGCAGGCCGGCTCCGGCTCGATGCCCCAGGCGCGGCCGCAGGCCGCCGCGAACGCGACCGCACGCTCGGCGAGCGGGCCGCGGGCGGCGAGCCGGTCGGCACGCTCCATCCGCAGGAGCACGCCGGGACGGTCGATCATCACGCCCACCCCGCCGAAGCCGCGGATCTCCCGGACGCCGAACGACATCATGCCGAGGTGGAGCCGGCACGGCGTGCGCACCTCGACCGCGGCCGGCAGGCTGCGCGATTTCGGAGGCGGGGACGGCATGGGGGCAGTAGACCCAGTGCCCCGCGCGCCGACAAGCGGCGCTGTCGGTCGAATCGGCGCGGCAGGGTATGCTTTCCGCCTCGCACCCCCGCCGGCCCGAGCCTCCGTCCGCATCCCCAGACAGGCAGCCCACCCACGGCATGAGCACGCTCGTCTTCGGCCACCGCAACCCCGACACCGACGCCATCTGCTCGGCGATCGCCTACGCCGACCTGTTGCAGCGCACCACGCGGCCCGACGCCGTGGCCGCCTGCTGCGGCCCGCCCAACAAGCGGACCGAATTCGCGCTGGCGCGGGCGGGACTGCCGCCGCCCCGCATGGTGATGGACGTGCGTCCGTCGGCCGAGGATCTCTGCCGTCGCGACACGGTCACGGCGTCGTTCGGCGACTCGTTCCACGACGCCTACCAACGGATGCAGGCCGCCGACCTGCGGGCGATCCCCGTGGTCGACGGCGCCCGCCGTGTCGTGGGCGTGCTCTCGGTGCTGCACCTCATGGAGCTGTTCTTCAACGACGAGGGGGATCCGCTCAAGCTGCGGACCGTGACCACCTGCCTGCAGAAGATCCACGACGTCCTCGGCGGCGACTTCCAGCACGTCATCGCGCCGGACCAGCGGGACCAGCTTCTCGTCATGGTGGGAGCCATGAGCGCCGAGGGCTTCACCGACCGGATGCACAGGTTTCCCGCGGAGCGGCTGATCGTGGTCTGCGGCGACCGTCCCACGATCCAGCTGCCGGCGATCGAGCACGGCGTGCGGGCGATCGTCCTCACCGGCGGGTTCCAGCTCTCGCCGGGCCTCGTGGAGCTGGCGCGGATCCGCAACGTCTCGGTGATCAGGAGCCCGTTCGACACGCTCAACACGGCGCTGCGGATCAAGTCGTCGCAGTTCATCGACCCGGTCGTCGACACCGAGTTCGTCACGGTCGGGGGCAAGGCGAGCCTCGCCGAGGCCCGCGGCATCGTGGAGCGGTCCGCACAGCCGGTGTTCCCGGTGGTGCACGACGACGGCACGCTCGTGGGCCTGTCGTTCAAGTCGGACCTCATCAGTCCCCCGCGGCAGAAGCTCGTGCTCGTCGACCACAACGAGCTCGCGCAGGCGGTGAGCGGCGCCGACGAGGCCGAGATCGTCGAGGTGCTCGACCATCACCGCCTCGGCGGCGGGCTGAAGTCGACGCAGCCGATCCGGTTCGTCAACGAGCCGGTGGGCTCGACCTGCACGCTCGTGGCCCGCCAGTTCCGCGCGGCGGGCATCCAGCCCCAGCCGGGCATCGCGCTGTGCATGGCATCCGGGATCATCTCCGACACGCTCTCGCTGCGGTCGCCCACCACGACCGACACCGACCGCGAGGCTCTGGATTGGCTCCGTGGCCTCTGCGGCGTCGACCTCGACCAGTATGCCCGCGAGTTCTTCGAGATCGGCTCGTCCCTGCGGTCCAGCACGCCGGCGGAGGTGATCGGCGAGGACTGCAAGGAGTTCACGGAACATGGCGTCCGCTTCTCCATCTCTCAGATCGAGGAGACCGGCTTCGACCTTTTCTGGGAGAGGAAGGACGACCTCCGGCGGGCGTTGGAACAGTTCGCCGACCGTCAGCGGCTCGACTTCTCGGCGCTCCTGGTGACCGACGTCGTCAGCAACGGGTCGCTGTTGCTGCTCTCGCGGGAGACCGAGGCCTGGGAGGAGATCAACTATCCGCGGCTCGACCGCAGCCTCTACGCGCTCAAGAACGTCGTCAGCCGCAAGAAGCAGCTCCTCCCGCTGCTCTCCCAGCTGATCGCCACCTCGAAGGCCTGACGCGGCGGGCGGGGGTCAGCCCGCCGCGACGCGATCCTCGAGGAGCCGGAAGGCCTCGTGCTCCCGCGGCCCGCCGGTCTTCTCGACGAGCACCGCCAGGTCGCGCAGCCGCCGCCCGACCTCCTCCGCACCGAGCAGGTGCAGCCGCGTGACGAGGATCGCCCCCTCGACCACCGCGTGCCGGGCACGGTTGAAGCCCATGAACGGCCGCCCCTCGTGCACGGCCAGCACCTCGGCCTCGAGGCGGACCCGCTCCTGCGAGGCGTCGCGGTGCGCGACACGAAACTCGTAGCCGCGGCAGACGCCCCCGAGCACCCGTCCGCTGACCGCCGTCGCCGGACGGCTCTCCGGAACGGCTGCGGTCGCGCCGACCACCACCCGCGCCACGAGCAGCGCGTCGTCGGTGACGTGGAAGACGCCTTCCGGCAGCCGGGACAGATTCGCGGCGGTCTGGCTCGTCGAAAACGGCCTGAGAACCAGCCGCTCGAGCCGGCCCGACGCCACGGCGGCGGCGTCGACCTCCGGCCCCATGGCCGCCAGGTGCATGTGTCCAGCCGCGTCGGTGGTGGTCACGAGGCCCTCGATGATCATGGCCGCCAGTGTAGCGGCCGCGGGATACGATCGGGGTACGATCGGGGTACGATGGAGTGGTCCCTCCCTTCACGCTCCCGCATCCGGCCGTGACAGCTCCCGACGAACGCATCCACTTCGTGACCGGCAGGCTGGCGGAGCACTCGCTCCGGCAGGTGCTCGACGGCCTCGCGGCCCGGGTCGGCTTCGCGGCCACGGTGCAGGTGATGAACATCACCGTCGCCGCGCTCATGACGACGGAGTGGATCGCACGCCGGCTGGAGGTGCCGGCGGGCACGACGCGGATCGTCATCCCCGGCGGCTGCCGCGGGCCGCTCGACGCCATCAGGGCCGTCACCGCCGTCCCCGTCGACCGCGGCCCGGAGGACCTGCGGCGGCTCGACGAGTTCTTCGGCCAGCGGTCCCGCGACCTCGCCGACTACGGCGGGCACGACATCGAGATCCTCGCCGAGATCAACCACGCGCCGCGGCTGCAGCAGGCCGACATCCTGGCCGAGGCCCGTCGGCTCCGGGACGACGGCGCCGACATCATCGACGTCGGCTGCGATCCCGGCGGTGTCTGGCACGGCGTCGGCGACGCGGTGCGGATGCTGGTGGCCGAGGGCTTCCGCGTGTCGATCGACAGCTTCGAACCTCGCGAGGTCGCCGCCGCGGCCGCTGCCGGCGCCACCCTCGTGCTCTCGGTCAACTCGTCGAACGTCGCCGCCGCGGCCGACTGGGGCTGCGAGGTGGTCGTCGTGCCCGACGTGCCCGCCACTCTCGAAGGCTTCGACGACACGATCGACCGGCTCGCACGGGCCGGCGTCCGGATGCGGCTCGATCCCGTGCTCGAGCCGATCGGCTTCGGCTTCGCCGCCAGTCTCGGCCGCTACCTCGACGTCCGCCGCCGCCACCCGGATGCCGAAATGATGATGGGCATCGGCAATCTCACCGAACTCACCGACGTCGACTCCGCCGGGGTCAACACGCTGCTGCTGGGGTTCTGCCAGGAAACCGGCATCCGCTCCGTGCTCACCACGCAGGTCATCCACTGGGCGCGCAACAGCGTCCGCGAGTGCGACCTCGCACGGGCCCTGGTGCACCATGCCGTCACGCGCAGGACGCTGCCCAAGCACGTGGAGCCGCGGTTGGTGACGCTGCGGAGCGGCAGACCGCAGGCCCACGGGCAGGAGGTGCTCGACCGACTCGCCCGCGCGATCCGCGACCCCAACTTCCGCATCGTCGCGGAACGGGGCCTGATCCACCTCGTGGGCGCGGGCCTGCACCTGGAGTCGCGCGACCCCTTCGCGCTCTTCGAGGCGCTCGCGGCCGCAGGTCGCGCCGACGTCGATCCGAGTCACGCCTTCTACCTGGGCTACGAGATGGCCAAGGCCGTGACGGCGCTGACGCTCGACAAGGACTACCGCCAGGATCAGGCCCTCGACTGGGGGCACCTCACGCAGCCCGAGATCGGCCACGGCCCGTCCCGGGCCGCCGCGGCGGCGGCCCGGGCGGTGGATGCCTCCCGGGCGGCGGCCGCTCGGGCCGACGCGGCGCCGGCAGCGTCGCCGCAGCAGCACCGCGTCAGCGAGACGACATGAGCCCCACCGACGAGGCCGCGCCGCCCACGAGGCCTTCCGCGCCGGCCGTCGATCCGCGCCGCTGGGTCGTCCGCCGCTGGTTCACCCCGGCGGGCGCGGCCGTCGCCGAACTGCGGGCCGACGTCGGCGCCGCCGACGTCTTCGCGAGGCTCGCCCGGCTGCGGCACTGCCTGTTCCTCGACAGCGCGCTGGTCGATGCCGCCGCGCCGACGGCCGGCTCCCCGCCCACGGCACGGCTGGGCCGCCATTCGTTCGTCGCCGCCGACCCGATCCACTCCGTCGAGGTCGACGCCCGCGGCGGCCCGGACGACGCCGAGCGGGTCGCGGCCGCGTTCGGCGCGGTGCGGTCGCTCCTCCGCGACCTCGCCTGCGTGACGATCCCCGGCCTGCCGCCGTTCCAGGGGGGCGTCGCCGGCCTCGTCTCCTACGAGTGCGGCCTGGTGAGATTGGGCATCCCCTGCACGGGCTCGTCCGTGGTGCCGCTGCTGTCCCTGCACGTCTACGACGTCGTCTGCTGCTTCGACCACGACTGCGGCCGCGGCTGGATCGTCTCGCAGGGCGTGCCCGCACGCGGCCCGACGGCCCGCCGTCGCCGGGCCGTCGCCCGGCTCGACGCACTGCTCGAGCAGGCGGCGGGCACGGCCCCGACCGCCGCCCCATCCGCCTCCCCGGGGCACGGCACCGCGACCCCGGCCTCGAGCCCCGCCGGAGCGGCACGGACGGAACCGGGGCGGCACGTGCTCGCCGACCTGCACGTCGCCGGGCTCGGCGACGTCGCCTCCACCCGCTCCCGGGCGGCCTACGTCGACATGGTGCGCGACTGCATCGCACTCGTCCGCGCCGGCGACATCTTCCAGGCCAACGTGGCCCAGGAACTCCGCGTGGCGGCGGCCGTCGATCCGGTCGCGCTGCATCTTCGGGGGCGGACGATCAACCCCGCGCCGTTCGCGGGATTCCTCCAGGCCGGCGGCGCCACCGTCGTCAGCATGTCGCCGGAGCGGCTGCTGCAGGCGGACCGTGGCGTGGTGCGGATGCACCCCATCAAGGGCACCCGCCGCGTGCTGTCGAGTCCCGAGGCCGACCTCTACGCCGGTGGCGATCTGGAGGCCAGCGAGAAGGACCGGGCCGAGAACGTGATGATCGTCGACCTCGTCCGCAACGACCTCTCCCGCGTCTGCTCCCCGCGGAGCGTCCGGGTCGAGGCGCTCTGCCGGCTGGAGCGCTACCGCTACGTCCAACACCTCGTCTCGATCGTGTCCGGCCGGCTGCGGCAGGGCTGCACCGCCCTCGACGCCCTGGAGGCCGCCATCCCGGGGGGGAGTGTGACCGGGGCGCCGAAGCACCGCGCCTGCGAGATCATCGCCGCGCTCGAGGGCTTCCGCCGGGACGCCTACTGCGGCTCCCTCGGCTACCTCGGCCTCGACGGGGCCGCCGATTTCAACCTCCTCATCCGCACGTTCATCGTCGAACCCGCGGCGATCCGCTTCGCCGTGGGCGGCGGCATCACGGCGCGGAGCGATCCGGCGGCCGAGTACGCGGAGACGCTCCACAAGGCGGAGGGCATGCTCCGCGTGCTCGCCTCGTTCAACGCCGCGCCGGCCGCCGCGGAGGCCGCGCGATGATCGTCGTCCTCGACAACCGGGACAGCTTCGTCTTCAACCTGGCCCGCCACTTCCACCTCCTCGGCGTCGCGGCTGCCGTGGTGCCCAGCCACGAGATCGACGCGGCGGCGGTCCTGCGGCTCGCGCCGCAGGCCGTCGTCGTCTCGCCGGGCCCGTGCACGCCGGCCGAAGCGGGCTGTTCCGTCGCCGCCGTTCGCGCGTGCCGCGGCCGCGTGCCCGTGCTGGGCGTGTGCCTCGGCCACCAGGCGATCGCCACGGCGGTCGGCGGCACGATCGTACGTGCGGCCGAGCCGGTGCACGGCCGCACGAGCCGGGTGCACCACGACGGAGTCAATCTGTTCGCCGGCATCCCCAGCCCGCTGGTCGCCTGCCGCTACCACTCGCTCGTTGTCGATCCCGACACGCTCCCGGCGGGGCTGTGCGTGACCGCGCGGGACGACGCCGGCACGGTCATGGCGATCGCCGACGATGCCGGCGGCCTCTACGGCGTGCAGTTCCACCCGGAATCGATCCTCACGCAGCACGGCTTCCGGCTGCTGGCGAACTTCCTGGAGCGGGCCGGCATCCGACACCACGCCGACCTCGTCGCGGCGCTCGACGAAGGCGTCGCCGCCGAGGCGGCTGGCCCGGCCCGACCCGAGGGCACCGACGGCCGCGTGGTGACGTTCTAGCTTCACGCCCGCAGGGCCATCCATGGCCCCTGCGGGCTTGCGGCCGCACGCGACCCAACGGTCGCTACGGCCGAAGAACGCCCGCCCTCCAGGCGACCGTGGCCGCCGCACGGCGGCACAGGGAGGCACGCCGCACGGCGGGGCCGACCGTAAGCCGCCGAAGGCCCGTCAGGGATTCGCCGGCGCGACAACAAGCCCATCCATGGCCCCTGCGGGCTTGCGGCCTCGGGCCATGCGTGATGGCCCGAGGC
>Ga0214917_10003662_pt1 | contig 17601 bp, 14 predicted proteins | sample LL_1208_BB_MetaG_FD_177983 | JGI IMG/M metagenome (GOLD analysis project Ga0214917, IMG submission 177983) | Freshwater microbial communities from Lake Lanier, Atlanta, Georgia, United States - LL_1208_BB | ecosystem: Environmental > Aquatic > Freshwater > Lake | place: USA: Georgia | collected... | reverse complement strand
TGAGCCGGCTAAAAAAGGAAAAGGATATTGCAGGCCTCCTGGCTTTGTTTTTTGGATTTATAGGACTTCACCGTTTCTACCTTGGTCAAAAAGGAAGAGGAATCCTATATCTATGTCTCGCACTTACAGGTATTTCTGCTATTTTGGGATTAATTGATGCCTTTTCCTTTTTTTCAATGGATAATAAAAGTTTTGACCTTAAATATAACAGAGATTTTTTAAGGGTCTTACCCAAAAAAGAATTTGGAAAATCTACAAGTAACAAAATGGAAGAAAGAAATTCTTTCGTTAAAAGTGGAAAAGCAAAATTTCTATCATACGATTATGACGGTGCCATTGTAGATTTTTCAAAAGCCTTAGAATTAAATCCACGTGAAATTGCAGCCCATTTTAATATAGCTTGCGCTTATTCTTTAAATGAAAATGTTGAAAAGGCTCTCTACCATTTAGACAAAGCAATTCTTTATGGTTTTGATGATTACGAAAAACTAAAAAACCATGATGCCCTGGCTTTCATTCGTATCCACCCTGCCTATTTGAGATTTGAAAAAAATGGTTTCAGACTTGCACCCAATGAGGCTAAAAAGGAACCAACCAAAAAAGATGAAAATATTGAAAAACTAGAGGAATTGCGATTAAGAGGTTTATTAACGGAGGAAGAATTTAATATTCAAAAAATGAAAATCTCTCGCTTATGATGGCATTCTCCTTTATTGACCAAACCATTATTCCTTTAAAAACATCAGACAGCATTGCTTTTGCCATTGATTTTTTTAAGGAGTTTGCTATCAGGCAACTACCTGTTACAGAAGATAATATTTGCATAGGAACCTTATCACTGGATGACATTGATGATGAGGATTTATATGATTTGCCGATCTTGGAGTATATTAATGTAAATTATACTTATGCTGCAAGTAATGATCATATTTATGAGGTGATGCGGGTTTTGTCCAATCAGTTTCTTACTCTTCTTCCAATTATTGATGAAAATAATCATTACTTAGGTTCAGTTACACTAAGCTCTTTATTTAAGAATTATGTTAGTTGTGCTGCTTTTATTCAACCAGGATCTATTTTAGTTTTGGAAATAGATAAAAGAAATTATTCCCTTTCAGAAATAGCCAGAATTGTAGAATCCGAAAATAAAGTTATTCTAAGTTCTTTGTTGAGTTCAAATGCAGAAAGTGATCAATTGGAAATAACCCTAAAATTAAATAGTGCTCAAATCCAGCATTTAATTTCAACTTTTGAAAGATTTGGTTACTCTATAAAAGCAACTTTCGATGAAGAGGACTTCATGGATACCCTAAAGAACAGGTATGAATCCTTGATGACCTACCTTAATGTCTAAAAGTTAAAATGATAAAATTATTTACATCCTTTCTTTTTATTGCCCTCCCTTTTTCTTGTGTTTTTAGTCAAAAAGATAGTTCAATTCTTATTAAATTAGTAAATATCAGTGGTTATAAACACACCAAAGTCCATATTATTGGCAGACAGTTAAGTATTCGTGAAGGAGATGTTTTTAAAAGTAAAAAATCGTTAGAAGAAGCAATCTTCTTTTCAAAACAGATTTTAACCAATACGGGTCTTTTCAGAGAAATTGAGATAGTACCCCTTGAATTACAAGATAATATTTATGTCCTGAATGTTTTATTAAAAGAAGCATGGAATTTCTACCCCTTTCCTTATTTTCAGTTAGCTGACAGAAATTTCAATGTCTGGTGGGTAGAGCAAAAAAGAGCATTAAACAGAGTAAATCTGGGTGTGAAAATTTATCACAGAAACGTACTTGGTTATGCAGATGCTTTAAAACTCACCTTGTCTGACGGTTACAACAGGACATATAGGTTAGATTATAGATTTCCTTATTTAGATAAATCAATGAAATGGGGTCTTTTTGGAAAGTTTTCTTACCAGCAATGGCGGGAAATTAATTATGATACCAAAGAAAACAAACAACTTTTTTATAGAAAATCAGACAACACCTTCTTGTCAAATTTTTTTCTGTCAGAAGCAGCCTTAACCTTTAGACCTGCTTTTCAAAGTGTTCACACGTTAATTTATGGCTTTCAAAGAAGAAATATAGATAAAATAATTGCAAAAAATCTTAATCCTGACTATTTACTAAATGGTGACGAGAATCAACAATTTTCATTTTTGAGGTATATTTATCAATTTGATGACAGAGATAATCGTTTTTATCCTTGGGAAGGTTATTTTTTGCAAATTGAAGCTGAAAAATCAGGCTTATTTGGCAATGATGGCAGAAATGCCTTTACCATAATGGGTTTAACAGATATATATAAAGCAATTAATCCAGGTCTAAGTTTGTCCTTAGGTGCCAGAGGAAAATACTCGTTTATCAGAAAAAAACAGCCATATTATGACAACAGAGCATTAGGTTTTACGGAATTTACAACCATGCGAGGTTATGAATATTATCTTATTGATGGCCTTGATTTAGCTATGTTGCAAACGACGGCCAGATTATTACTCTTTCAAGGTGTAAATCATTATGGTAAATTAGTTTTTATTGATGCTTTTCGTGTTCAACCCTACAAAGTATATTTAACCTTACATAATGATTGGGGAATAGTCAATAATCCTTTTTCTGTGGAAAATATTAATCCTTTGGATAATAAACTGTTGTGGAGTTATGGGGTTGGTATTAATATAAAATTGTATTTTGACATGGTAGCCAGAATTGAGTATAGCAGGAACATGGAAAAGGGGGATGGTATTTTTTTTAATTTTAACGCTTCTTTTTAATATGCAAGTGGCTATTTTTTCAAAAGTATATAAACCTAAAGATCACAGTGCCATTGAGATGTTGATTCAGGCATTGCATGAAGAGGACATCACCTCATATTGGTATAAACCATTTTTTGAAGAAATAAAAAGGGAATGTACTTTTCCAAGGGAGGTAGGTGTATTTGAAAGTCATCTGGATTTTATTTTAAAGAAATTTGATTATTTAATTGCTCTCGGTGGTGATGGTACCATGTTAAATGCTATTTTGTATACCAGAGAAAGTGGAGTACCACTAGTAGGTATTAACTTAGGTAGAATGGGTTTTTTGGCAACAATAGAAAAAAAGAGAATTTCAGAAGCTATTCGTTTAATGGCATTAGGCCGTTTGATCAGAGAAGAGCGACAGATGCTGTTTTTAGAAAGTAATCTACCTGTTTTTGATAATATTCGATTTGCATTGAATGATTTTACTATTTTGAAAAGGGATACTTCTTCCATGATCACTATACATACGTATATAAATGGCGCTTATCTAAACTCCTATTGGGCTGATGGAATAATCGTTTCAACACCTACAGGATCTTCAGGGTACTCATTGAGTTGTGGCGGTCCGGTTATTTTTCCACAATCAGGTAATTTTGTCATAACCCCTGTAGCTCCTCATAATCTGAATGTTCGTCCGGTAGTTATTTCAGATGATTCTATTATTTCTTTTGAAATTGAAGGAAGAACAGATAATTTCCTTTGTACCCTCGATTCCAGGCATGAAATGATATCATCAAATCACCAGTTGGCGGTAAGAAGGAATAAATTTCCAGCTCAATTGGCACATTTACCTGATATTGGATTTTTAGACACCCTTAGAGATAAACTATCCTGGGGTATGGATGCACGAAATTAATAGATTAATGTTTTGTAATATGGCTATTTTACCTTTCTACAGACAACTTTTTTTATTGTCTTTTTTATTTTTAATCATTACTTTTTTATTTGAAACTCAATCCTTCACATTTTCTGTTGGGGCTTTAAAAATCAGCAGTGAAACCCACCCTATTTTCATTATTGGGTCAGGATTGGCCTTTTTGCAAGCTTTAATTATATGGTTTTTGGAAGTTAAAAGGAATAAACGATATCCGTTGATGTATGGTTACTTTCATTTTTTTGCATCCTTCTTTTCACTATTTGGACTAGATTTTTTAGCCAAAAGAATACCTACGGGTTTATTATTGACTGCCGAAGAGGTAAGATGGTTACCTTTTTTTAATGGAGCTATTATTTTTGTTTTCCTGCTTTATATCTCAACGCTCATTTTATTCGTAAGTTTTTCATCCCTTCTTATGATGAAAAAGGAAGAGGAATAATTTTATAATCAGGATAAAACAGAGAAATCTCTTTTTCACTAAGATGGGATAAACCTAATAAATATCCGCCACCACCTGCTCCGCATAGTTTTAAGTGAGTATGGCCTTCTTCATTTCCTTTATACCATACTTTTTTAACCTTATCTGGAATCATTGCGCTAAAAAAATAGGGTTGTGATAGGCTTAAATCTAGCCAAAGTTGTTTCAATTCTGCAAAATTACCCTGTATATGACATTGAATTGTTTGTTCTACTTTAGGAATATACCTCTTTTCAAATTCTGATACATAGGATTGATTAGTTTTTATGTCATTTAAAAATTTGTTAACCAAAGGTTCTGTTTTTCTCGCATTTCCGCAGTCTAATAGGAAGAAAATTAAATTATTAGGTGGCGAAGGCAGTGTAATTTTGTTTACCTGATTATGCGTTAATAAAAGAGAATGATTTAATAAGGAAACCAGGGGATCAGTTCCAGAGCTGCTTCCGTGAAAATAAGATTCTAAAAGGCCGAGTTCCTTCTTTAAATCCAATAAGCGAGTATCTGATGCTTTTGTGTAGAATGATTTTGAATAACTGGAATAAAAGGCAGCCACCAGAGCACCAGAGCTGCCAGCGCCATATCCTTGTGGAAGCGTTGATTTAAAAAATAAACCCTTTGATAAATCTTCTTCAAATAACTTCAAGTTGTATTCACTCGCATTGGATAAATTTTTAAGATATTCCATCCAACCATAAAGCGTTTTATTATCAGCACCATTTGTATAATCCCAACCTCCTCCTTGAGAAATTAAAGGAATGGCCAGTGCTCTGTGTTTTAGAACAACAGAATATTCACCATAGAGTAAAATTTTTCCAGGGTAAAAGTTGCGCATAATTTGAAATATAAAAGCTAAATTACTTTTGTTTTTTCAAATTATTACGGTACTAAAGCTTATTTAATGGTAAAAAGGATTAGCTGGAATGGTGGACTTGGCAGTGTTTTGCTTTGGTCGGTTATCTCAGCCGCTTTTATTGGTCCCGGAACAGTTACCACAGCAGCCAACGCGGGGGCTCTTTTTGGCACTAAACTATTGTGGGCTTTGCTTTTTTCTACCTTAGCAACAATTCTTTTGCAAGAAGGTGTAGTCAGGTTAACTTTAGTTTCTGGTAAGAGTTTTGGAGAGCTTATTCGTATAAAATTTGGGTCAGGAAAATCAGATTGGATCCCATATTTCGTTTTTTTCGCCCTTTGGATGGGATGCTCTGCTTATGAGGCAGGCAATATTGTCGGCGCTGCATCAGGGATAAAACTTATTGCAGATTTTCCACAATGGATGATAGTCCTTCTTATTGGTAGTGCGGTATTTTTGCTTCTTTGGATAAATAATCCTGTCATTTTAGCGAGAATCCTTGGATTAATCGTGGCAGTAATGGGTATTGCTTTTTGTTGGATCGTTTTTCAAATGCCACTGGATTATTTCCTCATTGTTAAAAATTCTATTATCCCTTCTCTTCCCGATTCAAGTGCTCTGCTTGTTATCGGTTTAATAGGAACCACCATTGTACCTTATAATCTTTTTCTTGCATCGGGTGTAACAAAAAAACAGGAGATTGCTGAAATGAGATTAGGTATTTCAATTGCTATTTTATTAGGGGGAATTATTTCAATGGCCATATTATTGGTGGGAACTCAAATTGCTGGTACTTTTTCGTTTGAGGCCATTGTTTTGGCTCTAAGTAAATATATGGGTAAACTGGCAGCTTACTTTTTTGCCATTGGTCTATTTGCTGCAGGTTTTTCAAGTGCTATTACCGCTCCTATGGCAGCTGGTTTAGCTGGTTCCAAATTATTGGACCATAAATTTTCGCCTAAAATTATTTGGCTTAGTGTTCTTTTTATTGGTTTGGCTTTTGGCTTACCTGATATAAAACCCATTCCTCTTATCATATTTGCTCAAGCAATAAATGGCCTGCTTTTGCCTCTAATGACTACGTTATTGTATTTTTTACTAAATGACAAATCCCTGATGGGGTCTCACTGGGTCAATAATAAATTCAATAATGCGCTTTTTATTTTGGTTGTCGCTATTACCTGCTGGATAGGGTTGTATAACATTACGATGGCTTATCTAAAAATTTTCGATAATCCCTCCCATTTTTCAAATTATCATGCCGCCGGCACTACTATTTTTACAATTGTTTTTATCATTTGGGTTTTAATTAAAACGGGAAAATAATTTATTTAAAAAAAAAGAATCTTATGGGTACTTTAAAATTTTTTATTCCTCTTTTTTTCCTTTTTGGATTTTATTCTGGTAAAACCTATAAGTGGAATGATGTAAAAAGTATAATTATCCCCGATACAGTTAAAATAGACCAACACTTTCATCTAGAGGCAACCATGCTGGGATATTTTGATAAGAACGGTACAAGAAATCCTACGCTTAAGGTTAATAAGGGAAATCGGGTGAGAATAACCATGACCAATGGCGAGACAATGACCCATGATATTTCATTAGAAATTGCAGGTGTTAAAAGTGCATCCATTATAGAAAAGGGAGCATCGACCAGTATTGATTTTACTGCGGAAGCCGATGATATTTATTTCTGTACAGTGCCAGGGCATCGTGCAGCTGGTATGCTTGGAAAAATTCAGATGGTAAAAGGTTCTTCTTCGCAAAAGGAAGTGCTGGGTAAAATACCTGCTTCAAAAGGCATAAAATTAAATTTTGACTTTGAATCAGGTGATTTGGCAGATTGGGTAGCTACAGGCAATGCTTTTAATCATGTTTTAAAGTCTGCTGATATTTCTTCTTACTTTGAAAAAGGACAGCAAGTTGGTAACATGGGTCAGTATTTTATAAGTAGCGGTGGAACCACACAATATAAAAATACAGGGACTTTAGTGTCAAAGCCTTTTCAGGTTAAGTATCCTTATGCCAGCTTTTGGGTTTCTGGTGGGGCTTTACTCGATACCAGAGTAGAAATTGTTCTTGCTGATAAACAGGAAGTTATTTTTCAGTCAACAGGTCAGGGGCGTTCAAATTTACAACCTGTGGTAGTTGATTTAAAGGCTTATATAAATAAAACTATATTCATCAGGATAATTGATAATGAAAATGGTATTTCTCAGATTCCTTATATCCCAAATGATAAATGGGCGCACATTAATTTTGATCATTTTCAATTTCATACTAAAAGACCCTTTTTTGAAAATGAGCTTTTTCAAAAAGATATCATTATTTTGCCTCCTTTAGATCCTGTTCTCAATGAAGGTCTTTCTGGGGAAATGGCAGCAAAAGCTATGACCTTACCTGACGGTTTCAAAATACAATTGGCTGCAAGCGAACCAGATATCGTTCGTCCTATCAGTTTTACCTTTGATGCAAAAGGAAGACTTTGGGTTGTTGAAGGTCATACCTATCCAATTCCAGCTCCTGAAGGAAAGGGTAAAGATCGGATTTTAATTTTTGAAGATTCTGATGGAAATGGTTCCCTGGATAAGCGCAAGGTTTTTATGGAAAATCTTAATCTGGTCAGTGGTATCGAAGTGGGAATGGGAGGTGTATGGCTTTGCGCTGCACCTTATCTTCTTTTTATTCCAACAGATTTTGAAAGGGATGTTCCGACTGGGGATATTCAACAGATTCTGGACGGTTGGGGAACGCAAGATACCCATGAAGTGCTAAATAATCTTCGTTGGGGGCCAGATGGCTGGCTTTATGGGGTTCATGGGGTATTTACCCATTCTAAAGTTGGTAAACCAGGTACTCCTGAAAGTGAACGCACCAAAATTAACGCTGGCGTTTGGCGATTACACCCGTTTACCCATCAATTTGAAGTATTTGCAGAAGGTACCAGTAATCCCTGGGGTATAGATTTTAATGATTATGGACATGCTTTTATTACAGTTTGCGTTATTCCTCACATGTATCACGTTATTCAAGGGGCAAGATATGAGCGGCAAGCTGGAAAAAGTTTTAATCCTTTTACCTATGATGAGATTAAAACAATTGCTGACCATAAACATTATGTTGGAGACAGAGGACCGCATGCCGGAAACTTTCGCTCCGCTTCAGCAGGTGGTGGACATGCCCATGCAGGCGCTATGATTTATCTGGGAGGTTCCTCCTGGCCTGCTGAATATCGAAACGTTATTTTTATGAATAATATAAATGGTGCCCGAGTAAATAATGACCTACTTTCCAGAAAGGGCTCCGGTTATGTTGCATCACATAAAAAGGACTTTTTGTCAATGAATGATTCCTGGTCCCAATGGCTCAATATGAAGTATGATCCGAGTGGCTCTGTTTTCGCTATTGACTGGTATGACAAAAATCAATGTCACAGCACAAATCCCGATGTTCACGATAAAACAATGGGCAGAATTTTTAAAATTTCATATAAAAATGATACTTCCATAAAAGTTAATTTGTATGAAGCTTCTGACATGGCATTAGTTAATTATCAATTACATGACAATGAATGGTTTGTACGAAATGCAAGAACCATATTACAAGAAAGAGGAACAAATGAAGCAGTTCATAATGCTTTAATTCAAATAATCAATAATCATCCAGATATTACCAAAAAACTGCGTGCATTATGGACACTTCATGTAACCAAAGGGGCAAATGAGTCTATTTTGCAAAATCTGCTCTCTCATGAAAATGAAAATATCAGAAGTTGGGCTATTCAGTTATTATTAGAAAAAAAGGAGGTTTCGCCTAACATTTTAATTGAGCTTGAAAATATGGCTGAAAGGGAGCCTTCGCCCTTGGTAAGGTTATATCTGACAGCTGGATTAATGCGTATGCCATTGGAGCAAAGATGGAAAATACTCCAAATTTTAGTTAATAAGGAGGAGGATATGAAGGATCATAATCTGCCGCTCATGCTTTGGTATGCTGCAGAACCTTTAGCTGAAATAAGCATGGAAAAATTGATTATCTTGGCAGAATCAGCTAGAATGCCTCATTTTTTGAAATACACCATTCAGAGAATAGGGGCAATAAATACCGATGATGCTAAGAAATTATTAAGAGAATTAGCTACACGGTTAGGTCTTAAACATGAGAATCATGAAAATATCCTATTGATAGAGAAATTAATCTCACCAAAGTCTTAAAATGTATTGTAATCCTGTAAAGCTGGTCCTATGAAAACATTTTGCAGTTTCCTCCTTTTCCTTGGAAGTTTAAATCCTTTCCTTTTTAGTCAACCTTCTTCCTTTCATAAAACGGTTATAACAAGAGATTTTTTATCGGAAGGGGTGACATCTGCTGATATAAATAAGGACGGACAACAAGATATCATCGCTGGTTATTATTGGTTTGAAGCCCCTCAATGGAAAAGGCATGAAATGGCTCCTTCCAGAAAGTTTGAACCAAGGAAGGAGTATAGTGAATCTTTTTTGAATATGGCTCTCGATGTGAATTTAGATGGCTGGGAGGACGTTGTTATTATTGATTTTCCAGGAAAAGCAGGATTTTGGTTTGAAAATCCTCAAAATAAAGGGGGCATCTGGCAGAAACATATCATTGCTGATTCCATGGGGATTTCTAATGAATCACCTGGATTTATCGATATGAATGGGGATGGACGCCTGGATATACTCTGTGGGGATTATGCAAAAAGGCAGATTGTTTGGTTACAGGCTCCTACAAGAAAGGGCGATTTAACATGGACCCGGCACGCTCTTAGTGCTGCTGGAGTGAAAGGTACAGACCGATTTTCACATGGTATCGGTTATGGAGATATTAACATGGATGGTCTTAAAGATGTAGTGATTACCAATGGATGGTTTGAGGGAAAAACCAATCTGTCGTCGGGAGACTGGATTTTTCACGAAGCTTCTTTAGGTGAACCTTGTTCTCACATGCAAATTTTAGACGTAAATGGAGATGGGAAAAATGATGTTGTATCTTCCTCTGCACATGCTCTGGGAGTTTGGTGGCATGAACAAGTCATAATCAATGGTAATATTGATTTTAAAACCCATTTGATTAGTAACACAACGGCACAAACACACTCAACCATAATGGCTGATATTGATGGCGACGGAAAGGAGGAAATGATAACGGGTAAACGATTTTTAGCACATAATGGCAATGATGCCGGTGATGGAGATATCCCTATCTTAATGTATTTTAATTTTGATTCTTCTTCATTGCCCTATTTTGGCGAGCATATTATCGATGATGATTCTGGTGCTGGTCTGAATATTGAAATAAAGGACATGAATAAAGACCTAAAAAAGGATATCATTATTGCAAATAAAAACGGGGTTTTCTTGTTGATAAATCAATTAAAACATAAAGAATAAAATAAGATGTAATATGCTTTTTCCAGCCAATAAAAAAATAGCCTCTTTTTATATTATTTTATTTTTTTTTGAAACAAAGCTATTCTATTGCCTTCAGAGTCTTCAAATTCTGCCACATATTTAATTTCATTGTCTGTTTTTGAATCATCACTGCACGAAGATAATAGGTGAACTAAATGTACAGTGATGTATGCTGGGAATATGTTCTTTATTAAATTCATACTTTGTCAGTAATTGTTAACGAGGCCAAGGGGCAGAATTAATAGGGTAAATGTTAAATGTTAGTTTTACATTCCCTTTTGTGTGGTCCTATTTTTTGCTTCTTTGGTTATTGCAAAGCTTTCGCGTCTGGTTATGGTCTTAATAAATTCAACTTTCCTAAAACGCAAGGCACTAAAATCGTCATCAATGGAAACTTGTCTTACTGGTTCTATATTATATTTCCCTAAATTGGTCCATCCAGAATCTCGGTTAAAATCACATTTATAGTTTTTTGAAGTCATTTTAGGATAGCATAACCAAATTACGGCATCACCTTTTAGTTTTTGATCAATAGAGGATATAAATTGTTCAATTTCTACTTGACTTGTTACAAAACATATCACAAATTCTATTTCTAATATTTCTTGTAAGTTTTTAATAATGTTTGCCTTAGATGACATTTCTCCAAGTTCTTTTTCAAAGCCTTTTGGACTATTTATGGCAACAATATTTACTTGGTCCTTGTAGTTCAATTTTTTAAATAGAGGTGTCATGAGTATTCAGGTAAATTTATTCTAATTTGAAAAACAAAAATAATCAAGAAATATAAATCTATCAATTAGGAAACCTCCTCATTATTATGGTAAAAAGTATCACTCAATATTTATATCTCCTGCTCTAAAGGACCATTCTATGTGTTCATTGATATCTTGTCGCAACAGCATATTAAGTTGTGCAGTATGATGTTGAGTATGTCGCATATTATAGAGTATTATTTCTAAAATGGGGTAATTCATGTCATTTGGATGGTCTCCTTCTTTAAATAGGGAGTTTAAATTTTCATTAGTAAGTGAATAGATTAACTGCTTACCCTTTTCTCTGCTTTTTTTGAGATAGGCAACAATTTCTTGTTTGTCAAAATTTTTATCAGGGATTAGATCATCTATTGCTTCTTGGGGCCTGTCTTTATGCTCCAATTTTGTAAAAGAAAGCATTGGAGAAAAGTCGCTGGGTGGAATGGTCAGATAATAGTCTAAAAAAATGGTACTATGAAAAGCAATATAATAAAATCGCTTATTCGTTGTAAAATAGTTATCTGGACAATGTGAGATTACATTTATCAGCATATCGATGCTTGCTCCAAATTGATTCCACAATATTTCAATGACAGATTTGTCCATATTTTTATGTAATAGTTAGAATTTCCACTAAATAAGTTAAATCGTAAGTATCTGGGAAAAGATATTTTGTCAATTTATTACTAACATACCTAACTTATACTTTTTTGTTACGAATAGAATATTCCCAGTTTATTCTTGAATAATGGAACTTTTATCGTTGGAACATCAGGCCGTTTTTTCTTTGCAAAATGGAAAAATTAATTAAAATAGACGAATAAGATGGCTCGTCAGGAAAATAATTTTAAATTACATTAACAAATATCCAACGGCAAAAACTTTATTCCAATGAACTCAAACCAGTTTATGGAAATGCAAGCGTTGTAAACAACGAAAAAGTTGTTTAAGATATTAAAGGTAATGATTTTCGATTGGAAGCTTTAATAAACTTTTCACAAATAGCTTGCTTTATAATTTGGGTTGGTACACATAATTAAAAATATAAGATTAATGTCAAAAAGAGGCTATATATCCAGATACATGCTTATTCTAAAAAAGTTAAAAATAAAACCTTTTTCAACTTATGAAGAATTACAAGCCTATATTGAAAATCAATTTGATTATTTGCAAATGCAGGATGAAAACTTACAAATAGGTTTTTCAAAACGAACATTTCAACGAGATATAAAGGAAATTAGTAATATTTTTGGTATTGACATTGAGTATTCAAAATCCCAAAAAGGTTATTTCATCAGCCAAAACGAAAATGAAAACATGAATTTTCAAAGGATGATGGAAGCATTTGACATGTTTAATTCTTTAAATCTTGCACATGATTTAACCGCATTTATTCATTTGGAAAAACGCAGACCTAAAGGAACAGAAAATTTATATGGATTGCTGGATGCCATCAAAAACAGATTTAAAATAAAATTTAATTATCAGAAATTTTTGGACGATGAATTAAGCTATCGTTTGGTAGAACCTTATGCTTTAAAGGAGTTTAAAAACCGTTGGTATATTTTGGCTAAAGAAAGTACAGGCAATAACATTAAAAGTTTTGCTCTTGACCGTTTGACAAATCTTGACATAACAAATCAAACATATCAGTATCCTGACAATTACAGTATTGAACAAAGCTACCGTTATTGTTTTGGAATTATAAGTCCCAATGACCATGAACCTCAGGACATCATTTTATCCTTTGACCCATTTCAAGGTAAGTATATTAAAACACTTCCATTACATGATACTCAACAAATATTGGTGGACAATGATGAAGAAATGAGAATAAAACTAAAACTTTACCTGACGCATGACTTGTTAATGGAACTACTTTCTTTCGGTGACCACATGAAAGTTATTGAACCTAAATCATTGGCAGACCAGATCAAACAAGCTCATGAAAAAGCATTTAGACAATATTAATGATCATCGTACAGTTTTGAGCATCTTTTCAGTTCATTGTTTCATTCATTTTCTCAATTAAAGCCAATAGACTTTTTTGTGTACGGATCTGACAGAGTTTCTTCTTTGCAAAATTCGAGAAGAGTAACAAGGTCTACGGTATTTCCGAAAAGTATCTCATTGATTTCGTTTTTACGAACTATATTGTCTATTTGTCCACCTGAAAAATCAAACTTTGTAGCCAGTATTTCACAATCTTCATCAGATAAATGAGGCATTTTTAATTTCCATATTTTTATTTTAGCTGAAACGGCTGGCTTTTGAAATTCAATTTTGAAAAGGAATCGTCTTTCAAATGCCGTATCCATATTGTTAACTAAATTCGAGGTTGCTATTAATATTCCTTCAAAGTTTTCAATTTCTTCAAGTAAAATATTCTGTATACGATTTTCCGTATCACTTGTATTCGAAGAATTTGCCTCTTTTCGTTTAGCAATTATTGCATCGGCTTCATTGAAAAATAAAATAGGTGCCAGTGTTTGCGACTTAGCATAAGATTTATAGTTTTTAAAAACATGTTTAATAATTTTTTCACTTTCTCCAAACCACATCGAACGTGAGGCACTAATATCAATTTTCATTATTTCACGATTCGTAGCTTTAGCTATTTGTAAAACACTTGCTGTTTTTCCAGTGCCAGATGCACCGTATAATAATGCTGTAACTCCTTTTGGTAAGGATTTTTGTGCCAGGCGTTCCTGTGTTTTTTTGAAATTATCTTCTAATAAGAGATTTTTCAATAACTCAAATTGTTGAGCTTCCTTTTCACTGAAAATTAACTCCTGAATGGGAAGGTCTTCTGGTATAATTATGTTATCTTTTTTCTTTTTGTCTAAATCTTTCTTGAATAATTTAATATCACACTCCGTTAATAAGTCCAATGCTTTTTCAGTGAGCTGCATTTTAGCATCATCAAAAAATGCAGCATCCACGATTTCTAACAGATCTTCCTTAATCAGATTATTTTCCTTGTCTAAAAATCTTTGTATTTGGGTAAACCTTTCCAATGGTTTGTCATAAATTTCTTTGAAACTTCTTTCAACCCAAGGATCTCTGTCCCCTTCAAGAAATTTCCATATTATGTATAAAAACAAATATTTTTCTTCTATCGATGTTCCTAAAAACCTGATTTTTTCAATAAGCGGAAAATGTGTATTTTCTTCCAACAAGCTTTGAGTTTGCTCAAATAATTCATTTGTTGTGATTTCTTCATTGTCTCTCTGATTACCTATGTCATTTATTTTATCCAGCAAAGTAAAAACGTCTTCATACTTTATGGCATCAACTAAGATATCGGGAATCGGTTCGCTTTTTAATATTTTTTCAGAAACGATTTGATTAATATAAAACTCTTCATCTGCACCTTTAAGCTTTAAGCTTCTATGTCGATTACTTTTATTATTTTTTCGTAGTAAGCGCTTATTATACAAATCAACAAAGTCATCACTGAATTCAAGTAGTTTCATTGGGTTACAATCAAAATGAGAATTCAAGTCATCTAAATCAACTTTCCGACCTTTGTAATTTAAGGTAAAAATAACAGCAACAAAAAGGGCTTGTGTTTCAGTGATATGGAAGTATTCAGCTAGAAAAGATAGTTCTTTTTTGGTTTGCTCAAAAAGGGAATTGTTTAGTTTACTATTTTCTGATAAGTCAAATACTAATGTAATTTTGTTCAGTATTTCTTTTTTTAATGTTGTGTTTGCCATATAGATAGGTTTGATAATTTTTATACAAAACTATTAAGGTAAAACGCCAAAATGTGTCGCTATAAAAATTTCTTTTGTATTAGGGGAAAATTTAGCTTTTCTTTATAATGGATAGAACATGAAGCAAACGCTTATATTAGCATATATTGATTTCATTTTATGGGTTTTAATGATTTACACTAAATAAAAGTTGATTTGCGTGAAGCCCTTTAGGCCAGAAATAACTTCTTTAAGATAGGACTATTAAATGGCTAAACGAGAATATTATTTAAGATTATAAATACATGGGTTGAACCAAAATACTCCTTGTTACCGGATACGATAAAAGTACTTGTTCTAACCGTAAATCTAAAAATTGTCGCTTTTTACACCACTCTCAGGTTGTATTATTATGCCTTCGTATTTTTCAAAATTGCCTTTCAAAAGTCTTTCCGACAAACTTATAAACGCCACCTTCTGCCATTCCAAAAAGCAAATGATTATTATGGTCTTTATATATGGACCAAATCATAGGTGTAGAAAGTTTGCTATCAATAACATAGTTTGTCATAGATTTCCCGTCATATTTCCAGGCTCCAGTATCTCTGTCCCCAAACCAAATATTTCCTTTACTATCTTCTTCGATAGCAAATACGTGTTCAAGAGTGCCAGGTTTTGACTTATCTCCGCTTCTTGTACTTGTGGGATGAATTAAATTATTCTTTTCAGAAAAATTAATGATTACTTCGTCTTCCATGAGTAAAACCCCAATGCCGTTATTTCCTATCCAAATCCGACCTTTTGAATCTGCTAACACACTTCTTATATGCAAATAATCATTATGTTTAAGATTAAGATTTTTATGGCCATAGGCCTTTATTATGTTCCCGTCATAGTTGAAAAGGGCAGAATAAGTTGCAATCCAAACTTTACCGTTTTTATCTTTTGATATATCTGTGACCCCATAATAACGGTAAGAATTTTCATTTCTTGGTTGTGTGAAAATTAAAAAGTTAGTACCATACGAATTACCCGGATTTTCATTTTTTGGTTTTGGAAAAATTAAATAGCGCATTTTTTTTCCGTCAAAACGGTTAATTCCGTCTTCTTCGCCGGCATAAAACCATTCATCTCCATTTGTTTCATTCCATTCAAATATTGGATTGTTAGATTGGGTTGGATAATTTGTAAACTTTTGCCCGGCATAAATACTTAATCCCCTTGCTGTGCCAATCAATATATTTCCATGTTTATCCTCATGTATGGAGCGGATTTGGTTGTCTAATAAACCTTCTTTTGTTGTAAAATATTTAAATGTATTTCCATCATAACGACTTACGCCTCCATTATGAATGCCAAACCAATAGTTATTTTTACTGTCCTGAAAAATAACACGTATTCCAGAACCAAATTTTAAAGTGTCGGTTTTTGAAATACTTTGTAATTCCGATATACTATTTTCTTTCCCAGTTGATTTCTTTTCAACACAAGTCAAGTTGAGTATCAACAGAATTATTAAGTATATCAAATTAAAAAGTTTTTGCATTTATGGATTTATTGTACAAATTTTTCAAACGAATGACCATTAAATGTATAAACACCTGCATTATGCGTTCCAAGCCAAAGAACTCCTTTGTTGTCTTTATAAATGGTATAAAGCAAAACATCTGTTTCACCATCTTTAACAGGGTAATGAATAAGTTCTTTTCCATTGTACTTCCACACCCCGTTTTCATAAGTCGCCATCCATAGATTGCCCTTATTATCTTCGGTTATGGAGAGGAAAAAAGGAAATTCCATTTCATTGGTTTTGTTAAGATAACCAATGCCACTTTCCTTTTTAAAGGTTACGGATTTATAGCCATACGTTTCTAAGATATAGCGAAATCGAGTATTATTTATCCAAATCTTACCATTTTTATCTTCAAAAATAGCACGTGTACCAAAATCACCACCATTTGGCGTTGTTTGTAATTGTTCTTCATAATACCAGTTCAGTGTTCTGCCATCATATCGACACACCCCTAAGCTGGCTGTTCCGAACCACATATATCCTTTACGATCTTTGTAGATGGTATAAAGTCCGTAAGGTTTTAAGTTGGTATTTGGATATTTCTTGTAAAACGTATTTTCCTGGGGTGATGTTGGAAATTTTAAGTAGTGTAAATATTTCCCATCAAATCTGTAGACTCCACTTTTTGTAGAACCCATTCTGAACCATAAATCATCAGGTTTTAAAACCCAAACATTCAAAGGTGATTCCAGGTTAGCGATTTGCAATGTTTTAAACGTACGACCATCAAATTTACTAACCCCTTTTACTGAATCAAAGAAAATATTCCCATTAGCATCTTCCTGAATACCTCGTATTTCATTGCTAACTAAGCCATTTTCGGTAGTTATATGTTTTAATCGTTGTCCATTGTAAAAATATACCCCATTTTCTTTACTTCCGAACCAATAATTTGATTTCTTGTCCTGATAAATAGTCCAGATTGTTTTATCAAGCTGAGTAAAAGTTACACCGGTGTCTATACTACTACTTACAAAGAAACTTACCAGAAAAATGGTGAGTAGTGTAAATTTCATTATATTCATTTTTCAATGGTATTGTTTCAAATTATTTGCTGTCTTACAATACAAAAAACGTTAGACTGTGGAAATACTACTGCCCTTTAGTTTATAAATATAGTCATTAAATGGATT
>Ga0214917_10003661_pt1 | contig 17603 bp, 16 predicted proteins | sample LL_1208_BB_MetaG_FD_177983 | JGI IMG/M metagenome (GOLD analysis project Ga0214917, IMG submission 177983) | Freshwater microbial communities from Lake Lanier, Atlanta, Georgia, United States - LL_1208_BB | ecosystem: Environmental > Aquatic > Freshwater > Lake | place: USA: Georgia | collected... | reverse complement strand
TGGGGGGGAGTTTGCCTCTGCGAATGATCTCGAGCAGGAGACAACCATTTTAGATGAAAACGATTCGGAGGCATCGGTCATTAAGTTTGTGAATCAGATCATCCGCGAGGCGTTACAGGAGCGGGCGACAGATATTCATATTGAACCTCTGGAGGATGATCTGCAGGTGCGGTATCGGATTGACGGGGTATTGCGAAATATTCCGGTCCCGCCAAGGATTAAACTCTTTCAAGCCTCGCTGATTTCCCGAATCAAGATTATGGCGCATCTGGATATTGCGGAGAGGAGGCTTCCGCAGGACGGTCGAATTAATCTGGAGTTTGAAGGACGGCCGATCGACGTGCGTATTGCAACGATTCCGTCTGTGACGGGGGAGTCGATTAGTCTCCGGCTTTTGGGGCAGCAGAGATTTGATTTTGCCCAAATGGGCTTAAGCCCGATTCACGAGGCCAGCGTAAGAAATCTATTGGCTCTGCCGAATGGAATTGTTTTGATTACGGGACCAACGGGGTCGGGAAAATCGACCACGCTGTACACTTTTTTGGCGTCCCTGAATACGAAGGATCGGCGCATCGTGACGATTGAGGATCCTGTAGAAAACAAGATCCCTGGGGTGGTGCAAATTGCGGTAAAGCCTGAAATCAATCTGACCTTTGCAGCAGGGCTAAGGAGTATTTTGCGAGGAGATCCGAACGTCGTGATGGTGGGAGAGATGCGGGATGTGGAAACGACAGAGATCGCAATTCGTGCGGCGTTGACGGGGCATTTGGTTTTTTCGACTTTGCACACAAACGATGCGATTGGAGGTATCACGCGTTTGGTGGATATGGGGATCGAGCCCTTTTTGGTGGGATCATCGGTTCGGGCGTTCATCGCCCAAAGGTTGGTTCGCGTTCTTTGTCCTTGGTGTTGTGAGCCAGCAACTTATTCGGAACAGTATTTAAAGGATATTGGGATCCCGCTTGAGAAAGCGGCGACGGCGCATCGTGCCGTCGGATGCGACCGCTGCCGGCAAACGGGGTATCAGGGCAGGCGGGCGATCTTTGAAATCTGTTTGGTCACGCCTCTGCTGCAAGAAATGATTACTGCAAAAGCGACAAACGCGGCGTTGAAAGAAGCGGCCAAATCCCAAGGAATGCGAAATTTGCGAGATGACGGATGGGACAAGGTGGCGGAGGGGACAACGACGATCGAGGAGGTGCTGCGTGTGACGGTGGTGGATGCCTCGAAAAATAAGGAGAGTTGAAGTGCCGACGTTCGCTTACGAGGCGCTGGCGGCGGGTGGGGGTAGGACGGCGGGCAAGTTAGAGGCGAAGAGCCGTCAGGAGGCACTTGCTCATCTCAATAAGCTACGTTTGCGACCTCTTAAATTACAGGAGGAGGGTGCGATAGTGGCCGCAGTGGGTGAAGGAGCAGGAGGTTTCGCCGTGGAGCAACCGATGACCGAGGCACAGATCATTTCTTTTACGGAGGAGTTGGGTGATTTACTCGATGCAGGGCTACAGTTGGAGGGGGCGCTAAAAATGATGGAGCAGAGGTCGGAGGCCTCGGCACTGAAAGCGGTATCCCAGAGTTTGCGGAATCAGGTTCGAGAGGGAACCAGCCTTTCGCGTGCGCTGAAATCGGCTTCGGCGAGTTTTTCGGATCTGTACTGTAACTTGGTCGCGGCGGGAGAGGTGAGTGGTGCGTTGGGTTCTATCTTGAAGCGGCAGGTGCTGTACCTGAAAAAGTTAAGTGATCTGAAGGGTCGCGTTATTCAAGCGCTGATCTATCCGATGTTTGTGAGTGGGGCGGGGATTTTGTTGATGGTGCTGTTTGTCGTGGTTCTGGTTCCACAGTTGGAAAGTTTATTTAGCAAATCGCCCGAAACTACTCCTCTGGTGACAAAGCTTCTCTTGGGAACCAGTTACTTTCTGGTGCACTATGGTTGGCTTGTGGCGGCGGGGTTAGCCTTGGGCGGTTTGCTTTTTTGGCAGTGGATTCAGAAGCCTGCAGGAAAGATCTGGTGGGATCAGGCGCGGATGAAGATTCCGGTGGCTGGGGCGGTGTTGGAGGCAGCTTTTTATGCGCAGTTTAGTCAGACCTTGGCCAATCTGCTGACGAATGGGGTGACCCTATTGCAAGCAATGCAGTTGGTGACGCAGGCTACGCCGAATTCTTACTATCGGTTACGTTTGGAAAAGGCATCGGTTCAGATTTCGGAGGGATACTCCTTGAGTCGGGCTTTGCGTCAGGTGGGGGGTTTTTCAGATATGTTTTTAGATCTGGTAGCGGTTGGGGAGCAGACAGGGGATTTGTCAAAAGCACTGGATAAGGCGGGAGCACGTTTTGAAAAGGACATGGATCGCAAGATTCAAAGGATTACCGCGTTGATCCAGCCTGTGATCATTGTCGTGATTGCCTTGGTGGTGGGTGTAGTGGTGTACTCGATTATCACCAGTATCTTTGGGGCGATGTCGGGAATGCGAAAAAGCCTTTAATAACTTATTCGGGCTGGTTCGAGGGTTGTTGACGAATGGGGTGAGCAAGCGGGCAGGTGAGCGGAGGAAATCGGGAGATTCCTGCCAAAGTTGGATGCGTGAAGAAATGGAGCAATCGTCTGGCCCGAATAGGATGGCTTTTCTTTCTCCTTTGGGCGAGTTCGTTGGGGACTGCGGAGGCGCCTCCGGGGCACGCAGTTCCCCCTGCGGTTTGGGATGTGAAGCGAGCAGGGGATTCGTTACCAAGTTGGGCGGGGCCAGTCAGCACGCAACGGGGTGTTCAAATGTCCACGTGGAGGGTTCAGATTCGCCCTCCAGGGGGAGATTCTAAGTTGGCGTTTACGGTGGTTTTTCGGGAACCGGCGGATGGGTTTGCACGCGTGATTTGGCAGGGGCCTGGGCGTGCCGTGACGTTGTGTGGCAACTTGTTTGAGAAAGCGGCTTCGCTTCATCAAAGGACGCTTTTGATTGAGAGAAGTAGTTTAGTGGGTGCGGGTCAGCTGATTGTAGAGTCGACGGGTGAGGAGTCGGTGGTGGAGAGAGTCGAGTTATCTTGGGTGGAGCCGTTGGTTTTGGCGGCAGGATGGGCGGCGCCGTCTGGTTTGTATCTGACTCCTGGGGGAAAAGTTTTGCCTGGGGACGAAATGCATGGAGGGGGTCGTCATCGGCCTATGGATGAGGACAAGGGTCGGGTTATGGATGCGGTTTTGGATGAGGGCCCGATCAAGATTGATGGGCATAGTCCCGTTCGATTTATTGCACCGATTGCGGGATCGCCTGCGTATGGAAGATTGGAGGCACAGGTGGCCGGATTGGCACCCGGGGAGGAGCCGTGGTTATGGGTGAATGGGCAAGCTTTAGCGGCAGTGGCGGTGGAGCTTCCTGGTTTGGACGACCCAGGTTTTCGACAGGGGGCTCTTGGGCAAAGTCTTCGTTATGGGGGGTGGCTAACGGTGTTGGCGTATGTGCCCGTGGGTTTATTGCGACAAGGGGAGAATCAGGTGGATTGGCAGGCGGTTGTGGGTGGCGGAATGACGGTGAGGAATGTGCGGCTTCAGGTTGTTTTCGGGGAGGCGAGTCAGGAGCTGGCTAAGTCGCCTGCCGTTTCGAAGCCACAACATGTAACTTCACAGGTTTCCCTTCCTGTGTTGGAGAGAGGGGGGGAGAGGTTTGTTGAAAAAAGGGCACAACCGCAGTTACGGACAGGATTGTCAACTGGCAGAGGGGTCGTAGGATTAAGGCAAGAATGAATACAAAAGACTTAAGAAATCATCGGTTGGCTTATGGGGCTGGATTCACCTTAATCGAGATTATGTTGGTGGTGGGTATCATCACCGTTTTGATGGGGTCGGCTATTTTTATGCTGACGGGTAATTTGGAATTCGCGAAGGAGCAAAGAGCACGTGGGGATCTGCAAGCGATTATTACTCAGGTGCGAATGTATGAGATGAAAAATGGGGGTGTGCCTTTGTCCCAATCGGCCGGATTGCAAGCTTTGGTCGGAACAGGAAAAGGTTTTGAGGAGTTGCCGAAAGATCCGTGGGGTCAGGATTACAAGTACAAGATCGATTCCTCATCGGCGAAAGGGTTTAAGGTGTATTCTATGGGGGCTGACCGTAAGGACGATGGGGGCAAGGGCGACGATATTAGTTCGAAGTAAGTTGGGGAAAGGGCCGGAAGATGCGGCGGCCGAAAGGGCGTGGGAGAGAGGGGTTCACACTTCTCGAGATCATGCTAGCGGTGGGGATTGGTGTGGTGTTTATGGGGGGAGCGGCAGTTTTTCTTTCATCGACGGGGGGAGATCGGGATTTGGAGTCGGCTAGAAAACTTTTGGAGGAGAAGGCGGGACAAGCTCGAGAAAAGGCTTTAAGTACGGGAAGGTCGCAGATAGTGGTGCTCGGTGGGAGAGGCGTGGATGGGAGTGCTTTTCCTAATGGAGTTGAGATGATGTTTGTTACTCCACTCAACCGGTCGAAAGGAAAGAGTGGATGGACAACGCCTGACGATTACCAGTGGCTTTTTACCGGTGGTGGGTTGGTGGAACCCATCCGAGTATTATTGAAGCATGGGGAGAATGAGGAGCAGTTTTCCTTCAGTACATTGACGGGGGAAAGTGTGACGGAAGCGCGGGAGAAGCGGTGAAAAGGGGGTCTCCATCTTTTACATTAATCGAGGTGATGTTGGCGGTGGCGGTATTTGCCTTTGCCGCAGTAGGCTTTGCAGTCGCGTTGAATGAGGTGATTGGAATCAATGTAGAGCTGCTTCGGACAGGGATGAGGAGGCAGGCCGTGGAGTCGTGCGCCGCGAGGATTCTATCGACCACGAATAATCCACAACGCACTGGAAATGAGTTTCGGCCAGTGGAGGATGATGGGGTGCTTTTTTTGAAAGCAAAGGTGAATCCCATCGAGCCATGGATTGAGCTGCCTGGGACAAATAATAGCGCTACGGCTAGGAGGATCGGAGGGTGGTGGATGGTGGAAATCCAAGCGGAGACAAAAAAAGAGGTTCCTTTAGAACAAATCTCTTTCCTGATTTGGCCTCAGCGATGAGACAGCCAAGCAGTTATCGCAGGGGATTTACCCTAATTGAGGTGACTCTAGGTTTGACTATTTTAATCCTGATCTTCGGGGTGATTTTCCAACTCGTGCAATTTTCGGTCATGGGGGCAAATGCTGCGGCTCAAGCGAGTTTAAGGAGTCGGGAGGTGAGCGGGCTTTTTGCGCTGGTACGGCAGTTGTGTTTAGATCTGCCAGTCAATTCGCAGCTGGCCATAGAAAATCGGGGTGGTCGAAAGGGTTACGAGTTAGTGATTACGAACGCACCTGTGGCGATCTTTCCAGAGCAGTACGGTGGGGTACGGGTTTTGGGGTTTGAGTTGAGAAAAGCCAAAACAGGGGATGGCATGGAGTTATGGATGGCGGAGTCCTTAACTAAAACCAATACCGCCAAGCCGGAAAAGCCGGAGGTGAATGAGTTTCGACTGATGGGGGATATTCAAAGTCTGGTTTGGCAGGCTGGGGATCCGAGGAATCAGCAGGAGATGAATCGTCGAGATTGGAATGAGCCAGTGAAGCCGGCCTACCTGAAGTTGGTTTTGGCTAGGCGGGCTGGGAAAGCGACGGTTACGAATATTGGAACCTTTTGGATACCAACCGGAATCAGTCCTACGGGGCAACCGCCTTTGGATCCGGTGACGAGAAGTTTAGCGCCAGCGGGAACCAATACGAACAGCGCCACGAACCCAACGATATGAAAAAAGCGAATCGGCCTCAATCTTCCTCAGGGGTAGCACTGATTATCGTCCTTTGGGCAGTGAGTCTGATTGCCACGGCAATGTTGGGCTTAACTGCGATTATGCAAAGGCAGCTGGATCAGGATTTGGCCGCCTTACAGAATGCGAGGGCAACTTTAGTGGCGGAGTCAGGAATTCAGATGGCCCTCAATCCTGGTCTTTATCCAGGAGATATGAAGATTGCGTCTGAACAGCTGAGTGAGCGACTCAGGGAAGGCTGGAAAACGGGAAAGAGCAGGGTGCCGGTCGAATTTACTATCGATACTGAAGATATGAGTGGGGAAGCGGGAAAATTAAATATGAACGCACTTCTTTTGGGAGATAAGGGATTTGCAAGGGCGGTTCTGCAGAACTTGTTTTCGGGTTGGGAGGTGAACTTGACGACCTCCTCTTCCCTGATCGATGCTTTGATCGATTGGGTGGATTCCGATAAGTTTACGACAGGCTCAAACAGTGCGACAGAGAGTAATGTGCGAGACGGAGTTTTTGAAAAAGTGGATGAGTTGGAGAAGGTAATTGGGTGGGCTGAGATGGCAAAGGAGGCTCGACAGGGGAGTAAGGGGGTGGATGCGTTAAAAAGTTTTACAGTTTTTGGATTAGGAAAACTTTCCCTTCGATCGGCAAAGCAGGATGTGATTGAGGCTCTATTAGGTTTGGGGCAGGGTGGCGCTCAGGCTTTTGTGGTAGCACGGCCAGGACAAGATGGGGTGCTTGGAACTCCCGATGACCTTATTAACCCGAGTCTTATGAGCCCCACGTATGCGGGTTGGGAGGAAAGAGTGACGTCCGAGGAGGAGGATCTTTGGCGGGTGACCTCGACGGGTACGGTGGGGAAGGCTACAAGAAAAGTTGTGGCATTAATCTCTCGTAAATCTAATCCCCCGCAGGTTAGGGCTCGTTGGTCGGAGGAGGAGGCACCGTGAAAAGGAAAGTTGCGAAAGTAAAGAAGAGCAAGGGTAAAGCGGCTACGGGTCCTGTATTTATTTTTCCAGGGCCTGAGGGGTGGGAGGCGTGGAGTACGACGGAAGATGGCGCTCAGTGTGTGGGGCCAATGGATAGCCCAAAAAAAGTCGAGAGGGGTGTGGGTTGCGTAGTTTGCCTTCCTTCGCGTTCCTTCTTTTCGATTCCCTTGTGGATCCCTGTTGAGGAGGGAATTGCGCCGAGGGAGTTAGCAAAGATTGCACTCGAGTCGAAAAATCTTTTAGGCACGAATCCCGATGCGGCGGTGTGGGCCATGGAAGCAATTCGAACTGAGCCCGTCCCTGCAGTGGGAGAGGGGGATCCTGGATCGCGTCAGTTGGAAGCAGTCGCTGTCCTAACAGGCACGTTGGAGGAGGAGTGGCTTCTTGAGGGGGCGGGTAGGCATGAAATAGCTGGGAGGGTATTGCCAGCTCCCGCGGGAGGGGCTTCGGGTGTTTTACGAAAGGAGCTGGGGCGTTGGGTGGTCGATTTTTACTCGGGGGGGAAGTGGCTTCACACCCAGCCGCTTTTGGCTAGGGAGTTGCAAAGCGCGGTATCGGCAGAGATCGCTTCTCTGCTTGCGCAGATGGATGCAGAGGGAACTTTAGGTCCATTAAGTTTGTTTGTGTTGAGGGATGAGGGGGAGCTTCCTTCAGGGGGGCAGGATTTTCTTGAGCAGCTACCATGTCCTGTGAGAACTGAGTCGCGGGCAGCGCCTCGTTTGCCTGCAGCTCCTTGGAATTTGGAGCCAGCGGTTTTAGCAGAGCGAAGGTTGGCCAAGGCGCAGATGGGCGAGCGGCAGAAATTTATTCGTATGGGGATAGGACTCTACGGGGCTCTCATGGCTTTGGCTTTGGTTTATGTTTCAGTCCCGTTAGTGCGGCGCCATCTGATTGAAAGGGAGCTAGCGGGCATTGGGGCGGAGTCTGCAAAGATTCGGGATGCGGCGATGAGTTGGAGGGAGGCGGGGGCCTTGGTCAATCCAAAGATGAACGCTTTGGAATTATTATGGCAGGTCTCACGGCCCTTGATTGAGAAAGATCCCGGGGAGATCGATGGGGTGCGTTTGACCACGTTTGATTATAATTCCAAGAGGTTGCTTCTTCAGGGCGAGGGAAAAGATTTGGAGCAGACGGAAAAGTATTTTGAGTGGTTAAAGAAGGAGCCGATGCTGGCGGCCTTTCAGTGGAAACATCCGCAACCCACATTATTGCCCAACGGAAATGCTAGATTTCAAGCGGAGGGGCTTCCCTTGGGGAGCCAAGTTTCCGAGGAAGGAGGGACAGATGCGAACCCTGACGCGCCATGAAAAAAAGCTGACCCTTTTCCTTGCCTTTGCGGTTTTGGCTGGGATTCATCTTTTAGGGCTTAAGTTTTTGCACGTTTGTGATCAGGCCAATCGTCGATACGTTGTCCAAAAGAGGGATGAGCTTGAGGAGGCGAGAGGTTGGATGGAGCAGAAAGCGGAGTGGGAAGAGAAGTCGGCCTGGTTGGAGAAAAACTTAAAAACTGTGCCTACGGAGAATCCTGCCCCTGCACTACAGAAAAAATCTCAAAGTGCGGCTACGGCTGCGGGATTAAAGATTGAGGAGCAGACGCTTCAAGCCCCGCGTCCAGGGGTGGCCTGCACGGTGGTGAGTAATCGAATGAGGTTAACGGGAAGTTTGGGGCAATTTGTTCAGTGGGCGGGGCAGTTGTATCAACCCGAGGGGGGTGTGGCGTTAACTTCCTTGAATCTAAAACTCAGTCCTGAGCCCCCTAAGATGGTGGGGGAGGCTGAGGTGGGGCAATTTTTTAGGACAACCAAGGAGTGAACAAGTTCTTCACAATATGGGTGGGAGTATTCCTCGTTTTAGGTGGGAAGGGGATAGTCTGGGGACAGATGACGACTGAAACCACTCCGCAGCCCCCTGCAATCCCCGTTGCGACGACGACAAGTTCAGGGCTACCCAAGCCTCTTGATCTATCGCGATTCGACGCATTGGGAAAGAAGTCACCTTTCACGTTGGCTTCTGCGACTGCACAGGCGGATTTTGCTAAAGATTTGTTTTTGGGGGGATATGTACGGATGGACGGAGAAGACTATGTTATGGTGGCGAACAAAACGAAGGTGGATCGGATTTTAGTGGGAACGAAGCCTTCACCAGCTGCGCAGGGCATGGTTCTACTGGAGCTTAAGAAGAGTCCCTTGGGCGGCCTATCGAAATTGGAAGCGAAAATTAAAAAGGGCACAGAGATGGCGACTTTGAAGTATGAGTCAACGGGAGGAGGGGCGGCTCCCGCCCCAATTCCTATTGCCATTCAAGGCCAGCCCCCAATCCCTGGAATGCCTGTTCAACCTAGCCAAGGGCAGATGAATGATTCAGGAAAGGGCGGTAGTCCGACTCCGATTATACGAAGGCGGGTTATACCGATTCCGCAAGGCGGGAAAAAGTGAGAGCGATCTTCACTCAGCTGACTTTCGTCGCGGGGCTTTTTTTGGTTAGTGCCCTTCAAGCCCAAGATGAACAGAAAGTCTTTAGCCCCGAGCGAATGGCCTTACCAAAGAGCGCTGAGACTGATTCATCGGAAATGATTTCGCCCGATACGATCCAGTTTCCGAATAATCCGGTTTCGGATTTTCTAATGGTTTATGAGAAGTTGAAAGGGGTCACGTTGATTAAAGATGCCAGTCTATTGGCGGGTGGTGCAAATCTGAGTCTGACCCTTAATCAACCCGTGAGCAAAGCGGAGGCGATTCGCCTTCTCGAGTCGACGCTTCTACTTAACGGGTATGCATTCATCGCAGTGGATAAGAACTCGGTCAAAGTCATTAACACGGCAGGGGGAAAAAATCCGCGAAGTGAGGGAGTTTTTCTTTTCACGAATGAGAGCGAGCTACCGGATGGGGAGGTCGTTGCGTCCTACGTCTTGCCGTTGACTCATCTGGCGGCCAGTGATGCGGTAGAGATCTTTAATCAGTTTATTGTTCTTCACCCGTACGGAAGCATGGTGGCAGTGCCGGTTGCCAACCAAGTCGTGATCACGGAAAATTCGACCCTGATTCGGCGATTGATCGATGTGAAAAATCTGATCGATATCCCAGCTCCGGAGAAGAAGTCGGAATTTATTACCCTAGCCCAAGCGAATGCGGACAGGGTGGTGGAGTTGATTACCACGATTCTCGAAAAGCGACAGGAGGGTGGTAGTGGTGGAAGTGGAAAGGCGGCTACGGGTCAGGCGGCGCAGCCACCTGTTCCTGGGTTGCAGGCACCTGGAGGTGGGGCGACGGGAGTAACGATCAGCGGAGGAAAAAGTGGTTTTGCGGGTGATATCCAGTTGATTGCAGATACGCGAACGAATCGAATTCTGGTGATTGCCAGTCCATTTGATTTTGCCGCGATCAAAGCTTTGATTCAGCAGTTCGATATTGCGGTGGAGTTAACGGATCCTTATGAGCATGCCCTAAACTACGTGGCAGCGACCGATATGTTGCAGATTTTGGGAGATATGCTGAAGGAGGAGGGGGACGAGGGGGGAGACGGGGCTGCGGGCGGAAGCCAATCCACCGGGAAAGTTTCTGGGGGGATTGGGGCAGGAGGGGGTGTGACGGGGGGAGCAGCAGGGTCTTCAGGTTCGGGCGGTAAAAAGGCGGATGTTTTGTCAGAGCCTGGGGAGGAGCAGGCGGCGGAATCGTTGATCGTCGGAAAAACAAAGTTGATCGCGGACAATCGGGCGAACTCAATTCTTGTGATTGGACAGCCTGAGGCAAAGGACAAGGTGAAGGCGATCCTCACTAAATTAGACAAGAAGCCGATGCAGGTTTATTTGGCGACAGTGATTGGACAGTTGCAGGTTACTAATGATGATGAATTTGCTGTGAATATTTTGCAAAAATATATTGGAGGACCAAAGACGGGGGCCGCCTCTGTAGCTGGTGGAAGGCCATTTATATCAGGAAGTAAAACTGTTTATGGCGTCAACACATTGGGCAACCCGACTGAACAAACTCAAAGCGGAGTTACACCTATTTCGCCCGCTGCTGCGACGATGGCACAAATGTCGCAAGTTGCGGTAGGGGCCTTGCCTGGAATGCAAATTGCGACTTTTATCGCAGGCTCAATTGATCTGTATATTAACGCACTCACGGCAACAACACGCTTTCGAATCGCATCTCGCCCGGCCGTGTTCACTGCAAACAATAAAAAAGCGACGATCTACAATGGCAAAAAAATCGCTGTTCCCACGAGTACGGTTACGACATTAGGAGGAGGCGGTAGTGCGACGGCTACCTCGGGTTCCCAGCAGTCGAACATTCAGTATCAGGATGTAGTCTTGAAGATTGAGGTGGTCCCGCTGATCAACAGTACCAAGGAGATCAGCCTGCAAATTGTACAAACAAACGATAACCTTGCTCCGGGGCAATCTCAAAATGTTGGGGGTGGTGTAGTGGTGCCTGACATTCTCACACAGGAACTTAATACCACGGTGATCGTACCTGATCGCGCTACTGTTCTTTTGGGTGGTTTAGTCACCCAGCAAGACGCTAAGAATGTTGCTGGAGTTCCTTTTTTGTCGACGATTCCTCTGATGGGAAACCTCTTTAAATCGACCTCAGATACTACAAACCGACAAGAGCTTGTGGTGATGATTCAGCCTACCGTTGTGCTGGATAACAAGGAGTTGGGTGAGGCAAGTAAAACGGAGCGGGATCTGACTGGATTTTCTGCAAAAGAGCTGCAGCCATTGACCATGAAGAGTGGTTCAAAGAGTAAAGATGTAGGTTTGCAAGCGGCAGGGACAGATTCGGTGCCTTCGGAAGAGCCTAAACAGGAGTAAGGGGACAGGATTGGTGGGTTGACTCAAACGTGACTTTCCTCGACTCTCCCTAACATTAGTTTTTCTTCTTTATGAACATTCATGAATATCAAGCGCGGGATCTGCTCTCGGCATCAGGGGTAGCGATTCCGAGGGGTGCTGTAGCAAAAACACCTGAGGAGGCGGAGGCCATTGCCCGGGGCCTTCCCTGTAACAGTTTTGTGGTGAAGGCACAGGTTCATGCGGGGGGACGTGGAAAAGGGCATTTCATGGATGGGTATAAAAGTGGGGTGCATTTGGTGAAAACTCCGCATCAAGTCCGGGATGTGGCCCAGCATATGATCGGCAATACCCTGATCACGCATCAAACTGGCCCGGAAGGTAAACCCGTTCACTCCGTGTTGGTCGGAGAATCCACGGAGATCGCCCGGGAGCTTTATCTGGCGATTGTCCTCGATCGGTCTTCCGGGTGTCCCGTCATAGTTGCCAGCCAGCAGGGAGGAATGGAGATTGAGGCAGTGGCGGAGAAAAACCCAGAGTCAATTCTTCGTGAGGTCATTCATCCTGGTTTAGGTCTTCAGCCATATCAGGCACGAAAGGTGAGTATTTTTCTGGGGTTTCCATCCACCGGATTGCGAGCACCTTGCCGTCTGCTCCACGCCGCTTACAAGCTTTTCATTGAAAAGGATTGTTCGCAGGTGGAGATCAATCCCCTCGCCGTAACCAAGGGTGGTGATGTGGTCGCTTTGGATGCGAAGCTCAATTTTGATGACAATGCACTGTTCCGACATAAAGAGATCCAAGTTTTACAAGATCCATCGCAGGAAGATCCTCGGGATTTGGCGGCGGCGGAGCATCATCTGAATTATATCGGGTTGGAGGGAAATATCGGGTGCATGGTGAATGGGGCCGGGTTAGCCATGGCGACACTGGATTTGATTCAAGCAGCAGGCGGAAAGCCGGCCAACTTCTTGGATGTGGGAGGAGGGGCGTCCGAGGCGATGATTACGGCTGCTTTTCGTTTGTTGCAGGCGGACTCGTCGGTAAAGGCGGTATTTGTAAATATTTTCGGGGGGATCTTAAAGTGTGATCTTTTGGCACAAGGGATGATCGCAGCTTGCAAGAGCAATCCGCCACGCGTTCCGATTATCGTCAGGCTTCAAGGCACAAATGTGGAGCAGGGGAGGAAGCTACTTAAAGAGTCTGGGCTCCCTTTGATTCCTGCCGAGGGATTGATGGAAGGTGCAGAAAAAGCGGTTGCAGCGGCCGCGGGAAAGAAGGAGAAATAAGATGTCGGTTCTCGTAGATGCAAACACGCGACTCCTGGTGCAAGGAATTACCGGTAAATCGGGATCCTTTCATGCTTCCGCGTGCAAAGAGTACGGCACCCAAGTTGTCGCAGGGGTAACTCCAGCACGGGGTGGAGAAAAGTTTGAGAACACCGTTCCCATTTTCGATACTGTTTCGGAAGCGGTAGCAGCGACTCGGGCGAACGCTTCGATGATTTTTGTTCCGCCTGAGTTTGCGGGAGATGCAATCTTAGAGGCGGCCGATGCGGGAATTCAGTTGATCGTGGCTATTACAGAGGGAATTCCTGTCATGGATATGATGCGGGTACGTCATGCCTTGGAGGAATACTCCTGTGTTTTAATTGGGCCGAACTGTCCTGGGATAATCACCCCTGGGGCCTGCAAGATCGGAATTATGCCGGGATACATTCATCGACCTGGAAATGTGGGAGTGGTTTCGCGCAGTGGGACGTTGACGTATGAGGCGGTCTGGCAAATCACTAGCCAGGGTCTGGGCCAGAGCACCTGTATTGGAGTCGGGGGAGATCCGATTCACGGATTGACCCTGCAAAAAGCGGTGGAGTATCTGCATGCGGATCCGGACACGAAAGCGATTGTTATGATTGGTGAGATTGGAGGATCCGAAGAGGAGGAAGCGGCCGAGTACATTCAGGCACGGGTAAGGAAACCAGTGGTTTCCTTTATTGCTGGTGCAACGGCACCGCCGGGACGTCGAATGGGGCACGCGGGCGCGATTATTTCAGGCGGGCAAGGCACGGCTCAGGCCAAGATTGAAGCTTTGCAAAAAGCAGGAGTTCGAATGGCGAAAAATCTGGGCGAGATTGGCAAAGAAGTCGCCCAGGCATTGGGGAAGTAAGATGAGTTCAACACCCTCTCCTGCCAAGATTGTGGCGAAAGGGTTGGAGGGAATTGTCGCTACGGGAACCGCGTTGTCCGATGTGCTGGGTTTGGAGGGAAAACTGATTTATCGCGGATACGATATTGATGAGTTGGCCGGAAAAATAAGTTTTGAGGAAACAGCTTATCTTTTGTGGGAAGGAGAGCTTCCCAAGGCAAAAGCATTGGCGGAACTCAAAAAGGCCTTGGCGGCAGAGCGGGATTTGCCGACAGAGGTGGTGGAGTATATTCTCCGAGCACCCAAAGATGCGGGTCCTATGGATATTTTAAGGACCTGTGTGTCGATGCTTGGGCTCTACGATTATGATGCGATCGGAGCGGAGCATGTGGAAATGAATCGGCAACGTCAGATTTCCCTTACAGCCAAGATTGGGGTGATCGCGGCCTATTTTCACCGTGCGCGTCGGGGGCAATCCCTTCCACCGATTCGAAGAGATCTGGGGGAAGCCGCCCACTTTCTTTATCTTCTGAATGGTCAGGAGGCGGGACCGGAAGCGGTGGCCACGTTGGACATGGCGTTTGTTTTGCATGCGGATCACGGGATGAATGCGTCCACTTTCGCGGCACGGGTGTGTGCCTCGACATTGACCGATATTTATTCGGCAATTTGCACGGCCATCGGGACATTGAAGGGCCCTTTGCACGGAGGAGCGAATGAGGGTGTGATTCACATGCTTCAGCAAATCGGTTCGTTGGAGAAAGTGGATGCGTGGGTAAAGGAGCAGATGAGCCAAAAGAGGAAGATTATGGGAATTGGACATCGCGTTTATAAAGTGCTGGATCCGCGAGCCCCGCACTTGAAGCGGATGGCGGAAAAGTTGACGGCGGAATTGGGAGAACCGAAGTGGATTCAGATGAGCGAGAGGATCGCCCACATCATGCGGACGGAGAAAAAACTGGAGGCCAATGTGGATTTTTATTCGGCTACGGTGTACTACAGCCTTGGCCTGCCGACCGATCTGTTCACCCCAATATTTGCAGTGGCACGAATGGCGGGATGGACTGGGCATGTTCTTGAGCAGTGGTCGGATAATCGTCTTTTCCGGCCTGACAGCGAATATGTGGGCCCAGCAATCGGGCGTAAGGTAGTCCCGCTGAGTAAGCGTTGATTGCACGAACCGTAGGTTTTGTCCTTGGGTTGACCCTGGGGATGAGTGAAGGGGTTGTTTTCGGGGAGGCGCACCATGAAAAGCTTGTTGAGGTGACCTCTGAAAACGTTCCAGGAGTGGTGATGGAGATACGATATGGAACGGATCGAAATATTACAGGCCAAAAGATTTATCCAGATTGCCGTGCTTGGTTGCGACAGGAGACGATCCAGAAGCTGGCTAAGGTGGCGCGTGAGTTAAACGAGATGGGATACCGATTGGTTTTATGGGATGCGTGGCGGCCGGCCTCTGCACAGAGGGCGTTATGGGTGGCCAAGCCGGATGGAAAATATTTGACGCCACCGAATAAGGTGAGTCGTCATACGAGGGGAACGAGTGTGGATGTCTCCCTGGCGGATAAGGATGGAAAGATCTTGGAAATGCCAAGTGACCATGATGAGTTTAGCGAAAAGGCGGATGAGGACTTTTCCGACGTTCCGAAAGAAGTAGCAAAGCGGGCAAGAACCCTGAGAAACGCGATGTTCCGTACAGGATTTTCCGGCGTGCCAGACGAGTGGTGGCACTACGATTTGAGGGATTGGGGGAGCTATGAGCCGATTGAGGTAAAGGGGGTAAGGGATTAAGGGGTATGGCTTTTGGGTGATCCTACCGTTGTTTCAAAAATTCGGGCATACAGCACTGGTCGCAGGCATCGGCTTTGGAACGACAGAAGTCTTTGTAGATCTGCAGTAGACCTTCGCGGGCAAGGTGGGATCGGATCTCGGGTGGGGGAAACGGAAGTCCAAACAGGCGGATGGAGGCTGAGCGGATCAGGCCTGCATCTCCTCCGACAGGCCATGTGGACATGATTTTATGAAGGTCAGAACCAGATCGTTCGGTTAGTGGAGCTAAGACTTGAAAGAGGAGAGCGTAGGCGCGTTCCAAGCCAATCAGACGACACCGATTGGGGAGAATACGACCGTCCCAGCCTGCATGATGATCCCAAAAAGGGTCGGAGATAGATTTTAAGATTTGCAAAAAAGTATGCGAGTCGGCTTGTCGAATGGATTCGACCAGGCGAAGCCAGATTTGTGCGCTGGAAAGGTGGGTGAGGGCGGCGATTCGGCGAAGGGGTGAGTTGTTGGGGCGAGTGGATCCCATTTTCCAAAGAGTCGATGGAAGAATTTGGTCATTCCAAGAACTGCGAAGCTTCCACCAGTGACCCCATAGTTCTTTTAGAATGGGTTGTGCTCGTGGAGTCGTGTGTGTGGTGGGATCGCCAAGAAGTCCAGCAACGCCGTAAAGAAGAGAGGCGCGTAGGGAAGAGTGGGAGAGAGGTAGTAGATTTTGAATCGGTACAGCACGGGCCAGAGTCGCAAACACCTCGCGATTTTCGGAGAATCCGAGTCCCTCCGCAAGGGCGAGCCAAATAGCCTGATCGAAGCCGTGCGCTGAAACCCGAGCTGTCGAAAGTATACGGCGTTGCTGAAGACGATGGGATCCTGCTTCCTCAAGAACTCTCTGCAACTCCTCGGGTTGAAGGGAGAGAAGGGCGGTGTGACAGCGACCAGGCTTTTCACCTGAATGAATCTCCGTTGGGCTGGCTCGAAAGAGGGAGATGAGCTCGGTGAGGGGTGCAGCGAGTTGATGGGCGAGGGCGATCTGGCGGATCGGAGAGGGCGTGAGATCGGACAGGGAGGGGTCGGCCTGCCAGAAAACATGGAGAACGACATTTCGATAGGCGGGATCTGTGCCGTGACCGTGGGCATCCCAATCGGAGGCGTGACGATGTATTTCAACATCTCCTGAAAGAGTTCGCCCGTCTGGTGTAAGGAAAGAGGCGCGAAGGAAGTCAGGGCCTGGGCGATGATTCCAGATCCCAGGATGTTTGAGGGTAATCAACTCTCCATGAAGGGTGGTGAGGGGATTTTGGACAAGAAACTCAAACCAGATTCTTTGAAGAATGGATTCTGAAAGGATAGGGCCTGGCTCCTCCCTCAGCCCATGGCCCTGAACCCATTTCCTATATGTGATTGGCATAAGGATTAAACCGAGAATTACGGCAAAGGGTTCGATTATTTTATGAATGGATGGGTTTCCTGTCGGCTTGTGTGCGTTAAAGCAGGGATTATCTTTTGAAGTATGAAGAGGGCGATCATCATCCTGCTGGGTTTTGGGTTGGGGCCGTTATGGGCCTTGTCACCACAGGAGGAGCCGATTGTTAAAGCGGTGGACAAGGTAAGGCCGGCGGTGGTGAACATCTACACTGAGAGGATTGTAGAACAGCAGGTTACAGATCCCTTCGATGCCTATATGAACCAGTTTTTCGGTGGGGGGATGGCTCGCGGAAACCGCATCCTTCAAACCCCCGTTCGCAATCTGGGTTCGGGCGTGATCATCCGGCCAGACGGCTACATTGTGACCAACCAGCATGTGGCGAGTCGGGCGGATAAGTTGAAGATTCGAGTGACCTTGGCCAATGGTAAGGATTACGAGGCGAAACTACTCCGGGATGACGATTTACAAGATTTGGCTCTGATCAAAGTGGAGTCCTCTGAACCCCTTCCTTATCTCGATTTGGAAAAGATATCGCCCAATCTTTTGGGGCAGACCGTGCTGGTTCTAGGCAACCCCATTGGATATGAGAGTAGCGTCAGTGCGGGCATTCTTAGTGCTAAGGATCGGACTCTCACTATTGGGGACCTCACGATGGAGGGGCTTCTGCAGACCGATGCGGCGATCAACCCTGGAAACAGTGGTGGACCTTTGGTGGATC
>Ga0214917_10003660_pt1 | contig 17605 bp, 12 predicted proteins | sample LL_1208_BB_MetaG_FD_177983 | JGI IMG/M metagenome (GOLD analysis project Ga0214917, IMG submission 177983) | Freshwater microbial communities from Lake Lanier, Atlanta, Georgia, United States - LL_1208_BB | ecosystem: Environmental > Aquatic > Freshwater > Lake | place: USA: Georgia | collected... | reverse complement strand
TGTCGAGGCCGGCGTGCTTGTCGAGGTAGTCGCGAACCCCCAGCTTGAGCGCTTGCAGCGGGGTGGCCAGGTCGGCGTGGCCGGTGACCAGGATGGCGACAATGTCGGGCTGAAACAGCGTGAGCGACTTGAGCACCTGCAAGCCGTCGATGCCGGCGCCGAGGTTCCAGTCGAGCACGGCGAGGTCCACCGGATGACCAGAAGCGATTTCCAGCGCGTCGGGGGCGCTTGACGCCTCGAGCAGGTTCAGGTTGGCAACGCCGGCCCGAAGCCATTCACGGAAGGTGGCGCGGACATCCGGTTCGTCCTCCACCAACAGAATGTGGAATGGATCGGGCATGAAAACGGCTCCGCTTTCCGCCCGGGCGTCAGGCCGCGGCGGTTGCGGGACCGCCCGGAAGTTCCTTGCTGCCCACGATGGTGAGGTTGAGGCCGATCTGCACCACCACGGGCTTGCCGTCCACCTCGATGGTGGTCTTGGTGTTGAGGTACCAGCCGAGCGAACCGGTGGAAAACTCCTTCACATCGGCGGGCAAATTGGCGTTGCCGATGGTCACGGTCACCGGGCGGGCCTTGGCCCGGAACTCCTCACGCGTAATGGGGCAAACGCTCTTGGCCATGGCGAAATGTGCCTCCTGCGACACCACGGGGTCATTCTTGACGCGCCGATCTTAACACGGGGGGGCCTGCCCGGAACAAGGCCGACCGGCGGTCCAATCCGCCGGCGCGCCAAAACATCGGATAAACTGGTTATCGGGTGCCTCGTTCGGGGCCGAGGGGTGTTCCGTGCCAGATTCGAAGCCGCAACGATTGAGCCTGACCCAGTGGCACGAGGTCCACGCCCGCCCCCACGCCCCCATGACCGGCGCCGAGATGCGCGCGCGCGGGTGGGACGCCGTGGATGTGGTGTTCGTCACCGGCGACGCCTACATCGACCACCCCAGCTTCGCCATGGCCATTTTGCACCGGGTGCTTGAGGACGCCGGTTTCCGCGTCGCCATCCTCAGCCAACCCGACTGGAAAAGCGCCGACCCGTGGCGCCAGTTCGGCAAACCGCGCCTCTTCTTCGCCGTCAGCGCCGGCAACATGGACTCGATGATCAACCACTACACCGCCAACCGGAAGGTGCGCAACGACGACGCCTATTCCCCCGGCGGCCGCATCGGCCTCAGGCCCGACCGCGCAACCCTCCCCTACTGCCACCGCGCCCGCGAGGCGTTCCCCGGCGTGCCCGTCATCGCTGGCGGGGTTGAGGCGTCGCTCCGCCGCCTGGCCCACTACGACTACTGGTCCGACACGGTGAAGCGGTCCATCCTGCTCGACTGCAAGGCCGACCTGGTGGTGTTCGGCATGGGCGAGAACCCCATCGTGGAGATCGCCCGCAGGCTGCAGGCGGGCGAGACGGTCCGCGACCTGCGCGACATGCGTGGCGTGGCGTTCGCCCTGGGCGCCTCCGAGTGCCCGCCCGAGGAACGCCGCGACGAGCTTGCCCCGCAACTGTTCGTCCGCACCGGCGCCGAGCGCAAGCCGGCCGAACTCGAGTTCCTGCCCAACTACCAGGCCGTGGCCGCCGACAAGATGGCGTTCGTGGAGGCCACGCGCCTCTGCCACCACAACACCAGCCCGTTCAACGGCAAGACGCTGGTGCAGTACCACGACAGGCAGGCGGTGGTGGCCAACCCGCCGGGCCTGCCGCTCCCCCAGCAGGAGATGGACCGGATCTTCGGGCTCCCCTATTCAAGAAGGCCCCACCCCTCGTACACCGATCCCATCCCCGCCCACGAGATGATCAAGGACTCCGTCACCATCATGCGCGGCTGCTTCGGCGGCTGCACCTTCTGCAGCATCACCGCGCACCAGGGAAGGGTGATCCAGTCGCGCAGCAGGAAGTCCATCCTGAAGGAACTCGCCATCATCGGGCAGGATCCCGATTTCAAGGGCGTGGTGAGCGACCTTGGCGGCCCCACGGCGAACATGTGGAACATGCGCTGCACCCGCCCCGAGGTGGAGAAGAAGTGCCGCAGGCTCTCGTGCGTGCACCCCGGCATCTGCAAGCTGCTGGGCACCGACCACGGCCCGCTGGTGAGCCTGCTGCGCGCCGCGCGCGAGCAACCCGGCATCCGCAAGGTGCTGGTGGCCAGCGGCGTGCGCATGGACCTGGCGCAGCTTTCGCCCGAATACCTCAAGGAGATGGCGGCGCACCATGTGGGCGGCACGCTCAAGGTGGCGCCCGAGGCGGTGGACCCGCGCGTGCTCGACCTGATGAAGAAGCCCCGCAATGTGAACTTCGAGGGGTTCGCCCGCGCGTTCCGCAAGGCGTCGGTCGATGCCGGCAAGCCGAAGCAGTTCCTGGTGCCGTACTACATCGCCAGCCACCCCGGCAGCGACCTTGAGGCGATGATCAACCTGGCGTTGTTCCTGAAACGCAACGGCTACAAGCCGGATCAGGTTCAGGATTTTATCCCCGCCCCCTACGACCTGGCCACCTGCATGTACCACACGGGGATCGACCCGCTGACCGGCCGCGAGGTGCATGTGGCCAAGGCGCTGAAGGACCGCAAGATGCAGCGGGCCCTGCTTCAGTTCTTCAAGCCCGACAACTGGTTCGAGGTGCGCAAGGCGCTGCTTGAGGCCGGCCGGGAAGACCTGATCGGCAACGGCTGCGACTGCCTGATTCCGGCGGACCCGCCCCGGGAGGCGCTCGCCGCGCGCCGCGACAAGGCCAACGCCCATGTGCGGGGCGACCACTACCACGCCGTGCCCAAGCCCGATGAGCCGCGCAAGGGCTACCGCCCGGGTCGCAAAACCCAGCAAAGGCGCGGGAAGAAGTGACCCGTCCGCAACCCGGCGGCTGTCGCCGCCTGGCTCCAGCATTCGCGAATCGAACCAACCCGGCGGCTGACGCCGCCCGGCTCCCGTATTCGCAAATCGAACGAACCCGGCGGCTGACGCCGCTTGGCTCCGGGCGCCGGGTACACCCGTTTGCTGATGTTCCCATTCCTGATTCCAACCTGAATCAGGTTCTCTTCGGCGTGTTTGTGCTGATTGTCGAATACTCCAAAAAGTTTTTGCCGTTTTTTTTAATCGGACTCAAAAATTCGTAAGATTCCTTGCAAGGACGAACGCCGTCCGTTGCAGGAACTTCCGTGGAAGTCAAAACCGGGCCGAGAACTGCGTCATGGCGGAGTTTGCGGAATTCTTTGAAGAGCTTACCGGCTATAAGCCATTTCCGTGGCAACAGAGGCTGTTCACCCGGATGCTTGCTGGAGATTTTCCGGAAACCTGCACCCTTCCAACAGGTTTGGGGAAAACAAGCATCATTGCCATTTGGCTATTGGCATTGGTCCATGAGCCCGCTCGTGTTCCGCGACGACTGGTTTATGTGGTCAATCGGCGCACGGTGGTGGATCAGGCGACGGCGGAAGCCGAGAACCTGCGAAACAGCTTGCAAAGAATTGTTTCAATCAGGGAGCGGCTTTCGAGTCTGTCGTCTTCCGCGGGAATACCTCTGGCGATCAGCACCCTTCGGGGCCAGTTCGCCGACAATGGTGAATGGCTTGAGGATCCTGGAAGGCCAGCCATCATTCTGGGCACCGTTGACATGGTCGGCAGCAGGCTTTTGTTTTCAGGTTATGGTGCCGGTTTCAAGACCCGGCCTGCTCACGCGGGTTTCCTCGGGCAAGATTCGTTGATTGTCCATGATGAGGCCCAATTGGAACCGGCTTTCCAGTCATTGCTTGAAGAAGTCAGGGCTGAACAACTTCGATGCGGAGATCTTTTTCCCATCAGGGTTATGGCCCTCACGGCGACTCCGCGCGCGCTTCAGGAACCATTCACACTCGATGGGAACGATTTGGCCAACACAGAGATCCAGGCAAGGGTTCATGCCTCAAAGCAGTTGGTATTGCACCCCATTGAAGATGAAAAAGAGTTTGCAAAGAAGATTGCTGAAAAAGCGATCGAGGTCGCCGGGAAATCAAACGCCGTTTTGGTTTTTGCCCGCGGCGTGGATACCGTGTCAGCGATTCAGCGCGCTTTGATCAAGGCCAAGGAAACAACATTAGTTTTGACAGGCACGATGCGTGGCAAGGAAAGGGAAGAGCTCACGGCAAGGCCGGAATTCAAAAGGTTTCTCAAGGATGCCACTCCTGGTGAAAAGCCGGTGTTTCTGGTGTGCACCAGTGCCGGCGAAGTGGGCGTGAACATGTCCGGTGACGCCTTGGTCTGCGACCTTTCAACATTCGACGCCATGGCCCAAAGGTTTGGACGGGTCAACAGGTTCGGGAAAAAGAACGCGACAATTGATGTTTTTCATCCAGTTGAATTTGGCAAGAAGAAGAAGGACGGAACCGTTCAACTGGGCGCGTTCGATTTGGCCCTTCAAAAGACTTTGGTCCAGTTGCGTGAATTGGGGCTTGATGCCAGCCCGGCGGGCATTGGAAAACTACCGATCGCCGAAAGGTTGGAAGCCTTTTCTCCCGCGCCCGAAATGCTGCCCGTGACGGACATCCATTTCAACAGTTGGGCTCTTACGACTGTCAGGGGACGGATGCCAGGGCGACAGCCCGTCGAGCCTTACCTCCACGGCGTCAGCGAATGGCAGCCGCCTGAAACTTGGGTGGCTTGGCGCGAAGAGGTGGGAATCATCACGGCCGACCTCATGAACGCATACCCCCCCGAGGAATTGTTGGAGGATTATCCCCTGAAACCAAGGGAACTGCTGCGTGATTCCAGCACCCGTATATTTGACAACCTCAAGAAGCTGGCCGCGAAAAACGATGGGCCGGTTTGGCTGCTGCACTCCGACGGCACCGTGGAACCGAAAACATTGGCTGAACTGGTGGAAGATGATATCACCGCCATTGAAAACATCACTGTTCTTCTTTCAACCGCCATAGGCGGCCTGGATGACGATGGCATTCTTGATCCTTCATCCGAATCGGCGAGCGATGTTGCGGATGAAGTTGGAGAGCGTGTCAGGGTATGGTCAGATGACCCCGCTAGGGAATCGAAAATCGCCGGGTTGAGGCTTATCCGGTCTGTTGGCGTTGAAGATGGGAACGATGATGAGTCGCCAGCGAGAACCTGGGATTGGTACGAGAAGCGCAACCAGGGCGGCAGGACCGCGAGCGCGCCTGTGTCACTTGCGGAGCATGTCGCGGATGTCGAAAGCCATGCCCGGCGGTTTGCCGAAAAACTCCCGCTGAAGGAGTATCAGAAAAAGGCGTTGATTTTGGCGGCGAAATTTCATGATTCCGGCAAAAAGCGAATGCTTTTTCAGCGAATGATGGGCAACGAGCATTATCCAGATAAGGTATTGGCTAAATCTGGACGGATGGGTGGCAGGCTGGTCGAACCCTACAGGCATGAGCTTGGAAGCCTTCTCGACATGGCCGGTCATCCTGAAGCGGAGGCACAGGAAGAGGATGTGTTGGAACTGGCACGCCACTTGGTGGCCGCTCATCATGGAAGGGCCCGCCCCCACTTTCCCGCAAACGAACAGCGTGACCCGGAGCATCCCACCATCGCCGCCGAAAAGGAATCAACGAGCACGGCCCTCAGGTTCGCGGCATTGCAATCCCGGTTCGGGCGTTGGGGATTGGCTTACCTCGAATCAATTTTGCGTGCCGCCGATTGGGCCGCCAGCGGGAATCCGAGTTCTCCCAAGGAGACGGAATGATGCCCCCCACTCCATCCATCACCGTCTCGGTAGATCTTTCCAACCCTGGCCATTTTTTCGCCTGTTGCGGAATCCTTGGACTGGCTGACCGTCGATTCGAAAGCGCATTGGGATGGTTTGATTACAACGGGCAATCCTTTCATGTGGCCTGCCAGGGTGCCCTTCCGGAGTTGATCACATCCCTGGTGGCGGCCGAGTTCAGGCCTTTGGATCCCGATGATCCTTACTCCACCGGTTTTACCATCGGCGAACCATTCCGTCGGTTGGCGGTCGATTGGTGGAACACCGACCGCACCGGCGCCAAGGACTTGAAGGTCTGGGCCGGCACGATGGAAAGCTTTGGGATAGCCAATGCCATGAGGATGGCCTTGAAGGCCCCGGAATTTCATTCTTCCGGGATATTGAACATTGGCAGGGTTGTGGAAAATCCGGAGAAGCCGGGCGACAAGAAGGAACCTTATTATTTCGATGCCAGGAGGTCGCCCAATGCCCATTCCCGAGACATCGGGTTTTCTCCCAACGACCTCCGATTGACCACGACGGCCCATCCCGCCGTTGAATTTTTCAGCGTCATCGGCCTTCAGTTCTCGAGGCCCGCGCCCACTTCCGCCAACAGGATATATGAGTATTTCCCATGGCCGGAACCGATACCGGTTTCCCTCATCGGCGCCGCCTCCTGCGGATTGCTGCCTTTTCAGGGTTGCCATCGGTACCGTTTTGAAAACTGGTTTCGTACCAGCCAGAAAAAGCACAAGGCCTTTTGTTTCGCGACCCGTGTTTCCAATGGAGATTGAAAATGTCGATTATTGAGCAGCATGACGCCTTTTTGAATATGGATGGCCCGGCGGCCCTTGTGATGAGGCAATGGCTGATGCCGGTTGAAGGGCCCGACGGGGTGTTGTTTCCCGCGACTTTTGCCGGTGGGCCGGGTTTCGAGGGCGGTTACAACATTGACACCGATGCCAACGGGAAGACGGTGGCACTGATCGACAGCGTCGGGTCCCAGGCCAACCGCATCGAGCCGATTTTCAAGGAATCCCCCTACAAAGAGCTGGTGCCCCAAATCAACATCACGGCGGGGGAAAAGTTGGTCAGCATCCTTGATGCTGGACATAGGGCTGGTGACGCGATCGTCCGGTGCTCCTCCTTGAACGCGGAAATTTCCAACGCCTTCCAAGCAGTCCTGAGAGGTGACGCGACACCGCTGGCCCGGATCGCGCCGACTTCTCTGGTTTTTGGCGTTTGGGATTCGCGCGAAAGCCAGGCCAAGCTGCCCAGGTTGGTCGCATCAACCGTAAGGGCTTTTGGCATTAGGAAACTCAGGCGAGGAGCGGTTTATATTCCTCCCGTGGATTATTCCGAGATCGATGTTTTTTCCGAGGAGGACAAGGCCAAGGCCGAAGGCGACAACAAAAGCCCGCTCGCTCAAAGGGGGTTCGTGCATGTTCCGGCTTCCGCTTCCCACGGAGGCATCATCGCCGAGGATGGCATCAGGCGGGACGCGACCTTGGGTTTGGCTGCCTTGAGGTTGCTGCATGCGGGTAACGACAAGGCCGCCACCCTGGCCCTTAGGCGATACATCCTTGGCATCGCCCTGGTTGCCTTCACCGCTCCGCCAGCAAGTTACCTGCGCCAAGGCTGCACCCTGGTGGTGAATTCCGAGAGGATCGGCGAAAACAGGTTTGTCGAGGTGTATCCCGATGGCCGTCAGGTCCACTCACCCATCACGCATGAATCGGCATTGGCCTACGCCAAGGCGGTTGCCGCAGACTTTAAGGTGGCCGAAGGGCGCACGGTTCCCTTCGACGCCGTGCTGGCAAAGGACGATTTGAAGGACAAGCAAAAAGAGGGAGCGGGCAAAGGCAAGGGCAAGGGCAAAGCCAAGGCCCAGCCGGCGGGGGAAAACGCGTGACTGGAGACGCTTTGCTGTTCACTGTTCGCTTCCTGCACCCGGCCGCCCATGGCCGGGCCGACAGGTCGGAACCCGAGTGGCCGCCGTCGCCATTGCGGCTTTACCAGGCGTTGGTGGCCGCCGCGGCCGCTCGCTGGAACGAAAGGGAGGAACTTGGGCACGCGGTAAGCGCTTTCCGCTGGCTGGAAACGCTTACCCCACCGGAAATCATCGCTCCAGTGGCGCTGGCATCTCCCCGCGCGGTCATCCAATATGTGCCGGACAATTCAGCCGACAACCAGATTCCCGCTTGGAAAAAAGGGAACCATGACGAGGGCCCCAAAAGGACGGAAAAACCGGTCAGGCCCGTTCATTTGCGGGGTGATGTCCTGCCTGATCCGCCGGAGGCGGCGGGCTTGCCCGTGCATTACCTTTACCGAGTCAATAAGTGGGATAAGGATATTGTCGGAATCCTCGTGAATGCGGCCCGTTCCATCTCCCATTTGGGGTGGGGAATGGACATGGTCGTGGGTGACGCGAGACCCGCCTTCGCTTCCGAAATGGGCGTTCTCGCGGGCCAGCGATACCAACCCAGCCCGTCAGGAGCAACCCGCCTCAGGGTTCCCGTCCCGGGAACGATGGACGCCCTTGCCATCAGGCATAAATCCTTCCTTGGAAGGCTTGGGGGCGGAATATTTCAGCCTGTTGTCGCGCTCAATCAATTCCGCGTAACTCGCTACCGCCGTGACGACGAACCAGTCGCAAGGCCTTGCGAGTTGTTTGAATTGCGAAAATCCGACGGTGGCGTTTTCTCCTACTCTCACCGTAAGTTCATCCATGTCGCGGGCATGGTGCGCCACCTTGCGCTCGAATGCATGAGGCGGGATCCTCCTCCGGGCGTTCCTGAAAACTGGCTTGAATCGTTTGTCGCCGGCCACAGGAATCCGGAATCAAATGAGCCCCATCGGCAGTTATCGTTTGTCCCCCTGCCTTCCATCGGCCATGTTCACACGAACACGGCGATCAGGCGAGTTTTGATATCCGCGCCGGAAGGCTGCGAAGGCTGGTTGCGACACATGGGCTTGCGCTTGGTTGGCGAGAGGCTGAGGCCGACGGCGGAAACCGCCATTCCCGAGCCGCCTTTCCTTGACCGGCCCAAAACGAGATCCGTCTCGGAATGGTATATAAAGCCCGCAACGGTGTGGGCGTCCGTGACTCCTGTTATTCTTCCTGGCCACGACGATCACAAGCCAGCCAAGACGAGGGAGCTTATTGAAAGGGCGTTGGTCCAGTCCGGTGTCAAGGTTCCCTGCCAGTTCGAGTGGCAGTCGCAACCGTGGTTTCCAAAAACATTGTCCGCCCACAAGTATGACCGTGACAAGCGTCCCACCGGATACATCAGGCCAAGTCATTTGTTGGAAAAAACCGCAGTTCATGTGAAGCTGACCTTTTCCGAGGGTATCGAACACCCCGGCCCGATTGTCATTGGTGCCGGCCGTCACTTGGGGTTTGGCTTAATGGCGCGATGGCCCATCGCCTGACTCCCCAGCTCTTTGGCATCCCGGTGCGTTTTTTCCAAGCCCGTTGCCTCGGGGGGCGGGGACCTGCCATTCCCCGCCCCCCCGCCCCCGGAGGCGCCCCATGATTCCCCTGCCCGAACTCGTGCCCGCCCGCATGCTCAACGAGTTCGCCTACTGCCCAAGGCTCGCCTTCCTCGAGTGGGCTGAGGCCTCCTTCGAGCACAATACCGACACCCTCGACGGCAAGTTCGTGCACCGCAGGGTCGATGCCGGCGACCAGCGCGCCTTCCCGCCTCCCGGCGAAACGGAAGGGCAGGAACCGCCCCCGGTCCTTCATGCCCGAAGCGTGCTCCTTTCAGACCCCGCCACCGGCATCATCGCCAAGATGGACCTGATCGAACTCGATGGCATCGTCGCCACCCCCGTCGATTACAAGCGCGGCAAGGCGCCCGACATACCCGAAGGCGCCTACGAACCCGAAAGAGTGCAGGTCGCCGCCCAGGCAATCATTCTCCGCGCCCACGGTTTTTCATGCGACAATGGCGTCCTTTACTTCGCCGCCTCGAAAACCCGGGTCGACATTCCGATCACCGATGACCTTGTGGCCCGCGCCCTCGAATTGCTCGCCGCCATGCGCGCCGACTTCGCCACCGGAGTCAGGCCGCCGCCACTGGTCGACAGCCCCAAGTGCCCGCGATGCTCGCTTGTCGGCATCTGCCTGCCCGATGAGACCCGGCTTCTGGCCGCGGAAGCCCCGGCCGCCCCCACCGATGCCGACCCGCCCGTCCGCAGGCTCCTCACCGTCCGCGACGAGGCCCTGCCGGTTCATGTCGTCAGCCAGGGGGGATTCGTCGGCAAGGACGGCGAGCGGATTGTCATCCGCGCCAAGGGCGAGGCCGAACGCCATGTGCGCCTGATGGATGTCGCCCAAATCTGCGTCTACGGCAATGTGCAAGTATCCACGCAGGCTCTCCGCGAACTCGCCGACTTGGGAATTCCCGTCTCGTTCCACACCATGTCGGGATACTTCATCGCCATGGCCCAAGGGCTGTGGCACGGCAACGCCCACCTGCGCATCGCCCAGCACGCCGCCAGCGCCGATCCGGCGCGCGCCCTGCCGCTGGCACGCGCCTTCGTCGCCGCCAAGATCCGCAACCAACGCGTCATTTTACGCCGCAATGACTCCGCCGAGGAACGCCCCGACCCGGGCCAAACGCTCGACAGGCTCGAGGAACTGGCCGATTCCGCCGACAAGGCCGAGTCGGTCGCCACCCTGCTGGGCCTCGAGGGCACCGCCGCGCGATTGTATTTCGCCCGCTTTGGCGGCCTGCTGAAGATGCCAGGGTTCGACTTCAACTCCCGCAACAGGCGCCCGCCGCGCGACCCCGTCAATGCCCTGCTTTCGTTCTGCTACGCCATCCTCACCCGCGAGTGCCATGTCGCGCTTACCGCCTCCGGTTTCGACCCGATGGTGGGCTTCCTGCACCAACCCCGCTACAACCGCCCGGCGCTGGCCCTCGACCTCATGGAGGAGTTCAGGCCGATTGTCGCCGACTCGGTGGTGATGACGCTGGTGAACACCGGCGAGATACGCGAAGACCACTTCATCACCCGGGCGGATTCGTGCGCGCTTACGGAAAAGGGCCGGAAGGCCGCGATTGTTGCGCTGGAAAGGCGCCTCGATTCGCTGGTCACCCATCCTGTTTTCGGGTACAGGATCTCCTACAGGAGGGTGATCCAGGTGCAGGCGAGGCTGGTGGGCCGGGTGCTGCTCGGGGAAGTGCCCGCCTACCCGGGGTTTGTCACGCGTTGAAGGGGACCTTCCCTAATGCGCCATGTTTACCTGCTCATGTACGACATCGCCGACCCCAAGCGGCTCAGGCGAGTGTACCGGGTTTGCATGGGCGCGGGCGACCCGCTGCAGTATTCGGTGTTCCGTTGCGAGCTTTCAAAAATGGAACGCCACCTGTTGCGTGAGCGCCTCTGGGACATCATCCACCATGGTGAAGACCGGGTCATGCTGGTGGACCTGGGGCCGGCGCCGCGCGATGACGGGCCCGACACGGTATCAGGACGGTTCATCTGCTGGGGAGCAGCCCCCTTGACCGTGCCCGAGCGCGGCGCCGTGGTGGTATGAATGGTTGCGAGCGGGAAGGTGCTTCGCGAAAGGCGGCCCCGCTCGCTGTTCGCAAACGCCGTGTTGACGGGGGCTTGGGAAAATCGTATACTATTCAAGGAGGTTGAATTGCCATGGCAACGGCCACCCGCTCGTTTTGCTCTTTGGAAACCTTGACTGGATTTCGGTTTGGAGCGCGAGCCCTTTCCACGCCTTCACCGGCGTGGCCCAATTGAAGCATCAACTTGCCGAACCGGGCTTCCGCGCTGCGGATACTTTCCACGCCTTCACCGGCGTGGCCCAATTGAAGCCAGGGAGATCCAGCGGGTTAGACTTTCCGTCCACTGCTTTCCACGCCTTCACCGGCGTGGCCCAATTGAAGCGACGGTCTCATGTTCCCTTGGCTGTCCGTCTCCACCTTTCCACGCCTTCACCGGCGTGGCCCAATTGAAGCGCGGACAGGGGCTTGGCGTAACCGTCGCTGGTGTCGCTTTCCACGCCTTCACCGGCGTGGCCCAATTGAAGCTTCTCACTTGCGCGCACAGTTTTGCCCATCCTTTTACTTTCCACGCCTTCACCGGCGTGGCCCAATTGAAGCTTTCAGCCTTTTTGGGACCATGCCCAACATCTAGCACTTTCCACGCCTTCACCGGCGTGGCCCAATTGAAGCTCCGGTAGAATGTGGCCCTTATTGGGGTTTTGTGGTTCTTTCCACGCCTTCACCGGCGTGGCCCAATTGAAGCTTTGATCGCCAAGTCGTCGATATGCTGGCCTGTCTTCTTTCCACGCCTTCACCGGCGTGGCCCAATTGAAGCGCCATCACCGGCCGGCTCGTCCGCTGGTTCACCTGGACTTTCCACGCCTTCACCGGCGTGGCCCAATTGAAGCTGTATCCAGCGGATGCCACAGGCTGCACCCTGCCTCACTTTCCACGCCTTCACCGGCGTGGCCCAATTGAAGCCACGATGGGTTCCACGATAGGTTCCACGATGGGTTCCCTTTCCACGCCTTCACCGGCGTGGCCCAATTGAAGCCTCTAGACACGAAGTTGACAAGAAGGGTAAGGGTTGGCTTTCCACGCCTTCACCGGCGTGGCCCAATTGAAGCCAGCCTTCATGGTGGCGTTAGCCAACGCATCACCAGCTTTCCACGCCTTCACCGGCGTGGCCCAATTGAAGCGGATAGATCCCCCTCTTGGCCAGCGCCTCCCACATCTTTCCACGCCTTCACCGGCGTGGCCCAATTGAAGCCTGATCCTGAGCCATTCCTGAGCCACTCCCAGCACCACTTTCCACGCCTTCACCGGCGTGGCCCAATTGAAGCGGAAGACAATAAGCCGGCGCCGCCTGCCAATAAGTACTTTCCACGCCTTCACCGGCGTGGCCCAATTGAAGCTTGAATTCCGTTTTAAAAACACACCCTAAGCCACCGCTTTCCACGCCTTCACCGGCGTGGCCCAATTGAAGCCTATCCATCCCTCACACTATTGATTCGCAGATGGTTGCTTTCCACGCCTTCACCGGCGTGGCCCAATTGAAGCCCGTTCAATTCCACCCAACCACGCGCAATAATAGCTCTTTCCACGCCTTCACCGGCGTGGCCCAATTGAAGCAATGGTAGATGATTTTTCCCGATAAAAATGGCATAACTTTCCACGCCTTCACCGGCGTGGCCCAATTGAAGCGAGTTTCTAATGGCTCTACCGGCGGCGGTTCACTTGCTTTCCACGCCTTCACCGGCGTGGCCCAATTGAAGCTCTACGGCAGGATCACCGGTGCTGGTGGCCGACACCTTTCCACGCCTTCACCGGCGTGGCCCAATTGAAGCCTAAGCAACTGGTGTGGGCAGGCGGATCGGACCGGCTTTCCACGCCTTCACCGGCGTGGCCCAATTGAAGCCACCGTATCGTCGATCGGTGGGCTGAGTGATCGGATACTTTCCACGCCTTCACCGGCGTGGCCCAATTGAAGCGGTGTTGTTGTTTTTGGTTATCCAGTTTGGACGCAACTTTCCACGCCTTCACCGGCGTGGCCCAATTGAAGCATCGTCATATTCCATATTGTCAACCATTCTTTTTTCGCTTTCCACGCCTTCACCGGCGTGGCCCAATTGAAGCTCCTTTTAGCCAGTCTATATACCGTTGTTCGTTTTCTTTCCACGCCTTCACCGGCGTGGCCCAATTGAAGCGTTGCCAACTGATGCTCCAGGTCCGCACTATCAAGGACTTTCCACGCCTTCACCGGCGTGGCCCAATTGAAGCGGGTTCCAATTCTTTTAAAACGTCTGCCTGATTTCCTTTCCACGCCTTCACCGGCGTGGCCCAATTGAAGCCGTCAATTCCCTTGACGATGCAACGCCGTATCGCTGCTTTCCACGCCTTCACCGGCGTGGCCCAATTGAAGCCATGCGATCCGCCTGCCCTCGCCGGTTGACGATACAACTTTCCACGCCTTCACCGGCGTGGCCCAATTGAAGCCCACAATTCGGGATTTGTAACTAATGATTGATGTGCTTTCCACGCCTTCACCGGCGTGGCCCAATTGAAGCACCTCGGCATGGCGTTGGAGGAAAAGCCATCCTGTGGCTTTCCACGCCTTCACCGGCGTGGCCCAATTGAAGCGCAAGACCGGCGCCGATCACATAGGGCCCCACGGTCTTTCCACGCCTTCACCGGCGTGGCCCAATTGAAGCGAGGAAGGCATCGTCAACCGCATATCGCAACGACACCTTTCCACGCCTTCACCGGCGTGGCCCAATTGAAGCCAGTTCCTGCTCGCCCAAGGTCGGGTGCTGGTAGACTTTCCACGCCTTCACCGGCGTGGCCCAATTGAAGCAATACCCCTAGCGGAAAATCGAGGGGGAAAATAGGGCTTTCCACGCCTTCACCGGCGTGGCCCAATTGAAGCGATTTCAGGCCGGAAAGATTTGATCCGCGAAACCACTTTCCACGCCTTCACCGGCGTGGCCCAATTGAAGCTTCGACTTGCGTATCCTGCGACCTTGACAGCGCCAGACTTTCCACGCCTTCACCGGCGTGGCCCAATTGAAGCAGCCACCCGCGCCGCTCGTCACCCCATCAGCGGCCTCTTTCCACGCCTTCACCGGCGTGGCCCAATTGAAGCGCACTGCGACGCCGGCGCCTCCGGCACCGCCTCCGGCACTTTCCACGCCTTCACCGGCGTGGCCCAATTGAAGCCTTACCCTTGATGTCGCATTCACCACACTTTCCGGGCTTTCCACGCCTTCACCGGCGTGGCCCAATTGAAGCAACAATGAAAACCAGAAAGAAACTTGTTCCGATGATCTTTCCACGCCTTCACCGGCGTGGCCCAATTGAAGCTTTGTCTCCCCTGAATATGACCCCAATCAACGCGACTTTCCACGCCTTCACCGGCGTGGCCCAATTGAAGCTGGTGCCGCCGGCTGGCGCGCAAAATAGGAGATAGGCTTTCCACGCCTTCACCGGCGTGGCCCAATTGAAGCGCATCGACCGTCGCTTGGCGTCCGGCATGCACCTCGCTTTCCACGCCTTCACCGGCGTGGCCCAATTGAAGCCGGCCGGCCGTCGGTTTAGAAAATTAAACAGGCGCGCTTTCCACGCCTTCACCGGCGTGGCCCAATTGAAGCGGTGTATCGTCGGCCGTTTTCACTTTTCAAACCTACTTTCCACGCCTTCACCGGCGTGGCCCAATTGAAGCGCGCACAAAATCTTGCGTATAAACGCTTCCGAGGTCGCCTTTCCACGCCTTCACCGGCGTGGCCCAATTGAAGCGCAGGTGGATTCCTTCGTCGGGAGTCAGACCGACTACTTTCCACGCCTTCACCGGCGTGGCCCAATTGAAGCCCCAGGTGTGCATTTGCTGACCTCGAGGCTCCGGAGACTTTCCACGCCTTCACCGGCGTGGCCCAATTGAAGCTTGGTCGATGGCTTGCCGAGATCGACCCGTCGAGGCTCTTTCCACGCCTTCACCGGCGTGGCCCAATTGAAGCATGCGCGTTATCGGCTGCACCGATGCCGGTGGCATTCTTTCCACGCCTTCACCGGCGTGGCCCAATTGAAGCGGGCGGTGCTGTAAATGTTGCCGGACATCTGACCTACTTTCCACGCCTTCACCGGCGTGGCCCAATTGAAGCTCGATGCGGCCGTATTCCTCGCCACCGATCGTCGAACTTTCCACGCCTTCACCGGCGTGGCCCAATTGAAGCCGTTCTTCCACCGGGCGTCAACACCACCGTGTTGCCCTTTCCACGCCTTCACCGGCGTGGCCCAATTGAAGCTCTAAATGCGATGTAATTGCAACCAAACTCTTTTCCCTTTCCACGCCTTCACCGGCGTGGCCCAATTGAAGCCTCAATAGCACGGGCACGGGCGTGTGGACCAGTGCCGCTTTCCACGCCTTCACCGGCGTGGCCCAATTGAAGCCGGAGTGACAGATTGCACTGTCACCACATAATCACCTTTCCACGCCTTCACCGGCGTGGCCCAATTGAAGCATGTTGAACTTGTCGATGTCGAGGAAGTTGAACTGCTTTCCACGCCTTCACCGGCGTGGCCCAATTGAAGCTCATCGAATGTTTCGTCATATCTGCAACTGCGGGAAACTTTCCACGCCTTCACCGGCGTGGCCCAATTGAAGCTACCAATTTTAAATTCCCGATCATTTTCGTTTTCATCTTTCCACGCCTTCACCGGCGTGGCCCAATTGAAGCCCGATCGTGCAGGAAAATCGTGTATCCGCTCGTCGAACTTTCCACGCCTTCACCGGCGTGGCCCAATTGAAGCCGCATCCGCCCATGAACGAACTAGCGTGATTCCGTCTTTCCACGCCTTCACCGGCGTGGCCCAATTGAAGCCCCCACCGGCAGGAACCTTCCCCACCGGCAGGAACCCTTTCCACGCCTTCACCGGCGTGGCCCAATTGAAGCATAGACCTGCTCCCACGAATCATTAAGACCAACAACTTTCCACGCCTTCACCGGCGTGGCCCAATTGAAGCAGGTAGGATTCTAATTGCGACAAGTTGCCTCCTGTTCTTTCCACGCCTTCACCGGCGTGGCCCAATTGAAGCAGGTAGGATTCTAATTGCGACAAGTTGCCTCCTGTTCTTTCCACGCCTTCACCGGCGTGGCCCAATTGAAGCACGATCATCGCCCCGTCACCATGACGGAACCGATGCTTCTTTCCACGCCTTCACCGGCGTGGCCCAATTGAAGCCGACCCAGCCCTTGCCACGGAACGCCACTAGTCGCACTTTCCACGCCTTCACCGGCGTGGCCCAATTGAAGCTTTGCTGATCCTCGTTGGATCATCGAACCCACCTCCTTTCCACGCCTTCACCGGCGTGGCCCAATTGAAGCTCGTTCGTGCATGGCCGAGACACGACAAGGCAGCGCTTTCCACGCCTTCACCGGCGTGGCCCAATTGAAGCCTCAGCACGGGCACCACGGCGACCGGTTTGGTGAACTTTCCACGCCTTCACCGGCGTGGCCCAATTGAAGCACCTTGGCCGCGCTCTGCACGAGGTAGTTCTTTCCGACTTTCCACGCCTTCACCGGCGTGGCCCAATTGAAGCTTGTCGTTGGGCCGGGATTAACCAAGTTACCTTCACTCGAAGGCAAAAAAAACCACGAACATGGGGGCAAACGATGACTCACGAACAGTTGATCAGGCGCGCGAATGAAATCGTGATGGCCAGGACGGGAAGGCCGGTTCCCGAGGAAGACATCAAGGACTTGCTTGAAATGTGGGAATCGAGCCCCCCCGATTCGGCAACATTCGATGAGGAAGTCATGGCCATCGCCGATGATTCCACCCATGCCATTTTCAGGGATATGGTCGATGAGATATTCATGGCGAAAATCGGCCACACGGTGGATGATTTTCCCAATCCAAACGATGAGATAATCGAAATCGGGATTCATTGCGACATTGATTGGGACAACCTGGACCAATACGGCCCCGGGGATTTCAGCCAAGCCGCGGAAGACGAGGCCTATACCTGGATAGCCGGGCTCTGGGACGAGGAAGCCGGGGAATTCAAGTAAGCGCAGGACCCGGTGGCTGACGCCGCCCGGCTCCCGTATTCGCAAATCGAACGAACCCGGCGGCTGACGGCGCTCGGCTCCCCTCGTTGTTGTTCGTGGAGCCAAGCGGCGTGAGGCGCCGGGTCATGAATGGCATTCAGGTTCTTGAGCCGTGCCCTAGAATGGCTTCTTGGACATTGCAGCCGGGCAGGGGGCCCCGTTTGTGACCGCGATCAGCCACGCCATTGGTCCCGAGCACGCCGGGCGCACCCTTGAGGCGGTCATCCGCATGCTGCTGCCCGGGCACTCGTGGGAGCAGGCGCGCAAGGTGGTGGCGGCGCGCCGGGTCAGGCTGGGAAAGCCGCCGGCGGTGG
>Ga0214917_10003659_pt1 | contig 17609 bp, 26 predicted proteins | sample LL_1208_BB_MetaG_FD_177983 | JGI IMG/M metagenome (GOLD analysis project Ga0214917, IMG submission 177983) | Freshwater microbial communities from Lake Lanier, Atlanta, Georgia, United States - LL_1208_BB | ecosystem: Environmental > Aquatic > Freshwater > Lake | place: USA: Georgia | collected... | reverse complement strand
GATGTACTATCGCAGTTAGACCCAAGAATTAGAAAACGTCTTGGAACAGGAGAGGGAATTACCTTTGAGTATCAGCCAACTCCAAGTTTTGGTTTAAATCGTGCCCTAGGTGGTGGGTTACCATACGGAAGACAAGTCCTTATATGGGGCAGCAAGTCATCTGCTAAATCATCTATGTGCTTACAAATGATTGCTTTAGCACAAAAAGAAGGCAAGGTTTGTGCATGGATTGATTCTGAAATGTCTTACTCAGAAGATTGGGCAAAACAACTTGGGGTAGATTCAACAAAACTAATTTACTCGCAGGCACGAACTATTAGTGACATGGTGGATGTTGGTGTTGGGCTTATGAATGCTGGAGTTGATCTTATTGTAGTTGACTCAATTACATCAATGCTTCCTGCTATATATTTTGAAAAAGATTCAGATGAAATGAAGGCACTTGAAAATACAAAACAAATTGGTGCAGAGTCTAGAGACTTTAGCAATGCTTGGAAAATGCTTAACTATGCTAATAACAAAGTGAAGCCTACGCTGCTTGTTCTTATTTCACAATCAAGAAATAATATTAATGCAATGTACACAAGCCAACAACCTTCTGGTGGACAGGCTACTAAGTTTTATTCATCTTGTGTAATTAAATTGTTTTCTTCTGAGTCAGAAAATCAAGCACTTAAGGGTAAGATTAAGATTGGGGATAAATTAATTGAAGAAAAGATTGGTAGAAAGATTCGTTGGGAACTACAGTTTTCTAAAACCTCTCCAGGGTTCCAATCTGGTGAGTATGATTTTTATTTTAGAGGTGACGATATTGGTATTGATGCAATAGGAGATTTAGTTGATACCGCAGAATCAATGGGGCTAGTTAATAGAACTGGCGCATGGTATCAGTTAGATGATGGGACAAAGGTACAAGGTCGTGATGGTTTTATAGAACGTGTCAAAGAAGACCTAGTTCTACAAGAACAAATTAAGGCAAAAATAATTAATGCTTGAACAAAAATTTACCGTATATCCTGGCAAATGGCCATGTAAAACTTGTGAAGAAATTGTAACATCTTTAAGATATTGGAGAGAGACTGGAGACGCAACATGGATGTGTACACAAAAACATATTTCAAAAGTTGGACTTATACCTCCAAAGAAAAGAAAGAAAGATTTTACAAATGAGTGAAAAGAATGAATCAAAAAGAATAGGTGCAAAACAACATAAGAATTCAGGTAGGAACACACAAAAAGGTGATGCTACTTGGAGAGGATTTGTTGTTGATTTTAAAGAAGTCAATAAATCTTTTACATTAAATAAAGATGTGTGGGCTAAGGCTGTTACTGATTCTATTCAAGCGGGTAGAGATAAGTCTCCAGCCATTGTTGTAATTCTTGGAGAAGGCAATACAAAAGTAAGACTTGCTATAATTGAAATGAATATGCTAGAACAATTAACAGAAGAGGAATATAATGTCTGAAACAGGACCACAAAAAACAACACTTGATATGGTAAATGGTTTAACAGAGATCGCAGACTATATGCAGGATGAGGAATTGACCGTTGCCTTAACTATGATTGCAAAAATTATTATAAAACCAGATATTCCCCTTCAGGCTGCTAGTCTTGAAATTGTAAGGCTACAGGCCATTGCAGCAAAGATGTCTTTTAAAGCCACTTGGATGGCCAATGTTGACAAATCCGACAGGGCAAAGAAAAACATATACTTTACAGCAGCACAAGCAATAAATGATTTGGTATCAGCGCTTAAATACATAATGCGCTAACCTGCTATAATTAATATAAACAAGGGATAAAAATGGCTAAAAACTTACTAGAACAAGTTATGACTAAGAGTACTAAAAAGAAAGTAACAAACAGCGAAGAAGATGAAAACTTTGTTGAAGGTTTGCCAACTGCTATAAATGCTGGCTATCTTGTTAAAACAAAAACAAGGTTTGTTAAAAAGAATAATTTTTCTGCATCTAGTTTGGCTTATGGCGCAGGGGAGTGTCCAAGATATTGGACTCTAGCCTTTGATGGACAAATCACTTATGATAACTCAGATGCTATGGGTGTAGCAAATAGAACACAAGGAACTCTCGGACATGGAAGAATACAAGAAGCAATAGAGGCTTCTGGTTTACTTGCACAAGATATGGAGTTTGATCCAATACCAAGAAAATATAGTCAACAAACTCATCCAGCAATGGAGTTTAGAGTTAAAACTGATGATCCACCTTTTGACGGGTATGGAGATGTTATGATTGACTACAAGGGTGAAAGACTTATTGGTGAAATTAAAACAATAAGAAATGATGAGTTTGAATACAGAAAAATAAATAGACGACCTAAAATGGCTCATCTAATGCAGTTATTACTGTATATGAAGGTTTGGAAAATGCGTAAAGGTGTTATGATTTACGAAAATAAAAACACTCACGAATTACTTACTTTACCAGTTGTAGTAAGTGAACACTATCGTGCTTGGGCAGAAGAAGTCTTTGAGTGGATGAAATTGGTTTACAAGAATTGGCAAGAAAAACAATTGCCAGAAATTCCTTATCGTTCAAATTCAAAAATTTGCAAAGTATGTCCTATTCAAAAAGCATGTGCTGAAGCAGGAGACGGAACAATTAAAATCAAGCCTATGAGATTGTTAAAGGATGAAGTGGATTAATCAATGTGAAACTATGTGAAAGATGCGAGACCCCGTTTAAACCAAAAGTAAGTTATCAAATTTATTGTGGAGATGTTTGTAGAGAAGAATCCACTAAGATAAAGATAGCCGAAAGGTATCAAATAACTCGCAGACAAAGAAGAATTGGTAAAAAAAGACTTTGTATTGGCGGTTGTAAAGAACAACTTTCAATATACAACGACTCTGGTTTTTGCACTAACTGCAATATAAATAAAAAAGAAGTAGACAAGATGTTAAAACAAATAAAAGGATTCTTTGACTATGAACAAGAATAATCCAAAAACAATTTGTGCTATTGATGCAAGCACTAACAGTCTTGCTTTTGCTATTTTTAATAATAACACGTTGGGCAATATTGGTAAAATTAATTTTAATGGAAAAACAAATTATGAAAAAGTGATGGACGCTTGCGCTAAGACAAAGGCATTCTTTGAACATTTTGGTGGATTTGAAGCAATCGTAATTGAGCATACAGTATTTATGAATAGTCCTAAAACTGCTGCAGATCTAGCATTAGTTCAAGGAGCACTATTAGGTGCAGCAGGATTAACTGGAACAAAAATTATAGGAACTGTAGCACCAATAACTTGGCAAAACTATTTGGGAAATAAAAGATTAACAAAAGAAGAACAGATAGATATTAGAGCAAAGAATCCAGGAAAGTCAGACTCTTGGTATAAGTCTTATGAAAGACAAGTTAGAAAAGAAAGGACAATTAAATTAATTGAAATCAACTATGATAAAATTGTTAACGATAATGACGTTGCTGATGCTTGTGGTATCGGCCATTGGGCTATTAATAACTGGAATAAAGCAATGAGAGTTGAAGAATAATGCCAGAGTTAAATGCTAACATACCACCAATTGAATGCTATGTTCGTGGTAATTTTTTAAGAGATCAAGAAGATAGCCATGATAAATATTTTCCATGTGTAATTTTTGGTGTGTCTAGTATTAAAAGTAGAAGTCCTTTATTTCATTTTTTAATGGAAGATGGAGGAATTTGGTGGAGAATGCCAATCAATGCATTTTGTACAAAACCAGGAGTTCCTGAAGAACCAATTTACAACCTTGTGCTTTGGAATTCTTTTAGTCCACATATAGCAGTTACAAAATTTGAGAACCTAAGCAACATGAGAATGTCATATATAGATAGAAATAAAAATAACGTTGGTGGGAAATATTTATTTACTTTGGACTGGCATAATCCAGAAAGCAATATTCTAGACGATGGATATTCAGAAAGTCCAGGGCAACACAAATGTGGTCATGTTATTCAAAGAGATGATGGAAATTTTGCGGTACAGCCTAATAACCGCATTAGATTAAAAGAACCATCATTCGTAACTAAGAAAGATCTAGTAATACAAAGACTTATAAATACAAATAAGTGGGATGTTGAGAGTTATGATAAATGGGTTTTAGAAGACTCAAACGCATACGACTATGACATCTCTGAAACAGAAGTTGACAAATAATACCATGGCTGCTAAACTGTATACAAGCGAGGCTTGGCTCCGTAAAAGGTTTGTTATGGACAAAAAGTCTCCACAAGATATTGCCAAGGAGTGCGGGACTAGTGTTGAAACTATCTATGTATACCTTGCAAAATTTGGATTTAGAAAGTCAAAGAGATGATACCTAAAATTATTTGGCAAACATATGAGTCAGAATACAAAGACTTACCTCCGCTAGCGTTAGAGTGTGCTAATTCTTGGCAAGAAAAAAATCCAGATTGGGAATATAAGTATGTATCTGGAAAAGAAAGAGCAGAGTTTGTTTTAAATAATTTTGGACAAGAGTGGTTTGATATTTATAATTCTTATAAAACAAATATTTTAAAAGCAAACCTTTGGAGATATATGTGTCTTTACACAAATGGAGGTCTATATGCAGATTTAGACATTTTGTGTAAAGAATCAATAGAGCATTTTTTTGATTTAAATTATAACTTTATCGCATCAGAAGAGCCAAGCGGTCCTGGATATTCAGAAATGATTTTTGCATCAAGTTCAAAAAGTATTTTTTTAAAAAATGTTTTAAATAATATAAAAATAAAATATTATGAAAAAAATAATTATAGTAACATTATTGATTTTGTTACAAATAAAGTTGGATATATTATTTTTACAGATTCTATAATTCAAACAACTGATTCTAAAGAAATTGATAAAAATACTTTTATGTTATATAAAAATCAAGAAGCAAAAAAAATACATAATAATGCAATTCATCATTATAGAGCAGGCAAAACAGAAAAAGTTTTTGGACCAAACTATATTGCATGGCAAACAGAGGAACATAAATGAAACTAAAACCAGTATACAAAGATGTTAAAGATTTTAAGTGTAACGATCTTTACCTGCAATCAGTTGGGGCACCATCTGGTAATTCAATTTGGCAGGCATGTCACTCTATAGCGCAAATGCTTATAGAAAAAAATATAGCATATGGGGATTCTGCACTTGATCCAGTTAGAATTTTTAGCAAGTCAGATCCAGCAGAACAACTTAAGGTTAGAATTGATGACAAACTAAGTCGTCTTATGAAAGGCACAGACTATCCTGGAGACAACGATATTGATGATCTAATAGGGTATTTAGTTTTGTTAAAAATAGCAAAGGAAAAAAATGTCAACTGAAACAGAATTAATTGAACATCTTGATGAAGTTAATAAGGTAGTTACAGAATACCTTAAAGGTCAAGATCCCACAAAAATTTCTAAAGAGTTAGATATTCCTCGCACTCGTGTAGTTTCATTAATTAATGAATGGAAAGTTATGGCTTCTGCTAATGACGCTATTCGTGCTCGTGCTAAGGAAGCCCTTGCTGGCGCTGATACTCATTACAGCAAACTTATTACAAAGGCTTATGAAGTTATTGATGAATCAAGTTTAACTAATAATCTTAGTGCAAAAACTCAAGCAATTAAATTAGTTATGGACATTGAAAAATCTAGAATTGAAATGTTACAAAAAGCAGGACTATTAGAAAATAAAGAACTTGCAGAAGAAATGGTTGAAATTGAAAGACGACAAGAAGTGCTTGTTAAAATATTAAGAGAGATTGCTTCAACCCACCCAGAAGTTCGTGATTTAATTATGCAACGTCTTTCTCAGATTGCCAAAGAGGGAGAAGTGATTACAATTGTCCACGATGTTCAATGATTTTTTAGAAGTTTTAAAGGAAAATCAATTTGATGAAATTCCAGTAGATGCAAAAACATTTGTTGAGTCTGCTGATTATCTTGGACAACCACCGCTATCTCCAGTTCAATATGAAATTGTAGAGGCAATGAGCCAAATTTATCGTAAAGAAGAGTTGCAAGAAATATTTGGATCTGTTGTTGGCGCTCAATATTTTGATAAATATACCAAAAATGAAATTATTTTACAACTTGGCAAGGGGTCTGGTAAAGACTTTGTATCAACAGTGGCCTGTGCATATATTGTATATAAACTATTATGCCTTAAAGATCCTGCTAGATATTATGGAAAACCAAGCGGGGATGCAATTGATATTATTAACGTAGCCATTAACGCACAACAAGCCAAGAACGTATTCTTTAAAGGCTTTAAAACTAAAATAGAAAAATCACCATGGTTTGCAGGAAAATACAATGCAAAAGTAGATTCAATTGAGTTTGACAAAACAGTGACAGTTTACTCTGGTCACTCAGAAAGAGAATCACATGAAGGTTTAAACTTATTACTTGCCGTACTTGATGAAATTTCTGGTTTTGCATCTGAAGTTGGAACTGGTAATGAACAGGGTAAAACTGCAGAAAACATTTATAAAGCATTTCGTGGTACTGTAGATTCTCGTTTTCCAGATTTAGGTAAAGTTGTTCTTCTTTCATTTCCTCGTTATCAGGGTGACTTTATTTCAAAAAGATATGAAGAGGTTATTGCAGAAAAAGAAACTATTGAAAAAAAATATAATTTTATAATGAATGAAGATTTGCCACACGATGATCCAGGCAATCAGTTTGAAATTAGTTGGGAAGAAGATACAATTATTTCGTACAAAGTTCCTAAAGTTCTAGCACTTAAAAGACCAACATGGGAAGTAAACCCAACAAGAAAAATAAATGATTTTAAGTTAGCATTTTATACAGACCTTGGTGATGCAATGATGCGTTTTGCGTGTATGCCAACCTTTGCATCAGATGCATTTTTTAAACAAAAAGATAAGTTAGAAAAATGTATGACACTAAGAAATCCAATTGATAACTTTAGAAGATTTGATGAATCATTTAAACCAGACCCAGATAAAGTTTATTATATTCATGCTGACCTTGCCCAAAAGCATGATAAATGTGCTGTTGCAATTGCCCACGTAGATAAATGGGTAAATATTCAAGTTATTAAAGATTATGAACAAGTAGCGCCAATGGTTATTGTAGATGCAGTTGCTTGGTGGGAACCAAAAGCAGAAGGTCCTGTTAATTTATCAGAAGTAAAACAATGGATTATTAATCTACGTAGACAAGGATTTAATATAGGAATGGTTTCTTTTGATCGTTGGCAATCTTTTGATATTCAACAAGAGTTAAAAGCGGTAGGAATAAAAACTGATACTGTTTCTGTTGCTAAAAAACATTATGAAGATTTAGCAATGATGATATATGAAGAAAGAGTTGCAATACCAATGATTCCATTATTATTAGAAGAAATGTCAGAACTTAAAATTATGAAAAATACACGAGTTGACCACCCACGTAAAAAATCTAAAGACTTAGCAGACGCCGTATGTGGCGCTGTTTTTGGAGCAATATCACACACACCAAAAGATTCTAACCATGAGATTGAGATTCATACTTGGTCTACCTCTACACGACTTGCAGAGAAGCAGAAGGCTATGGTAGAATTAGACAACAGGAAAATGCCTGACGATGTTAGAGATTTTCTTGATAGATTAAACATAATATAAACAAACAAGGAGAAAAATGAATTCATTTAAGAAGATCGCACTTGTTACCGCTGCAGCAGTAGCAAGCACATTCTTTGTTGCAATTCCGCAGGCTCAAGCAGCAGTAACTAACGGATACGTATTATCCGATTCGTTGGCTGCAGGTGCTCGTGGTGTAACAGTATTAGCAGACACAACTAAGGCTGAGGCTGGAGTTAATGCAGTTGTTGTATTAACCACAAGTGAGGCTTTGGCTGCAACAGCAGATGATAACGTTACGTTAGAAATTGCTGGACCTGCTTCATTTACTGACTACACAGCAGCAGGATCAAACCCAACAGGAGTTACACTTACTAGTTTGGGCAAACTATTTACATTTACAGCAACAACAACAGCAGCAGTAAATTTACCAACAAATGTTAAATTAACTGTTAATGGTGCAGGAACTGTAACTGTAACACAAAAGAAGAAGGTTGGATCAACCACTTCTACAATTGACATTAAAACAATTTATGCAGGAACAACTGCAAAAACAAACGTATTATCTGTAGCAGATTCTTATGTTCGTGTACAAGATACATCAACACAAGGAACTTTAACATCAAGTGCAGATGTTGCTGGTTCAACAACTGTTACTAATGGTAATACAGGATACATCAATATTCGTGCAATGGATGCTTATGCAGCACAATTATCAACTAGTGGTGTAATTCAGGCAAGCGCAACTGGTGGTGCAGTGGTAGCATTTGATGCTGCTCCAACCACACAGGTAAATGCAGCAGCCAAAACTGGTGTTGCTGGAGTTTTATATGTAGTTCAAGGAACTGCAAATGAAAATAAACCAGTAACTACAACAGTTACAATTACATTTAATGGTACAGTTCTTGCAACTAAAACCATTACATTTACAGGTCGTGCAGAGTCTATCGTAGTCTCTGGTGTTGATATTGCACAATCTGGTGGAGCACGTACAGGAACCTATGACTTTGTAGTTAAGGATGCTGCTGGAAATCAATTGGCTGGAGTTACTCCAACTGCTGATACCACAAAGTATACTTCTCAAGTTACTGCTGTTTCTGTAGGTGGCGCTTCATCTGCAACTGCAGTACAAACAGGTGGATGGACATGTGCTTCAACTTCAGGTTCAGCAACTGTTCGTATTGCACATACTCGTTCAGATGCTACAACAATCTACTCAAATGATTTCGTAGCAGCATGTGCTGGCGGTGTAAATAAATACACAGCAACTCTTGATAAGACAACACCTTATAAGCCAGGAGAAATTGCAACACTTACAATCTCAGCAACAGATATTAATGGTGCTAAGGTTCATGGTGGAGCAACTCTGGGTGCTGGTGTAGCAATTTCTGGTGGACAACTAACACCAATTACTGCTCCAACTTCAGCAGATACATTTGATACTGCTGGTACAAGAGTAATCAAGTTCACTGTAGGAAATACAACTGGATCATTTAATATGGTTGTTGATCTTCCTGCATATGTAGCAACTGATTCTGCAAAGACAGTAGCATACACAATTGCTGACGGTGCAGTATCTAATGCTGAAATCTTAAAGTCAATCGTTGCACTTATTGCAACAATTAACAAGCAAATTGCAGCACTACAGAAATTAATTCTTTCAAGGAGATAATTTCTTTATAAAATTAGAGGGTAGATTAATTTCTACCCTCTTTTTTATTGTAATTTTTATAAGTAATTAAATAAAAAATGATATAATTGCTTATACAATTACACATCGGAGTTGGCCCCCACTTGAAAAGTATTAAACGTAAACTAATAATAGCCTTTGGGGTAGGTTTATGTATCACAATTTTTGGAATCATGGCTCCAGATCACGCTGGGGCTACAGAAAATCAAGAGCAGGTTGTTGTAAGTCCTGCTCAACAAGCAGTTAATACAGCCCTTTCAGGAGCCACTACAGCCGTTCAAGAGGCTATAGATGCTACAGCAAGTGCTACAACTGAAATAACACAAGCACAATCTCAATTATCAGAGGCACAGGCTGCAGTTTCTACTTTGTCTCCATTAATATCAACAGCACAAACAGAGGTTAATAATATTCAAACTGCAATTAATACAGTTAATGGAATTAATTTAGCCACTACACAAGTAGATCAAAGTTCTCAAATAATTCAAGACGCTAAAGATACAGTTGTTGATGCTCAAACTACTATAAATAATATTAATGTAACTACCGCTCAAACAGAGATATTTCAATTAACTACAGCAAGAACTGAAGCGGTTGCTGCACAGGCCATAGCACAAACAGAATTAACTCAGGCAAATATAGCAATTGATAATGCTCAAAATGCTGTAAACGCTTTACAAGCAACCATTGGAACAAGCACAAACGTTTTGTCTGGGGTAGATGATGCTGGTGTCCTTATGAATTTACCATTTAATTTATTAATGGGGGGAACTTTATATAACAATGTTTATGTAGGATCTAATGCAACAATTACTTTTGGCGTTAATGAAGGATATAATTACTGGGCAACGCCAAATGCACCATCTATATCTATAGCGGGATGGGACTGGACTACATGGAGCACAGGAACTGGAATTACTTATGCAACAACAGGATCTTCATTAGATATTGCATGGGACCTTAGACCATTTCCACAACAAGATGCTTCTACACAAATGGTTCAAGTTAGATTTAATGCTGATGTAAACCCAACAAATGGTGCATGGAAGGCAGATGTTTCCGCTATTGGTCCAATTCCAAGTAGTGCTAGATTTAATTATAGAGAAACAACAAATGGTGTTATAACAAACATTATTGATACAAATGCTGGAACTGGATTTAATGGACAAATTAGTCAAGGACCAAATTTTACTCCTATAGTAGATCCAAATAATGCTTCTGTTCAAGCAGCAGTTGATGCTGCCAATGCAACTATTTTTCAATTAAATGCAAGTCTAAGTCCAGTTGTTACTCAAAATGCCATAAATAATTCTGCTCTTTCTACATTACAATCAAATATAAATTCATTAAACAATACCGTAAACTCAGCGGTATCCACTAAAACAAGTTTACAAAATATATTAAATACAAAAGCAACAACATTAACTAATTCTATTAATAATAGAATTCCTACACCTGCACCAATATTAGCAGAACCAGTTATTGAGGGAACTACAGTAACTATTGCTCCTGAATTACCAGCAGGATATACAGCAAACACTTGGTTTTATCAGGTAATAACCAATGATCCCAATGCAGCAAATCCTTATGCTGGAGGAACATACAACACAGATGGAGCGCCAGAATCTATTCAATTAACTGGTTTGACAGAAGGTGCTACCTATACCATTAGAGTTGCTAATTGGTCTGGACCTGTAAGTCAATATACTGAGACTATTATTTCTATACCCGCACAACAAAGTTCAAATATAACTACTGGTGGAAACTCTGCTCCTTCTTATGACCCTGTTGATAACAACGAACAAACTCAACCAGACGAGACCACTCCAAATGAAGTGGATAGTACAGAGCCAGAGCCATCTCCTGATGAGAATAATGAATCTTCTGAAGGTGATGAATCTCAAGATATGGATACACCTGAATCTGATGATTCTTCATCCAGCGACGAACAAGATAGTACTCTTGAAGAAAACGGGGGTACTGATCAAGAAGACTCACAAGATAATGATACCTTATCAATAGAAGAAATACAAGAAGCAGTTGGAGAATTAATTTCAGATGGAAATATAACTGCTGCAGATGCTGAAGCAGTTCTTGATGCGCTATCTGCAGATGGAGAAATTACTACTGATGAAGTAATAAATCTATCAGAAGTATTGTCTGAAGATGGAGTGTTAACTTTAGTAGAAAAAGATTTAATTGCTGATGCATTAGTTGAGTCTGCAGATGGTAATCCAATTAATGCTTCTGACATAAAAGCAGCGGGACTTGAATATCGTGATCTTCCACCACAGATTCCAGTAGAAGTTAGAGAAGATGCTAATGGTAATCCTGTAGTTATTACAGCAGAGGTTGCTTCAGCGTTATTAACATTAGAATCCCCTGCTGCATTAGCAGGAGCCATAATTGGATGCTTTAATCCAGATGAGGCTATTGAAGGTTTGACAGAAGAACAAAAATGTGAAGTATTTAAGGCACTTGCAAATATAGGTGCTGATATGTCACCACAAGAAAGACAAAAAGCCAAAGAAGTACTTGTTGCAGCCGTTTTGGTTGGACAGATAATTCTTGGCAGTTCAATAATAAGAATAAGAGGATAAAAAATGGAATGGTTAAAAAAGAGAATTATGGCAATTCTCAGCGAAAACTTTACATTTCTTGGCTTCTTTGTAGCATGGGTGGTTTTAGAGGGTAGTGCAAAGACTGTTGTAGGATATGTAACTTTAGCGTCTGTAGCCATCTGGTTCTTAACTATAGGCATTCGTGAAGAAGAGGATAAATAAGTTTGATATAATGGGAATATGTCAAAAATACGCATATTCCTACTGTCAACTATTTTAGCCCTATGGCTGACTGGTTGTGGATATGATGGACATTATCGTTATCCATGTCAGAATCCAGCAAACTGGGAATCAGCAGAATGCAAGCCACCAATTTGTACTGCCAATGGAGCATGTCCAAAAGATTTAGCAAAAATAGAGGTGGAGGCAACAATAAATGGCTAAAGAAAGATTAACTCCTCAAGAGTTAGATGCAAGATTAAAGTTTATACTAGGACTTACACTAGGATCTATTTTATTTATAACTGCAACAGGAATTATGTATGCATTAATATTTGTTACACAACCAATTACAGGACAATCAGAAAATGATAAAATGTTTTTTAACGTACTTGGATCAGTTGCAACTTTTATTACAGGAACATTAGCAGGACTATTAATTGGTCAGTCTGGTGCTAAAGATGTAATGGCAGCACAGATTGCAAATAAGGAAATTGATGCTAAAAATACTTTAGCAGATAAAAAATTAGAAGCAGAAATTGATGAAGCAAAAGCACGTAGACTTGCTAAGCCAGATGGTGCAATGCCAGAAGAGCAACCAGTTGATACTGATTGGGATAAATAAAAATGGCAAATCAAGGTACAGCAGAAAAGTTTATTGAAGTTGCATTAGCAGAAGTAGGAACTATAGAAGGTCCTAAAGATAACGAGACAAAGTATGGAGCGTACACCAAGGCTAATTTTCAACCTTGGTGTGGAAGTTTTGTGATGTGGTGTGCTAACGAAGCAGGAGTCAAAGTTCCAAATACTGTTTTTACTCCAGGTGGCGCAGCAGCATTTAAAAAAGCAGGTAACTGGATTGATGGTGACGTTGCTGATCCTGAGCCAGGAGATGTTGCTTATTTTGATTTCCCCTCAGATGGCGTTGATCGTATATCTCATGTCGGAATTGTTGTTCAAGACAATGGCGATGGCACAGTTTGGTGTGTTGAGGGTAATACTTCTGGAGATGCAAAAGGCAGTCAAAGAAATGGTGGAGAGGTTTGTAAAAAACTTCGTGCTTTTAAGAAAAATAAAAAAGGAATTATGGTTTCAATTGTAGGGTTTGGTAGACCCAAGTTTGGTTCAACTCCTGCAAATGCAGCAAAAAAATCTTCAACTAAAGCAAAAACATGCTCAGCATGTGGTCAAAATATTAAATAAAGGTGTTTGACTAAGCAATAATGCTTTGATATAATTAAAGTTATACTCTGAGGGGGAATGCATGACCGTACTTGCTGTTGTGCGTGATCACGCAACTAATAAAATATATATGGCTGGTGATCGTGGTGCCTCAGATGACAATACAATTCTTCCATTAACATCTCCAAAGGTTTGGAAACTTGGTCCATATTTGCTTGGATATGCAGGAGCACTAGATGGAGAACGTATTAGATATAACTTTAATCCATATGTTCCAGATATAAAAGATTTAGATAAATTTATGCAAACTAAGTTTATTAAACAACTTAGAAATTTTTATGAAGATTGGTGGGTAGACACTACTAAAGAAGGTGATCTAGGTCTTATTATTTGTATTAAAGGTCAAATATATGAACACAATGCTATTGACATGTCCCTGTCAAAATATAATTTAGATTATTTGGCAATGGGTTCAGGAGCAGAGTATGCTTATGGATACCTATCTGCTACAGAAAAATCTAAAAACCCTCGTAATCGTGTTGTTGGAGCAGTAAGCGCAGCAATAAAATTTAGTCCAACCTGTATGGGTCCAGTTGACGTGGTAAGCGTTTAAAGGTATAATTTATATATGGCAAACTTTGATGATATATTAAAAGATCTTCAAGAGGAGGCATCAAGTCTTGATGAATTTGAGATTTGGTTAAATAATGGAATTGAGCGGGGATGGATAACAGAACCGTTCTGTAATACTCATGAGGGAGATCCTTATATGAGTGAAGAAGAAGCACAAGAGTGGGAAGAGGGCGGAGATCCTTGTCAAGTAGTAATTAAAATAATAGACAACTAAGGGGTAAAATGAGAAAAATAATTTATGGCTTCACAGTATTACTGTTTTTTGTATTTATTAGTCAACCAGCAAGTGCAAACTTTGAAGTTGTTGCAGGGGGGCCACTTGGTCCACAGGTAGTAAGTAACTTTGGTGCTCCTGCAAACTTTGGTCCACAGGTAGGTGGGTCAAACGGTGGAACAGTTGGCGGTGGCGGTGGTTCGTATGGTATTGTAGATTCAAATGGAGGAGTTACTAACATAGTTGTTTGTCATAGTTTTTGTGCTAATGGAACATTTGGTCCAGGCGGAGATACTGTGGCTTTACAAGTACCCAACAGTGATGTTGGTATTTGGTTTGGTCCAAACACAACAACATATGATAGAGAAACTAAGATTTTTACTGCAACCGATCCATCTTCGGTTGAAATCACAACAACAGATGAAAACTCTTCCGTAACTATCTCTGGTAATAAAGTTTTAACATTTGTCAGTGGAAATATATTTGTAGTTAATGGAAAATTAATTGGAGTTACAGAGGGCTGGAGTTTGAGTTCGGTTGCAACCGTTTCTGTAACAGAAAATAATGTTTCAGAATCTTTGTTCTTAGGAAATAGAAAAACAAGTCAAGAAGTTCAAAAACTTATTGATGATTCTAATTTATTATTATTAAGTTCTAAAGTTCAAACCTTAACCTCTTTGCTTGGGTCCTGGGTTAAATAATACAAGTGTTGCGAAAGTAACTCAATGGCAGAGTACTACCTTGCCAAGGTAGATGTTGCGGGTTCAAGTCCCGTCTTTCGCTCCACGCCCTCATGGTCTAGTGGTTATGACATCACCCTTTCACGGTGGCAACAGGGGTTCAATTCCCCTTGGGGGTACTAAAGTTTGATATAATAGTTGTATACCTGCCCATAAGGGGGGTATATTAACTTATTCGCTTGAAAGGGGAATAAAATGGTAACACAGTTTGCAATGGATCTATTCAATGATCCTTTTTTTATTGGCTTTAACAGAGAGTTAGGCCGTTTAAACACAGCACATAAAATAAATTCACAATCATATCCTCCATATGATCTTCTAAAACTAGACGAAGATACATACCGTTTATCCATTGCTATCGCAGGATTTACTAAAGAAGATATTAATGTTTCAGTAGATAATGGAACCCTTATAATTAAAGGTGAAATTGTTGATGTCACAGATGCTGAAGTAGTTCACAAGGGAATTGCTGGTCGTAAATTTGTACGATCCTTTGCTCTTGGTGAGTATATGGAAGTGTCTAGTGCAGAACTAAAAGACGGAATGCTAACAATTAATATTGTTCGTGTTATTCCTGAAGACAAAAAGCCTAAAGTAATTAAGATAAAATAAAAAAACAACCTGGGTATGTTGTAAAACTGCCCATTTTTTGGTATACTTGTAGTAGAACTTAAGGAGAGTTTATGCCTAGATACGACTACAAATGCTCTATTTGTTCTTCACAAGTTGAATTTGAAAAGTCAATTGGTGATAACACATATCCAGTATGCTGTAATGAATCTATGCAAAAAGTATGGAGTGCTCCCGCTGCAATTTTTAACGGTAGCGGATTTTATTCAACCGACAACAGAAAGTAGATGTATAATAATACTATGACTAACATTGTTCAAGATCATCCAAGCGTAGTTTCAAAAAAATATATACTAAATGCCAGTGACCGTTGTGACAAATGTCAAGCACAAGCCTTAGTTAGAGTTAAAGGTTTAGTAGGAGAATTAACATTTTGCAATCATCATTATGAAAAAATAATGAACAATCCTGAGTCACACAATAAAATGATGGCTTTTTTAGTAGAAATTCTTGATGAGCGTGAAAAACTTATTAAAGACAAATCAGTGGGAGGCGTGTAATGTATGAGTATTTTGTTGAAGAAGTAAAAAATGTTGTTGATGGAGATACAATTGATGTTGTTATTGATTTAGGTTTTGACATTCTATTTGCATCCCGTGTTCGTTTGGCTGGTATTGATACTCCAGAGTCACGTACAACAGATAAAGCAGAAAAGGCTCTTGGCCTTGAGGCTAAGGAATATTTAAAGAAACAACTTAAAGATGCAAAATCTGTTGTCATTCGTACAGAAAAAATGAATTCATCTGAAAAATATGGACGCATTCTTGGTTGGGTGTATGTTAATGGAGAATCTGAGTCAGTTAACAATAAAATGATTAATGATGGATATGCTTGGGGATATCTTGGTGAAACTAAAATTAAAGACTTTGAGGCATTAAAAAAGGCTAGAGCAAAGTTTAATAAGTAATAAAATGAAAAATAAAGTTTTTGGTAATAATGAATGGGATGAATCATTTAAAAATTTTGTTGGACTGCCCAGGCCGTTTTCTAAAGTTTTAAAAAAACATCGGATTAATCAAAAACTTTCTGCAAAAGTTCCTGTTCCTTGGCAATCTAGAGCAAAGAATGATGAAGATGGTTTTTTAAGATTAATTGAAGAAAATGAAGACATTGTTTATTATAAAAATTTATGCTCTTATTGTGGAATAAAAATTAACAATGATGAAAATGTTATAAGATGGAAAAGTAGAACTTTAAATGAAGTCCGACATAATGGACAATTTGTTTTATCAGATATCCATCCATTACATATAGAATGTATGAGGCAAGCAAGAATCTATTGTCCAGGCATGAGGAAAAAAAATGAAAACGAGTTTGAGTTTGGAACGTACCTAGAATTAAAAAAAAATTCAGAAAAAGAAAAAAGGATTATCATTAAAATGATTATAACAAATTTAGTTAATGTTTTTTATTTTACTGCTGACTGGTGTCAACCATGTAAAAACATTAAACCAATAGTAAATGAAATAAATAGAGATAAGGTTGGTTTGAAGTTTCATATGATTGACGCAGACATAGAAAAAGAATTAGTGCAAATGTTTAAAATTCAATCTTTGCCAACTTTTATTATTATTAATCAAGGCAAAGAAATAAAAAGATTAATTGGGTCACAAACAAAAGAAAAATTACAAGAGTTTTTAACTTTTGCTGAAACGGGGAACCATGAAGAAATTATTCAAAAGGATCTTTAATCCAGATGGGAAAAGCATGAGTTCAGATGAAAATGAAATGATTGAAAAGTTAATTCTTGAAGGAGCCCTTGAGGTTGCTGGTGTTGATTCTGAAGATGGATCATTGCTATATTCATTTACCTCCAAAATTGAGCAGGTAATGCCAGAACTTTATCACGATCACCTTAATAGGGTTAATACTGAAATACTTTCATTATGGGAAAGAGGATATGTAGACATAGACTTTTTAGCAAAAGAGCCAATAGTAACAATTACAAATAAGTCTTTTGATCCTGTAGAAATGTCAAAACTACGCAAGCAAGAAGTTTGGGCTATAGAAGAACTTAAACGCCTAATTCGTAAAAAATAACTCTGCTATAATCATTATATAACCTAGGAGGTTTATTATGCCCGCAGGAAAAGGAAAGCCAGCAGGAGGATATCATGCAGGAGCCAAAGGCTCTTATGGATGCAATGGATTTCCAACAGTAAG
>Ga0214917_10003658_pt1 | contig 17610 bp, 11 predicted proteins | sample LL_1208_BB_MetaG_FD_177983 | JGI IMG/M metagenome (GOLD analysis project Ga0214917, IMG submission 177983) | Freshwater microbial communities from Lake Lanier, Atlanta, Georgia, United States - LL_1208_BB | ecosystem: Environmental > Aquatic > Freshwater > Lake | place: USA: Georgia | collected... | reverse complement strand
AACAGGCGTTTGTACCCGTAAGGAGAAAAGCATGGCGAAGAAAATCGTCGGCTTCATCAAGCTGCAAGTGCCAGCTGGTAAAGCCAATCCGTCACCGCCCATCGGTCCCGCATTGGGCCAGCGCGGTTTGAACATCATGGAATTCTGCAAGGCTTTCAACGCCCAGACCCAAGGCGTAGAGCCCGGCCTGCCATTGCCTGTGGTCATCACAGCGTTTGCAGACAAATCTTTCACCTTCATCATCAAGACGCCGCCTGCGATCACATTGATCAAGAAGGCGATCAAGCTTGACAAAGGCTCATCCAGACCGCACGTCGACAAGGTCGGAAAAATCACCCGAGCGCAGTTGGAAGAAATTGCTAAAACGAAAATGGTTGACATGACAGCTGCCGATTTGGATGCCGCTGTTCGCACCATCGCTGGTTCTGCCCGTTCTATGGGTGTGACCGTGGAGGGCGTGGTATGAGCCGTTTGACCAAAAAACAAAAATCTTTTGCCGGCAAGGTTGACAGCAACAAGCTGTACCCTTTTGTCGAGGCTTTAAAAATCGTCAAAGAGTGCGCCACTGCCAAGTTCGATGAGTCCATCGATGTGGCTGTGCAACTCGGTATTGACGCCAAAAAATCCGACCAGGTAGTGCGTGGCGCCGTGGTGTTGCCCAACGGTACCGGCAAAACTGCTCGTGTTGCAGTGTTCGCGCAAGGTGCTAAAGCTGATGAGGCTTTGGCTGCAGGCGCAGATGTCGTCGGTATGGACGATTTGGCTGCCCGTATCAAGGCGGGTGACATGCCTTTTGATGTGATCATCGCCGCCCCTGACGCCATGCGTGTTGTCGGTACGCTGGGTCAAATTCTTGGCCCGCGTGGCTTGATGCCTAACCCGAAAGTCGGTACTGTCACGCCTGACGTTGCCACAGCCGTGCGCAATGCCAAAGCAGGTCAGGTGCAGTTCCGTGTCGACAAGGCTGGTATTGTTCACGCCACCATCGGACGCCGTTCCTTTGACAGCGACAAGCTTCAAGGCAACTTGGTCGCTCTCGTTGATGCATTGAGCAAAGCCAAACCTGCAACCAGCAAAGGTGTTTACCTGCGCAAGTTGGCAGTGTCGTCCACCATGGGTGTGGGCGTGAGAGTAGACACACAAACACTGAGCGCCTAAAGCGCTCGGCATTCAAGTCTTTCCACCAGGTAAGACTTGAAGCGGTGGGTCGGTCGGTTTGCAAAAACCGGCTGAGCCATCCAAGACCGTTGGCGTGCAACCCGTTTGCACTTAATTCACCAGCCAACGCAGATGGCGATCCCGCTGTAGAGAATTTTTCTTGACAGTCAGGTCGCTGAAACCGGCGTGTTAAGGGGCAACCCGAGACACATTTAGAAGGAGTAGACCTTGAGTCTGAATCGCAGTGAAAAAGAAGCCGTCGTCACAGAAGTGTCGGCATTGGCAGCACAGGCGCAGACGCTGGTGATGGCGGAATACCGCGGCATCACGGTCGCAGACATGACCAAGTTTCGCGCCAGTGCGCGCAGCCAAGGCGTATCGCTCAGTGTGTTGAAAAACACGCTGGCACGCCGTGCTGTCGCCGGTACGCAGTTTGAGTCAGTCTCTGATCAGATGACCGGACCGCTGATCTATGGTTTCTCTGTGGATGCTGTGGCCGCCGCCAAAGTGGTGGCCGATTTCGCCAAGACCAACGACAAGTTGGTGATTCGCGGCGGTGCATTTGCAGGCAAATCCCTGGACGTCAACGGCGTTAAACAACTGGCAAACATTCCTTCCAAGGAAGTGTTGCTGGCGCAATTGTGTGGATTGCTGATGTCTCCCATGTCGCGTACCGCAGTGGTGCTCGGCGCATTGGCGGCGAAAAAAGAAGAGGCGGCTGCCGCGTAAAGCGTGCAGCCCTTGTCACCCATTTGCTGCCGCATTGGCAGCCCTGAACGAGTTAAGGAAATAACATGGCATTCGATAAAGACGCATTTTTGACCGCACTTGACAGCATGACGGTCATGGAACTCAACGAACTGGTGAAAGCCATCGAAGAGAAATTTGGCGTGAGCGCTGCAGCGATGGCTGCACCTGCTGCTGCAGGTGGCGGCGGTGGCGCAGCTGCTGCTGAAGAAAAAACCGAGTTCAACGTGATGTTGCTCGAAGCCGGCGCCAACAAGGTCGGCGTGATCAAGGCGGTTCGCGAGATCACGGGCTTGGGTTTGAAAGAAGCCAAAGATCTGGTCGACGGCGCTCCCAAGGCTGTCAAAGAAGCCGCACCGAAAGCAGATGCCGAAGCAGCCAAGAAAAAATTGGAAGAAGCTGGCGCCAAGGTCGAGCTCAAGTAATCGGGAAAACAAAGGCTGGTTGCCCTCACAAGGGGTCCCCAGCCTTTGGCGCTCTCAGAGCGCACCCGACAGCTGGTTCGTACCGGTTGTCGAGTGTCTTCTGAGCTGACTGCAGAAGAACCTTGGTTCGGGTTGTGTGCAATGCGCAACCGTCCGCCAACGCTGGTAGTGGCCAGCGGGCCAAGCACGACGCACACTTGCCCAGAGCAAACTGTGCGACCCCAGTCGCCGAGTGAATCAAGTCCGGAGAACTCATGGCCTACACATTTACCGAACGCAAGCGCATCCGCAAAAGTTTCGGCAGCCGCGACAGCGTGCTGGAAATTCCTTACCTGCTTCAAATGCAAAAAGACGCGTATACCGCTTTTTTGCAGGCAGATGTCCCTCCCAAAAAACGCACCAACGAAGGTTTGCAGGCGGCATTTGATGCGGCTTTCCCTATCGTTTCGCACAACGGTTTTGTCGAGATGAAATACCTCGAGTACAACCTGGCCAAACCCGCGTTTGATGTGCGCGAATGTCAGACGCGGGGTTTGACTTTCTCGTCAGCCGTGCGCGCTCGTGTGCAACTGATTATTTATGACCGTGATTCTTCGACGCCGCAATCCAAAGTGGTCAAGGAAGTCAAAGAGCAAGAGGTTTACATGGGAGAAGTGCCATTGATGACCGACAAAGGCTCGTTCATCATCAACGGCACCGAACGCGTCATCGTGTCACAGTTGCACCGTTCACCTGGTGTCTTTTTCGAACACGACAAGGGCAAAACACACAGCTCAGGCAAGCTGCTGTTTTCTGCGCGCATCATTCCCTACCGTGGTTCATGGCTCGACTATGAATTCGATCCCAAGGATATTTTGTATTTCCGCGTCGACCGTCGCCGCAAAATGCCGGTCACGATTTTGCTCAAAGCCATTGGCTTGACGCCCGAAGCCATTTTGGCCAACTTCTTCGTCAATGACAATTTCCGTTTGATGGACAGCGGCGCACAAATGGAATTTGTGGCTGAACGTTTGCGTGGCGAAGTCGCTCGTTTTGACATTACCGACAAAAGCGGTAACGTGGTGGTTGCCAAAGACAAACGCATCACAGCACGCCACACCCGCGATTTGGACCAATCGGGTACCAGTCATATCAGCGTGCCAGAAGACTTCCTCATTGGCCGTGTGATCGCCCGCAATATTGTGGACGAAGAAACTGGTGAAATCATTGCCAAGGCCAACGACGAGTTGACCGAAGTGTTGTTAAAGAAACTACGCTCAAGTGGTGTACATGATTTGCAATGCATCTACACCAATGAACTCGACCAAGGCACTTACATTTCACAAACCTTGCGTATCGATGAAACCGCTGATGAGTTTGCTGCGCGTGTCGCCATCTACCGCATGATGCGACCTGGCGAACCGCCCACTGAAGACGCGGTGCAAGCCTTGTTCCAGCGCTTGTTCTACAACCCCGATACCTACGATTTATCGCGTGTCGGGCGCATGAAGTTCAACGCCCGCGTTGGGCGTGACGAATCCACCGGCCCCATGGTGTTGAACAACGAAGACATCCTGGCTGTGGTCAAAATTTTGGTTGACTTGCGCAATGGCCGTGGTGAGGTAGATGACATCGATCACTTGGGCAACCGCCGTGTGCGTTGTGTGGGCGAACTCGCTGAAAACCAGTACCGCACTGGTTTGGCGCGGATTGAAAAAGCCGTCAAGGAACGTCTGGGTCAGGCCGAACAAGAGCCATTGATGCCCCATGACTTGATCAACTCCAAGCCGATTTCTGCTGCACTCAAAGAGTTTTTTGGCGCGTCACAGTTGTCGCAGTTCATGGACCAGACCAATCCCTTGTCAGAAATCACCCACAAGCGCCGTGTGTCGGCCCTTGGCCCAGGCGGTTTGACACGCGAGCGTGCCGGTTTTGAAGTGCGCGACGTGCACGTCACACACTATGGCCGGGTATGTCCTATTGAAACACCCGAAGGCCCGAACATCGGTTTGATCAACTCTTTGTCCTTGTATGCGAGATTGAACGAGTATGGATTCATTGAAACCCCATACCGTCGCGTGCATGATGGTCAAGTGACACGTGAAATCGATTATTTGTCAGCCATCGAAGAAGCCAAGTACGTGATTGCACAGGCGAATGCCACGCTAGACAAAGAAGACCGTTTGACCGGCGACTTGGTGTCTGCCCGTGAAAAAGGTGAATCTATTTTGTGCGGCAAAGAACGCGTGCAGTACATGGACGTGTCGCCAGCCCAAATCGTGTCTGTAGCGGCGTCTCTTGTGCCGTTTTTGGAGCACGATGATGCGAACCGCGCCTTGATGGGTGCCAACATGCAGCGCCAGGCCGTGCCTGTGCTGCGCCCTGAAAAAGCCTTTGTCGGTACCGGCATCGAACGCGTCGCCGCGATTGACTCGGGCACTGTGGTGACGGCTTTGCGTGGTGGTGTGGTTGATTACATTGATGCCACCCGCATCGTGGTGCGTGTGAATGACTCTGAAACACAAGCCGGTGAAGTCGGTGTCGATATTTATAACCTGATCAAATACCAGCGTTCTAACCAGAACACCAACATCCATCAGCGTCCCATCGTCAAGCGCGGAGACAAACTCTCCAAGGGCGACGTGATCGCCGACGGCGCATCTACCGATCTGGGCGAATTGGCCTTGGGTCAAAACATGCTGGTGGCTTTCATGCCCTGGAACGGTTACAACTTCGAAGACTCGATTCTCATTTCCGAGCGTGTTGTCGCCGAAGACCGTTACACCTCCATTCACATTGAAGAGTTGGTGGTGATGGCGCGTGACACCAAGCTGGGCGCAGAAGAAATCACACGGGACATTCCCAACTTGGCCGAACAACAACTCAACCGTTTGGACGAGTCTGGCATCATTTTTGTGGGCGCTGAAGTACAGCCCGGTGATGTGTTGGTAGGTAAGGTCACACCCAAAGGTGAGACCACGTTGACACCAGAAGAAAAACTGCTGCGTGCCATCTTTGGTGAAAAAGCCTCCGATGTGAAAGACACCTCACTGCGTGTCGATCAGGGTTCACAAGGCACGGTCATCGATGTGCAGGTGTTCACCCGCGAAGGGATTGTGCGTGACAAGCGCGCACAGCAAATCATTGACGATGAACTCAAGCGCTTCCGTCTCGATTTGAATGACCAGTTGCGTATTGTGGAGGCCGATGCATTCGACCGTATCCACAAATTGTTGCTGGGCAAAGTGGCCAACGGTGGTCCGAACAAACTGCCCAAAGGCAGCAAAATCGACAATGACTATCTGACAGCCGTCGATCGTTTCCATTGGTTTGATATTCGACCTGCAGATGAAGATGTGGCTTCTCAGTTGGAGTCCATCAAAAATGCATTGGCCCAAACCCGTCACAGCTTTGACCTGGCTTTTGAAGAAAAGCGCAAGAAATTGACACAAGGCGACGAGTTGCCTGCTGGCGTGTTGAAAATGGTCAAAGTGTATTTGGCGGTCAAGCGTCGCTTGCAACCTGGCGACAAAATGGCTGGCCGTCATGGCAACAAAGGCGTGGTCTCCAAGATCGTGCCTGTCGAAGACATGCCTTACATGGCTGATGGAACACCGGTTGATATCGTGCTCAACCCGTTGGGTGTGCCCTCACGCATGAACGTGGGGCAGGTGTTGGAAGTGCATTTGGGCTGGGCTGCCAAAGGCATTGGCGAACAACTGGGACACATGTTGCAACAAGAATCCAAAGCCGCAGAGATTCGTGGTTTTCTGGAAACTTTGTACAACACCACAGGCCACAAAGAAGACTTGGCCAAAATCGCGGATAAAGATGTCAAGGAAATGGCACACAACCTGTCGATGGGTGTGCCGTTTGCAACGCCAGTATTTGACGGTGCTTCCGAGGAAGACATCCGCACCATGTTGAAACTGGCTTATCCTGAAGACGTGGTGCAAGCCAAGGGTTTGACCAGCGCTCGTACACAAGCCCATTTGTTTGACGGCCGTACCGGAGACGCATTCGACCGTCCCACCACTGTTGGCTACATGCATGTATTGAAATTACACCACTTGGTTGATGACAAGATGCATGCGCGTTCCACGGGCCCCTACAGCTTGGTCACGCAGCAACCGCTGGGTGGTAAGGCGCAGTTTGGTGGCCAGCGGTTCGGCGAAATGGAGGTCTGGGCGCTCGAAGCCTATGGCGCTTCTTACACCTTACAGGAAATGCTCACCGTCAAGTCCGACGACGTGCAAGGCCGCACCAAGGTATACGAAAGCATCGTCAAGGGCGAGCACGCGATCGAAGCGGGCATGCCCGAATCGTTCAACGTGCTGGTCAAAGAAATCCGTTCATTGGGCATTGATATTGAGTTGGAGCGTTCATGAAATCATTACTCGACCTCTTTAAGCAGTTCACACCAGATGAGCATTTCGATGCCATCAAAATTGGACTGGCGTCGCCGGAAAAAATTCGCTCATGGTCTTTTGGCGAAGTCAAAAAACCCGAGACCATCAACTACCGCACCTTCAAGCCCGAGCGTGACGGCTTGTTTTGCGCCAAGATCTTCGGCCCTATCAAGGACTACGAATGCTTGTGCGGCAAGTACAAACGCCTGAAGCACCGTGGTGTGATCTGCGAGAAGTGCGGCGTTGAAGTCACGCAGACCAAGGTACGTCGTGACCGCATGGGTCACATCGACCTGGCTGCACCTTGTGCTCACATCTGGTTTTTGAAGTCGCTGCCCAGTCGCTTAGGTCTGGTGTTGGACATGACATTGCGCGATATTGAGCGTGTCTTGTATTTTGAAGCGTATGTGGTGACCGATCCCGGTATGACTGCGCTGAAAAAATACGCCATCATGACCGAAGACGAGTACGAAGCCAAACGCATCGAACTCGGTGACGAATTCCAAGCCAAGATGGGTGCAGAAGGTGTGCGCGACTTGTTGGAGACCATGGAAATCGACATGGAGATTGAAAAACTCCGCAATGATTTGACCGGCTCTGAGATCAAGATCAAGAAAAACGCCAAGCGTCTCAAAGTGCTGGAAGCGTTCAAAAAATCCGGCATCAAGCCCGAGTGGATGGTGTTGTCGGTGCTGCCGGTGTTGCCGCCCGATTTGCGTCCTTTGGTGCCGTTGGACGGCGGGCGTTTCGCCACCTCCGACTTGAACGATTTGTACCGCCGCGTCATTAACCGCAACAGCCGCCTGCGCCGTTTGCTCGAACTCAACGCGCCAGAAATCATTGCCCGCAATGAAAAGCGTATGTTGCAAGAAGCAGTTGACAGTTTGCTGGACAACGGTCGTCGCGGCAAAGCCATGACAGGCGCCAACAAGCGCGCACTCAAGTCTTTGGCCGACATGATCAAAGGCAAATCCGGTCGATTCCGCCAGAACTTGTTGGGCAAGCGTGTCGACTATTCTGGCCGTTCCGTCATCACTGTCGGACCGACACTGAAATTGCACCAGTGCGGTTTGCCAAAGTTAATGGCACTCGAACTCTTCAAGCCATTCATCTTCAGCAAGCTCGAGTTGATGGGCATAGCCACCACCATCAAGGCGGCTAAAAAAGAGGTCGAAGCCGGTACACCGGTGGTATGGGATATTTTGGAAGAGGTTATCAAAGAGCACCCGGTGTTATTGAACCGTGCGCCTACGTTGCACCGTCTGGGCATCCAAGCCTTTGAACCTATTTTGATCGAAGGCAAAGCCATCCAGTTACACCCACTGGTGTGTTCCGCGTTTAACGCCGACTTCGACGGCGACCAGATGGCGGTACATATTCCATTGTCGGTAGAGGCGCAAATGGAAGCCCGCACTTTGATGCTGGCCTCTAACAACGTGCTGTTCCCTGCTAACGGTGAACCTTCTATCGTGCCGTCTCAAGACGTGGTGCTGGGCTTGTACTACACCACGCGTGAGCGTATCAATGGCAAAGGCGAAGGCTTGGTGTTTGCCGATATCGGCGAAGTCCAGCGTGCGCTTGACGCCAATGTGGTCGAGTTGACCGCCAAAATCACGGTGCGCATGACCGAGTGGACCAAGGATAAAGTCACCGGTGAATTCTCCAGCAGCACCTCGCTGGTAGAAACCACCGTGGGTCGTGCCCTGCTGTCTGAAATTCTGCCGCGCGGTTTGCCATTCAGCAATTTGAACAAAGCGCTGAAGAAAAAAGAAATTTCAAAACTCATCAACACTTCATTCCGTAAATGTGGCTTGAAAGAAACCGTGGTGTTTGCCGACAAACTGTTGCAAAACGGTTTCCGCTTGGCCACACGCGCCGGTATTTCCATCTGTATCGATGACATGTTGGTGCCGTTTGAAAAACACGCCATCATTGAAAGCGCAGAAAAAGAAGTCAAAGACATCGAACAGCAATACGTGTCGGGCCTGGTGACCTCTGGCGAGCGCTACAACAAGGTGGTTGACATCTGGGGCAAAGCCGGTGACGCGGTGTCCAAGGTCATGATGGACCAGTTGCGCAAGGAAAAAACCATAGACCGTCATGGCAAAGAAGTGGAGCAGGAATCTTTCAACTCCATTTACATGATGGCCGATTCAGGTGCGCGCGGTTCTGCTGCGCAAATCCGACAGCTCGCTGGTATGCGCGGCCTGATGGCCAAGCCTGATGGCTCCATCATTGAGACACCGATCACGGCCAATTTCCGTGAAGGCTTGAACGTGTTGCAGTACTTCATTTCTACCCACGGTGCACGTAAAGGTCTGGCGGATACGGCGCTCAAAACCGCCAACTCTGGATATCTGACACGCCGTTTGGTTGATGTGACCCAAGACTTGGTGGTCATCGAAGATGATTGCGGCACCAGCAACGGACAGTTGATGCGAGCCATCGTCGAAGGTGGTGAAGTGATCGAATCCTTGCGTGACCGCGTGCTTGGTCGCACCGTGGCCGAAGATGTGGTGCATCCTGAAACCCGCGAAACCTTGGTGCCTGCCGGTGACATGCTTGACGAAGACCTGATCGATGAAATCGAGTTGCTTGGCGTCGACGAAATCAAAGTGCGCACGGCACTGAACTGTGAAACACGATTCGGTTTATGCGCCAAATGCTATGGCCGCGATCTGGGCCGTGGTGGACTGGTTAACGTGGGTGAAGCGGTCGGTGTTATCGCCGCGCAGTCCATTGGTGAACCTGGCACTCAGTTGACCATGCGTACTTTCCACATCGGTGGTGCGGCTTCACGCGCTGCAGTCGCCTCCAGTGTGGATGCAAAGTCCAACGGTCTGATTGGTTTTAATGCCACCATGCGTTATGTGACCAACAGCAAGAACGAGTTGGTGGTGATTTCTCGCTCTGGAGAAATCGTGATCCATGATGAGCAAGGCCGCGAGCGCGAGCGCCACAAAGTGCCTTATGGCGCTATTTTGGCGATCAAGCCCGACCAAAGCATCAAGGCCGGCACCATTCTTGCAAATTGGGATCCGCTGACACGTCCCGTCATCACCGAGTTTGCTGGACAGGTTCGTTTTGAGAATGTCGAAGAAGGTTTGACTGTGGCCAAGCAATTGGACGAAGTCACCGGCTTGTCTACGCTGGTGGTCATCGACCCCAAGCGCCGTGGATCCACGAAAGTGGTTCGCCCACAGGTCAAGTTGATCGATGCATCCGGCAAGGAAGTGAAGATCCCTGGCACAGACCACTCAGTGACCATCGGCTTCCAAGTCGGTGCGCTGATTCAGGTGCGTGACGGACAGGACGTCGGACCTGGCGAAGTGCTGGCGCGTATTCCGGTGGAAGGTCAGAAGACACGTGACATCACCGGTGGTTTGCCGCGTGTGGCCGAGTTGTTCGAAGCACGTTCGCCGAAAGACAAAGGCATATTGGCCGAGATGACTGGAACTGTTTCTTTCGGCAAGGAAACCAAAGGCAAGATTCGTTTGCAGATCACCGATCCAGAAGGCACGGTTTGGGAAGAACTTATTCCCAAAGAGAAAAACATCGTGGTGCACGAAGGCCAGGTGGTTAACAAGGGCGAAAGCATCGTCGACGGCCCCGCAGACCCGCAAGATATTTTGCGTCTGTTAGGCATTGAAGAACTGGCACGCTACATTGTTGATGAAGTACAAGATGTGTACCGCTTGCAAGGCGTGAAGATCAACGACAAGCACATTGAAGTGATTGTTCGTCAGATGCTGCGCCGTGTGGTGGTCGATAACGTCGGTGACACCAACTACATCAGCGGTGAGCAAATCGAACGTTCAGAAATGCTCAACACCAACGAAGCCTTGCAACGCGATGGCAAGTTACCTGCCACTTACACCAACTTGTTGCTGGGTATCACCAAAGCTTCACTGTCGACCGACTCATTCATCTCAGCGGCTTCCTTCCAGGAAACCACGCGCGTTCTCACCGAGGCTGCCATCATGGGCAAGCGCGACGAATTGCGCGGTTTGAAAGAGAACGTCATCGTCGGTCGCCTCATTCCTGCAGGTTCCGGCATGGCCTATCACAGGGCCCGCAAAGCCAAGGATCTCATGGACGAGGCCGAGCGTCGTGCCATCACCGAGAACGAAGCCGAAGAGCTTGCCTTGGCGCAACAGCAAGAGGGCAGCAACGAAGAGACTCCCGCAGATTGATCGCGATGGCCCCACGGGGCCATCTCCATTCAATCTGTCACCGTCAGTAGGCGTTGTTGAGCATGCTGTATTCACGCTTGTTCTGGATTTCGTTTGCCGTTCTGGTGTTTTGGGCGCTGGGGGCATACAACAGACTGGTGCGTTTGCGTGCACAAGTGAAACAGCAATTCGGTCCATTACAAGCTGTATTGCTGGAATACCAGGAGGTGGTTCAACAAGCGGTCACTGCCGCCGCCGCTGCACCGCAGTTGTGGGACCACCCCGGTAATTTAGACTTGGGTCACAGTTACTGGACGCGCTTGCAAGTGGCGGCGGGTTTATCCACAGTGGCTATTGCGCGTATGCAAAACCACACCTTGGAACAAGACAGCGCACAGGCCTTGCATGATGCAGCGGCCGAGTTACAAGATGCATGGGCCGCTTTGATTCATCCGGACGCGTATTTCGTCCACATACCTGAAGCGCTTAAACAACGTTGGCTTGATCTCGATTTGCTGGTGCAACCTGAATTGAGCCGTTTTAATGCGGCTATTCAAGAATACAACCAAGCCATCACGCAATACCCTGCTGCTGTGATCGCCAGCTTGTTTGAATTTCGCGTAGCCACGGTACTGTGACAACGGCTACATTGACAGAAACGGCTGCTGCGCTTGCGCCACCTTTGTGGCAGCAATTGCAGGCATGTGCCGTGGCGTTGCATGCGGTACGCCAAGGTCGTAACCACAGCCAAGCATTGGCCTTGGTAGAGCCGCGATTACGGGCAGCAGCGCAGGCCTTGTTGTTTGCGGTACTCAGACAATGGGGTCGTACGCTGGCCATCAAACAGCTACTCGCTGCTCGCTCGCCCAAGCCCGTAGTCGATGACTTGTTATGCATAGGCGTGGCGCTGGCATTGCAACCACAAGACGCCATGTATCCTATGCATACACTGGTGAATCAACTGGTGGAAGCGGCCAAGCACAACCCAGCGACGCGACCACAGGCGGCGTTCATCAATGCATGCATTCGGCGTTTTGGCAGGGAACGGGTTGCGATGATGCAGGCCACAGAAGATCAACTGCCTGCGCGTTGGAACCATCCGCAGTGGTGGGTGAAAGCCATGCAAAAAGACCATCCGCAGCAGTGGCAATCTATTTTGCAATCCAGCCAAAAAGCGGCACCGATGTCAGTGCGCATCAACCAACGCAAAATTACGCGTCTTGCGTTGCAGCAGACTTGGCAACAACTGGGTATCGAGTCTGAGGTATGCGGCGAACAAGGGTTGGTACTCAAAAGGGCTGTGAATGTTCAGACCTTGCAAGGCTTTGTACAAGGTTGGTTCTCAGTGCAAGATGCGGGCGCGCAGTTGGCCGCGCCGTTGCTCTTGCATGGCTTGACTTTGCCTGCCACAGGCCTCCTGCGTGTACTCGATGCCTGTGCCGCACCTGGCGGTAAAACCGCGCATTTGTTGGAGATGGCAGACCTAGACTTGTTGGCCATTGATGTGGATGAGGGCCGTTGCCAGCGGGTGAGAGAGAATTTGGCGCGTTTGCAATTGCAAGCCAAGGTGCTGTGTGCGGATGCGGCCCAACCGGCAGACTGGTGGGACAAACATCGCTTTGATGCCATCTTGCTGGACGCACCATGTACCGCGTCTGGCATTGTGCGCCGGCATCCAGACATCCCCTGGCTCAGGCGAGAAAGTGATTTGGCAGGCTTGGCAGCGCAACAAACGAAATTGCTGCAAGCTTTGTGGCCGTTGTTGGCCGCAGGAGGACGTTTGTTGTACTGCACTTGCTCGTTGTTCAACAGGGAAGGCGTGGAGCAGATCCAAGCGTTCCTTGCAAACAACAGTGATGCCTATTTACTGAAGTCACCGGGTCAATTATTTCCCCGTATGACAGTCAATAATACGTCTGTCTCGGACAATCTGTCCGATGAGCACGATGGATTCTTTTATGCCTTGCTGGAAAAACAAAAAGATGTCTGAAAACAGCGGTCTGCTACTTTCAAGGCCACTGATGTGGTTTGCCGGCTTGGTTTTCATGCTTTGCCAAGGTGCGATGCAGCCTGCGATAGCGCAGATAGCTGTGCAACTCTCTGAGCCCATCATAGAGCGTGGTGAAGACGGTGTGTATGTGAGTGGTCGTCTGGATTTTGAATTGTCTGCTGGCCTGGAAGATGCCCTGACCCGGGGTATGCCGTTGACTTTTGTGTTGCAAGCAGAGGTGATGCGCGAGCGCTGGTATTGGTATGACAAAAGCATGGGGTTGACAGAACGTTACTACCGCATCACCTATCAGCCTTTGTCCCGTCGCTGGCGCCTGAGTGTGTCACCAACACCTGTGGTGAGCACGGGCCTTGGCGTGACGCTTGGCAACAGCTACGACAATTTGCGAGACACCCTTCAATCATTGCAAAAAATCAATCGATGGAAAGTGTTGGATTTAAATCTGCTACAAAAAGACGTTAAACAGCGTTTAGATTTACGCTTTCGTCTGGACTTGAGCCAATTGCCACAGGCATTGCAATTTGGCAATCAGTCCAGCAGCGATTGGAACGTCAACTTTAACCACAGTTTTCGACTCGAAGAACTGAGCAAATGACGCAACCCGCCACTCGGAACGCACTGCGAAACCGCAGTTGGTTGCTGGTTGTGATCATGTCTATTCTGGTGTCTGTGTCTTTGATATTGTTGTTCTTGCTGACGCAGGCAACGCAGCGCTGGGACGTGTACGAACAAAATTACAACTTGCTGTTCGACCTCAACACCGTGCTGGCTGTGTTCTTATTTATGGTGATCAGTTGGATTGGCTGGCGTTTGCTTCAGCGTTTGCGACAGGGTAAGTTTGGCAGTCGATTGCTGGTCAAATTGGCCGCCATTTTCGGTTTGGTCGGTATATTGCCAGGCGTTTTGATTTATGCAGTTTCCTTTCAGTTCGTCTCCCGATCGATCGAGGTCTGGTTTGATAACAAAGTTGAAGTCGCTCTAGATGCGGGGTTGAGTTTGAGCCGATCCACGCTAGAGAGCTTGGCCAATGAATTGGTGGTTGGGGTACGCAACGCCAGCGCCGGTCTGCGCTTGACCACGCGGTCACAAACCACGCTGAGTTTGGAAAAAATCCGAGAGCAACTCGACGCTTCAGAGGTAAGTTTGTGGCAGGGCAATATCAAGTTGGTGGCCAGCGTCAGCGAATTTGGCTATGGGCTGCGACCCGAGTTGCCTGGGGCGTCTGAATGGCGGCAGGCTAGGTTGCAAGGCAGCAGTTGGCGCAGCGAAGGGTTGGAGGAAGTGGCAGGCGCTGACCAATTACCCCGACTCAAGGTGTTGTGGCGATTGCCGGACCAGGGTTTTCAATTGAACCAACAAGACACGGTTATTCAAGTGGTCAAGAAGTTGCCCCCAGTGCTCGTTGCCAATGCCAAGGCGGTACTTGAAGCCAACCGTGAATACCAGGAGCGGGCGCTGGCACGCAGTGGTTTAGAAAGAATGTACATCGGAACCTTGACCTTGAGTTTGTTCTTGTCCGTCTTTGGTGCGGTGTTATTGGCGGTGCTGCTGGGTAACCAATTGGCCAGTCCTTTGTTGTTGTTGGCCGAAGGTGTGCGCGATGTGGCAGCTGGTGATTTACGTCCCAAACCTTTTTTACAAGGCAAGGATGAGCTCGATGGGTTGACACGCTCGTTTTCGCTGATGACGCAGCAATTGTTTGACGCCAGAAGCACGGTCGAGCAAAGCATGGCCCAGCTTGATCTGGCGCGCAGCCATTTACAGACCATGCTGGATAACTTGACGGCGGGCGTGGTACTGCTAGATGAGCATGGCGTGGTTTTATCGGTTAACCCGGGTGCAAACCGCATATTGAATTTGCCGCAGCCTATGGCTAGCGGTCAATCTTTTCGGGATATTGCTGGACTGCAGGAATTTGCCAAGCAAGTGGTGGAACAGTTTCGTGAACTTGTGTCAGAAAAACAAGCACAACCTGACCATTGGGAGCAATCCCTTGAATTGGATGCAGTGTCATTGACCAGCGCCAAGGAATTTTCTCCACCGGCACAGCGGCTCATCACATTGGTGGCACGAGGTGCGGTGTTGCCGCAAGGAGAATGGTTGTTGGTGTTTGATGATATTTCTGAAATTGTCTCTGCCCAACGCAGTCAAGCATGGACCGAAGTGGCCAGAAGACTGGCCCACGAGATTAAAAATCCTTTGACGCCGATACAGTTATCTGCTGAGCGTCTGGCCATGAAACTGCAAGGCAAACTGCCTGCAACAGAACAAGCGCTGTTGGATAAATCGGTCAAAACCATCGTCGATCAGGTTGACGCTTTGCAACGATTGGTCAACGAGTTCCGTGATTTTGGTAGGTTGCCGGCCGCCCGCTTGCACGCCATTGATTTAAACCTATTGCTCACGGAGATGATGTCGCTCTACAGCAATGACAATGCCCGTGTACCCGTGATGTGGGAGTTGCAACAAGACTTGCCCCAAGTCATGGGGGACGCCGAGCAGTTACGCCAGGTGGTACATAACCTTATTCAAAATGCACAAGATGCCAGTCTTGAGCAGCATCAACCCAAGGTTTGGGTCAGTACAGAATGGAGACTGCAGTCACAAAGGGTAAGGCTGACTGTCTTGGATAATGGCCCGGGTTTCAGCGAAGCGGTATTGCAACGGGCATTCGAACCCTATGTCACCACCAAGGCCAGCGGCACTGGTTTGGGTTTGGCGGTGGTGAAAAAAATTGCAGACGAGCACAACGCGCGCATTGAGATAAAAAATCGTTTGCAAGGTGAAAAAATCAATGGTGCCCAAGTATCGTTATCATTTCGTCTTGTAGACTCTTTCGCAAACTGAACACACATAACTTCATGGCAACTATTCTGGTAGTAGACGACGAACTGGGTATTCGTGACCTGTTGTTTGAAATTCTCAATGATGAGGGCCATCAGGTAGAGCTGGCCATGAATGCGGCGCAAGCACGAGCGATACGCGCTGACATACAACCGGATCTGGTGTTGCTTGATATCTGGATGCCAGACACCGACGGCGTGACCTTGCTTAAAGAGTGGGCCACCACTGGCTTATTGAATATGCCAGTCATCATGATGAGTGGACATGCAACCATAGATACGGCGGTGGAAGCCACCCGCATCGGTGCCATGGCCTTCCTGGAAAAACCGATCACCATGCAAAAACTGCTGAAATCGGTTGAGCAAGGACTCAATAAAAAGTCTGCGGCACCAAGCCGCGGCTCCGTTGTTACACCAGCTAACTCGGCACAGCTTGGGCAGGCGCGTCCCTTGGGATCTCTGCCCGGACAGGTGTTTTCTGCGCCGGTTTTACAAGCCGTCTTGCAACCGGTTCAAAGTTTTGATTTAAACAATCCGCTGCGAGAAGCGCGTGACTGTTTTGAAAAAGCCTACTTTGAATTTCATCTGACGCAAGAAGGCGGCTCGATGACGAGGGTGGCTGAAAAAACCGGCCTAGAGCGCACACATCTCTATCGCAAACTCAAACAACTGGGTGTAGATTTGTCTCGCGGCAAACGCGGCAGCGCATCCAACTGATCACATATTGCGCCGGTACTGACCACCGACCTCGAACAGTGCGTTGGTGATTTGGCCCAGCGAGCATACCCGTACCGCCTCCATCAACACCGCAAACACATTTTCATTGGCCATCACAGCTTGTTGAAGTCGCTTGAGCATCAAGCCCGACGCATGGGCATGGCGTCGATGGAAATCGTTCAATCGTCGCAACTGGCTTTGTTTTTCTGCATCGGTTGATCTGGCCAGTTCAATCTTTTGCGGCACTTCATTCGCTTGTGCAGACTTGAACGTATTGACGCCGATGATGGGTAATTCACCGGTGTGTTTGAGCATTTCGTAATGCATGGACTCGTCTTGGATCTTGCCGCGCTGGTAGCCGGTTTCCATCGCACCCAGCACGCCGCCGCGCTCGGCAATGGCCACAAACTCTGACAACACGGCTTCTTCCACCAGTTCGGTCAACTCTTCAATAATGAATGCGCCTTGCGTGGGATTTTCATTTTTGGCCAAGCCCCATTCACGGTTGATGATGAGCTGAATCGCCATGGCGCGACGCACCGACTCTTCGGTCGGTGTGGTGATGGCTTCGTCAAACGCGTTGGTGTGCAAACTGTTGCAGTTGTCGTAGATAGCGATCAATGCTTGCAGCGTGGTGCGGATGTCGTTGAACTGAATTTCTTGCGCGTGCAAAGATCGGCCGGATGTTTGAATGTGGTACTTCAGCTTTTGGCTGCGCTCGTTGGCGCCGTATTTCTCTTTCATGGTCACTGCCCAGATGCGACGCGCGACACGGCCCATGACGGTGTACTCGGGGTCCATGCCGTTGCTGAAGAAGAAAGACAGGTTGGGCGCGAAATCGTCAATGTGCATGCCGCGTGCCAAATAGGCTTCGACAAAGGTGAAACCGTTGGACAGCGTGAACGCCAATTGAGAGATGGGGTTGGCACCGGCCTCGGCGATGTGGTAGCCGCTGATGGAGACGCTGTAAAAATTGCGCACCTGGTGTTCAACAAAGTATTGCGCGATATCGCCCATGACTTTGAGCGAAAACTCGGTGCTGAACAAACAGGTGTTTTGTCCTTGGTCTTCTTTCAGAATGTCGGCTTGTACCGTGCCACGCACGTTTTGCAACACCCAGGCGCGAATCTCGGTGGTCTCTGCTGCAGT
>Ga0214917_10003657_pt1 | contig 17613 bp, 16 predicted proteins | sample LL_1208_BB_MetaG_FD_177983 | JGI IMG/M metagenome (GOLD analysis project Ga0214917, IMG submission 177983) | Freshwater microbial communities from Lake Lanier, Atlanta, Georgia, United States - LL_1208_BB | ecosystem: Environmental > Aquatic > Freshwater > Lake | place: USA: Georgia | collected... | reverse complement strand
AAAAGATGGGGAGTTGAATCAATAATGGTAAGCATCCGCCAAGGGGATTGGCTTTATTTTCACGCCATACACGTAAAATTTCTTGCTGTAATTTTTCTGGCTGATCTTTGAATTCTTCTTGGATACGCTTTATTTCGGGCTGAATTTTCTGGGTTACTTTCATCGAGTCAAATTGTTTTTTCGTCAATGGGAAGAAAATAACTTTGATTATCAACGTGAGCAGAATAATTGCGATCCCGTAGTTAGGGTAAATTGAGTGATACGAAAAGTTCAAAAACGGCAGCATGATATGATCGGCTAAAAATTTAAAAATTCCCATTTTAATATTCTCCTACTGGATCGATTCCTCCCGGATGGAAGGGGTGACATTTCGAAATTCGACGAAGGGCTTTTTGTCCGCCACGATAAACGCCAAATCGTTTGATGGCATCAAGGGCGTACTGTGAACAGGTTGGTTGAAATCGACAGCGTGGACCTGTCAGTGGCGAAAGTAGGGTGCGATATAGACGAATCATCGCAATAATCGCGATTTTAATCATGCGGGTTGACTTTCAGGCGCTGTCTTGCGACGGACTCTATCAAGTAATGTTGCATATTGCGTTTTTACAGTTTCAAAGGAACTACTTAAAAGTGCCCATTTGGCGACTAGAATCATGTCGGCGTTAATGGGATTCTGAGGCGGACATAGCCGATATAATTCTCTCAAACGCCGCTTGGCAGTGTTGCGTTTAACCGCATTCCCGAAACGCTTTGGCGCCACAAATGCAACACACGGTTTTGCGACAAACGGGCTGCAGAACTGGATTCTCACGGATGAATTTTCAATGCGTTGCCCCACTGAAAATGCATGTTCGAAGTGTCGCTTGAGTGTCATTCGGGATGCCTTCGATGGACCCGAAAATTTCGGCACTAAACGCCGATCTTATGACGTCCCTTACGGCGGCGAGCGTTAATAACCCGTCGTCCTCCGACAGTTTTCATTCGGACTAAAAAACCGTGGGTCCGGTGGCGTTTACGTTGGTTAGGTTGAAACGTGCGTTTCATAATGGCTTCCTCGATGGTTCAATAATTAAGGGCGCGTATCGTACCAAATGTTCATAAATAATGCTAGCCCTGTTATGTTAGTAGGATGATATTGTCGCCTTGCCATCAATTGCGAACCCGATTACCGCTTGTGAGCTCGGTTTTAGATACGATTGCGGGTCTTGAAGGAATTCCTATTATCGTGGGAGGTGCTGTTCGGGATTGGATCATGGGAGTGGCCTGTGATGATGTCGATGTTGAAATCTTTAATATTGATTCCGTTGAGCATCTTCAATTCCTACTTAAACCCTTGGGGCGCTTGGAATTGGTTGGGAGGGTTTTTGGAGTGTGTCGGTATCGAAGTCCTGACGGAAGTGTTGATTTTACGTTGCCCCGACGTGAGCATAAAATCAGTGAAGGCCATACCGGATTTGCCGTTGATTTTGATCCCTCGTTAAATTTTAGAGAAGCCGCATTGCGACGCGATTTCACAATGAATGCCATTGGTCTCGATTGGCTAACCAACAAAATATTAGACCCTTTCCAGGGTGTTGACGATATTAAGGCAAAGAGAATTCGCCATGTTGGGCCTCAATTTGCTGAAGACCCGCTCCGGGTTCTTCGTGCAGTCCAATTTGCCTCACGATTTGGGTTTTCGGTAGATCCGGAGACGACGGCTTTATGTCGATCCATTCGATTGGACTCGTTACCGGCTGCGCGTATTCTGGACGAATTTACCAAGTTGTTTTCTCGCTCATCTAAGCCATCAATGGGGTTGACCCTATTGGAACCGCTCGGTGTGTTGGCTCAATGGCCCGAATTGCGCCACTATCATGGAGATGTGAGTCGATGGGCCCAAGGGGTGGCGGCAGTGGATCAAATGGCCTCTCAGCTGAAGCCGGGGCGAAGTATAGGGTTGATGCTAGCAGCGTGGTTGTACCCCAGCCTATATTTGGATAGTAAATCGCAAGTTGCATCTGCTTTTTTGAGTCGGATTATGGACTCCAAACGTCAGCGAGTCGGTATCTTGAATTTGATGGCGGCAACCCGGCGCTTGGTGAAGGATGATCGTACCGTTCCGACCGATACTCAGTTGCGGGAGGCGTCTACCCAAACCCAGTTAAGGCATGTGGTTGCATTGCTGGCCGCTTTGTATCCGACTAATCGGCAATTGGTTCGGTATATTCATGCACGGGCAACTGAGTTGGGTATTTTGGATCGTCCCCCTGAACCCCTCGTGACAGGGAAGGATTTGATGAGTATTGGTATTCCCGAAGGTGCTCATTTGGGCGAACTTCTGGCCGATTTTTATTCGGCGCAATTGTCCGGAAAAATTACCTCGAAGTCGGCGGCTCTTAGAATTGCGTATGACCTATGGTTTGGCGAATCCGAAGACGAGTAGCACCGAGTTAAAATGGGCGATTTTCCGCTTATGCCTCCCCTTAACTACACCGTCTCGCTATTGATCGACTCCTTGGTAGTCTGCGGGTCGGCCTAAACGAAAACTCGCCCATTTTAATCGGTGCAGCGATCACCGTCTGGAGGGTCGTTTAGCCTTGACTCGTAAAGTTGGCTATTTTAATCGGCTCTGCCAACTTTCGTATGAGGCCCGTTCACTTTCCGGTACCAATATTAGAATGTTTTGGGGCTCTCCTTCCGATAGCGTCTCTCGGATTGTGGTGACGCATTGAGAAATGTGGTTGTTTTTTTCGGTCTGTGGAATGTCTAGTATTTTTTTGATCGACCAGTATCCCCCAACTCGCTTGAGCTTATTTTGTCCAAATATATATACTTGATCCCATGTGTAGCTATGACCATCTACCCGTATCGGGACCTGCGCTCCAATCCTTATTGAAAGACTTTTACTTGGCAATTTCCAGGTTTCCGCATTGGTTCTTAATTCGAGTCTCAAATGAAGGACGTCTTGTATAACCTGCCAATGGCAACTATACAGGCCGCTGGTTAGTTGGGATTTCCATGTTTCGAGAGCCTTTCCCGCGAGCTCTGATTGTTTCCATTCAGCTCCGTTTTGATGGATCATTACCCGGTTCGCAGGATAATGCTGATCGTCGAATGTCGTGACATTGGTGATTTTTATGGTACGAATTGTCGGCTCCCCAGAATGCTCCTGTGTCCAGACAATGAGCGGGTGATTTCCCTTTCCAAATGCATATTCCGCAAAGCGGTCCATGACATGGGGTATCGTGGCGTTTATTTGATGGCCGTCCAAAAGCGTATCGCTGTCGTTGATGGCCAATAGTGCGATGGCCAACTCCGGTTGTGACGTCGCATTGGTTCCGTATCCGTTGCCAATTTCCAGATAACCAATTGGTTGGGGAGATTCATCCTCGAATTTCCAAGAAAAGTCTGATTCACCAGGCTTCCAGGAGAGCGTTCCTGTACCCAACTCTTGCCAGTCAAAATCCGGATCCAGGCCATCTTCTGTTTCATATTCGCCGATACATACCTCGTATATCGCACGTAGTACTTTCGAAAATCCCGTACGGGTTTTGTGGGCAATATCCACGGTGGTATTTAGGATTTCGACCAATTTCTCAGTGGTGAATTGAGGGGTATTCCGTTTGGTGTCCCATATTAATCCTAGCGCAACAATCGTAATGACATCGGCCAGTTGGGTGAGCGTCTCCTGGGATTCGATACCGACCGTTAACCGGATTGCGCCGCCAATGACGTTGATGTTGCAAAAGGGGAATCCGAAGCTACTTCGGCTTGTTAGGGTAATGTCTTCGTTTCCTGTAATCTCTTTTATGGTATCACTCACTTTTTTGGCAACGGTTTCGGCGGATGTTCCGTCGTTAAATTGGGGCATCAATCCGTCAAATGTGATGCCGATGTAGCAGGTTCCCCGATCAAGGTTCGGATGGATATCCATCACGCGTATTTCTCTTTTTTCGAGGTTTATTTCAGCTAGTTTTTCCAGGATTCTGTCGGACAAAAACTGGGTGTTTTGCCGGATTGTGTCCAAGTAGGTTTTAGCCAAATCCAATCCGTCCGTTAGCACGTGTTTGTAAAATGCCTGAACATGGTCAGGTGGGGTGGCATCGTTTAGAAATCGATTGGCTTGTGCCTTGAACGTTGGAGAATTTGACCAGACCAACAGGAGCCCTGCGGAGGCAACGTCTATCCCCAATGCGCCAAATTTGACGAGGCTTTGGCCCATGACCACGTGTAGTTTTTGAGCGTCGATAAGGTCCCGTACGGTTTCAATAAATTGGACGAGCTTCGGATCGGATGTGAGCCCAATCGTAATATCCATTAGTACCAACAATGGGGCGGCCCGATTTGTTTCCTGAACAATTGTCCGAACCCGTGAGGCTAACTCATCAAGCGATGGCGAATGGATGGGGGGTTTGGCGGTTACGTTGTTGGGATGTGGTTCGATCAGGATGATATCGGAGTTTAACGGAATGGTATTGACGGTTTCGAAGCCGGGTTGATGGATACAAAAATTGGGTTGAATCGTGGCGATGGTTTCGATAATTCCCGACGTTTCGAAGTAAGTATGAGCCATTGTGGTGATGTTGGGCGTCTGGGGAACCGTTGCCTTGTAGGCTAATATCGCACCCGTCAACGCAGTCATGCCGTAAGAGGTAAGGACGACTTGATCGGGTAAGTAGGCTCCAAATTGGCTAAAATCTCGCGGGGCCAACCGCTCTGTGTCGCAGAGCGTTTCCGCCACGAGCATGATGTCCCCCATTGTTCGAATCGCGCCATACTGGTCGGTTAGAAGTGGGCTGTTGAGGCTATTTTGGGCGTCCCGCAGTGTGGTTTCTAATGTTGCGATGAGGGTCTGAATTTCGGGTTTGATTTCAACTTTTATTTTGGGCTTGGATTTCTTTTTTTGTGACACTGGAATTTTGTCTATAAAGTCCGCTCTCAACGAGTTTTTGATGGTCTCAAATCGACTGCGCCATCGCGTTCCTAACTGTTGATAAAGACTTGAATTTCGTTTCGGATAGACGATAGTTGAGACCGACGGTTGAGGAGGTTTTGTGCGGGTCAGATTGGTGCGAATTTGAGTGTTAAAACCAGTTTCTAATCCGCGTAAATTTGTGCACCTGAGATATAATTTGATCAACATTACATCGATGCTCGCTTTGTCGGGTGTGTAACCTGAGTGGGGTAAAAATATCAAGTGGTCCGGCAGAAAGTGTTTTTTGCCGCACAAAATTGTGAGTGGTAGTTCGGTTGGGATACCTGACTTCTGAACTGTCGAGAATGACCATAGTAGTTTGTATTTTTGACCGGTTGCCAATTTCGGGAGTTTTCTGAGAATCGAACTGAAGAGGGACATGTCTTTGATATCGCGAGGGATATTCGGGGTGGTTAGTCGTATCCATATTGGGATGCTGTTTTTACATGCGTCTATAAGTTTTTCTTTATTGCTCAAGATGGCATCTTCGCCAATGACCACAAGTTGGCCTGAGTACAACGCTTCTAACGCCTCCACCCCTGAGTGTGGGATCGCCGCAATTATGTCTCCGATTCCCAATATCCCTTTGATTTCTTCAATTTGTGGTAGGAGGTACGCGGTTGCGTCGGTTCGAAGGTAGCTCGAATTTTTAACAAATGGCGCTTGGGATAAGCCCAGTTTTTTCTGGTCGATGTCGGATGCCGGTGCAATTGCACTGCCGTGTTGTCTTATCCAAAGCCATTGTCTCAACAGTGCCGCATCGGACTGGGCGGTGGTTTGTTGTAGCCTGGTATACACGGCGGTCCAATCTAAGGACGACTGTGGGATTGCAGTATATTTCCGATGTATTTGAATTAGGTGGGTGTTTTTTGATTGATTGTTCATGACAAGGGTGATCGGGTGGCGGTGGTTATTGTGAATCGACCCGAGATGTTAGGTTTGAAGAATGGCGTGGTTGGGAGGGGATACGTGAACCTGAAGGCCAGCACCACTGTACACATATTCTACGGTACCAGGCAAGAAATGGGGCGTTATTTTGTAATACCGTTTGAATGGTATTTTATATTAAATCTTTAAATGTACCCGGATAATGTCGATTAGGCCTTTGCCGTAGAGTCGCCCCATTTCGATGGGTGATTGTAGTGCGGCGTGGGGGACCCCAGGACAACTGTGTTTGTGGCGCTTCGGAAGCCGAATGGTTGCCGTCCGCAATACCCAATTGTAGCGGTGGATATAGTCGATCTCGGTTGGTGTGTAATCCCCGTTACCATAATAAGTGACAATCATTGGTAGCCGGTTATCACGTGCCAGATCGTGGAAATAGGGTAGCCATTCGACCATTAGTGGAGACATCGCCGCATTGAGCGCGACTCTGATCCCATGGCTGCGGAGGTCTTTGATCAAGGGTACAATGCGATGGAATCCGTCGGTCCCTGTAATGGTTCGGTATTCAACGGATTCTGGAGCCGGTAAATACAGGACAACCTCATCGATTAATGGGTAAACTTGCGCCCAATGATCTGCAGGGACGATGCCATGGGTCCATAACCGAATGTAAATTCCGGCCGCTTTTAGGGTGCTAAGTAAACGGGGGATGTCTTGATTGATTAGGGGTTCTCCCCCGATCACATTGTATAACCGGGTTCTGGGGAAATGATCGAAAAATCGATTGTCTTCGAGTAACGTCCCGATCGTGGATTGCACTAAGCCGTCGTCTGGTAATGGATAGTCGGTCCATAATTTGCAGGGGATACATCTGTGGGTGCACTCCGACTGAAGTAAAAGGGTGTGTTGGGAGATGATGTCTCTCCAGTTACAATGCATGCGCAATGGCCTCCAGGGGATGGCTGGGGGTAACGGATGTGCACCGAAGTATTTGATGTCGGCACGAAAATCCAGTCGCCAGAATTGACTTGTCTTTCGCAATCGTCGGCGCCCAACTCAAATTGAAAATGGTTTTGGATTGAGAGACGTGCTCGATTTCGTGGCCAAAGGTTCCGGCCATTCCGCAACATCCGACGTTCCCGATGGATATGTCAAAGCCAATGTGCGCGAAAATGTCGCGCCATGCGTCGATTGTAGCCCTTGGGCCGCTGCGCTCCATGCAATGGGGCATTAGAACTCCCTTGAAGGTGGACGACAGTTTGGGAAGTTTATCTTTGTGGATGTTGATGAACTGGGCAATTGGGGTAGGCTTGACCGTGATCGCGGCGATTTCGGAGTATTCTTCAGAGAACATACTGGAGAGGCTCGGGTCGATAATGACCACTGGAGTATTTCCAAACGTGTTGAGGCGCCTTAGGACGCGTTCACCTTGTCGTTTAAACAACTTGCGGAAGCCTTTGATATACGCGGGTTTTCCCGAAGGCCCGAGTGGTATCAGGTGAGGGGTAAATCCCATACGCGATAAAATGGTTTGGGCGGACGTGGCGATGGTTGGCATATAGGCGGCGGTAAACGCATCCACCAAGACGATGACCGAGTTTGGGCTAGATATCGTCGACAGCTCCATTTTGGGCGGGGCTTTGAATTGGGGGAAGTCCGTAAGTCCGGCGAATTCCCGAGGCATAAGGCGACTAATCCAACGAAATAATGACCATTTTCCAGCGATGACGCTTAGTGTTTCGATGTGGGCGACGATGTAGTCTCTCAATGGCCGCCGGTGAGACTGATGAAAGTGGTCAAGAAAGTGAGATTTGAGACGCGGGATGTTGACATGGACGGGGCATTCAGACACGCATGCTTTGCACGATAAGCACCCGGACATTGCCTGATGGACTTCTAGACTGAATGCGGCAGATTTTTTTTGTCGGATCCATTCCTTAAAAATCATTGCCCGACCCTTTGGACTGTGAACGCGATCTCCGGTGGATAAATACGATGGACACATGAGAGATGTTGGCATGACTGAAAAACAGGTGCCATTCCCGTTACATGCCATGACTGCTGGCCATTGATCTTGGTCTATACGGCGGATTTTTCCATCGTTTTGAGCTCGCCGAGGGGCGTCAATACCGGGCTGCTGCGCCGTACTTGTAAGTGGGGGGACCATTTTCCCAGGATTGAGTTGTCCATGGGGGTCGAGCCTTGTTTTGATCTCTTGCATACGGCGATAAAGACGAGGCCCAAAGACATCCATAATGTAGTCGGTGCGAAACCCTTTGCCGTGTTCTCCCCAAATTAGTCCCCCATAACGGGAAACTAAGTGGTGGACCTCATCGCTGATCTGACGGATCAACGTACTGTGCCTGGGATCTTGAAGGTCTAGCGCTGGACGAACATGCACGCATCCGACATCGGCGTGGCCGTACATGGCGTAATGGAGATGATGGCGATCTAATAAGTTGCGAAACTCACTAATGTAGGCCGCGAGGTGCTGGGGTGGTACAACCGTGTCCTCGACAAATGGAACGGGTTTCGCGCGTCCTGGGGTATTGGCCAAAAGACCTACCGCTTTTTTTCGCAAGGTCCACCATTGGGTTGCTTCGGTCGGCGATGCGGCCAGTCGGATCGAAAGGGCGTTATGCGGATCGGCCATCAGAGGTGCGGGGTCAGCGAGTTCTACGAGATTAATAGCCCCGGCCTCCGAATGCACCCATTGGGCGAGCGGTTCGAAGCACATATCTGTTCGACCCGTCTCTATAATGGTTTTGTCGATGGTTTCGATTGCGACAGGGTCATATGGAATTAGTGATTGCGCGGCGGAAACTGCATCCATCAAGGATGGGTATTGGATGATGACGAGGTGGGTCTGGGCTGGTGTGGAGAGTATTGCTAATTTAGCTTCCACGATAAACCCGAGACTGCCTTCTGATCCCGCGAATATGGGGATTGGATTGATCCCATCCGCAGTTGCGTGATCGAGGTTGTAGCCCGATAAAAATCGGGACATTGTTGGGAAGCGGTGCCGGATTTCATCTTGGTCATGGGTGGCAATTTCATTTAAAATATCGGTAATTGGCGAATCGGAATGGGGCCTCAGAATTAGGTTATTCCCAGCTGCAGTTACAACCGTCAATTCAAGAATGTGTTGGCTCGTTTTTCCGTAAATCCGAGACCCCTTACCACTGGCATCGGTACTGATCATTCCGCCGATTGTGGCGCGGTTGCTGGGCGCAACATTGGGTACAAACGTCAACTGGTGAGGGGCCAATGCGGCGTTGAGTTGATCCAAGACTACTCCGGGTTGCACTCTCACCCAGCGGTCGGTGGGGTTGATTTCTAAAATTTGATTCATGTACTTGGACGTGTCGAGAATGAGTCCTTCGGTGAGAGATTGTCCGTTGGTCCCGGTGCCCCCTCCACGAGGCGAAATAGTAATTGAATGCCATTCAGGCTGGGCCAAAAGACGCCCAATTTGAACGATGTCGCTCGGTGTTTTTGGGAAGATGATTGCGTGAGGAATCAGTTGGTAAATGCTGTTATCCGTAGACCAAACGATCCTGGATGCCCAGTCCGACCGAATTTCCCCTTCAAACAAGGGGGAGCATAGTGCATTCAGGAATCCGTCGAAATCGGGACTGCTCATCGACGTTTGAGTGGGTCCTCTGCTAGGGCTTCTTTGATCATAATTGCAAACCCAAAAAAGATTCCCAATAACACACAAATCATAACGGCGTGTTTATGCTGCGGATAATAATGCCGGATCCCGAATCCCAGCAGCGTAAACATGAGAATGGTGCCGGCTAGACTGGCGATAATTTTGCTGGCTTGTCGGTAGATGGTGGTGAAGCTGGAATCGTCAGGGGTCATGATGGCGTGTCTCCGATAGATATGGCGATGGCATGCCATTCGCTGCCGAGGTGCGCATAATAACGACCGGCTATCTCAGCGGCAAGGGCGGATTTGCCGGTATCTTGAAGGACCCGTACCCATTCCGATACGGCGGGCGGATACACCGTGACGGACAATAATTGTTGCAATAACCCATTCGCTGCATCGTGTTCGAGACGATGCCGGTGAATTAATGCACGGACCCAATGGGCCATAATGCCGACGGGTCCCATTGTTTGAATGGCGGTGTCGATATAGGAAATGGCCTCGTCTTCTCGCTTTCTTGCCACCAGGTCGAGCCCAACGCAGAGGTTAAAATCGTAATCTTCGAGCGATTCGGGGTGCAATGTTGATTTGCCAGCTTCAAGAACGGCCAAATATTCATCTGCATCTTTGATGGTGCGTAGATTTCGTAATAAGTGGGTTGTTGATTCGTTTCCTAAATCTGGGAATAACGAATGAAATTCAACCGATTTTAAGCTGTGACCGGTTGGGAGTATGAGTTGAATCTGGAGGTCGGAGTCTCGGAAATGGGTGGTCACTGTTCGGTGTTCGTCAACGCCGATCCATTGTGCAATGCGTCCAAATGGAATTCTGAAACCACAACTACTTTTGTAATGCACCATTAATTTGGTGATGCTGAGATCCCCTTGATCGGGCATTGCAATATCTTCAATGAGAACGAATCCATTTCGGGCGGTTACCTTTTGAACGCTTTCTCGTATGGTTGCGGCAACGAGCCCGCTACAATTAAATGGGGCATTGTCTGGATTGTTTTGCGCCCATAGATTGGCGAGGTCAAGTTCCTTGGGGTGCCAACCTGTGTCTTCGGATGCGTGGACCAATGCCCATTCTTCGGTGAGATGTTTGAGGATTCGTTCTGCGTCGGGAATCAAGTCATCAATGCTGGTTTGAAATGAATGGGTGACGGCATCAGCGTATCGGGTGACGGCCGGGTATACGGATGTATCTGTCCATTCCAACTCAGAATCGATTTTGGATCGAATGATGGCCTCGTGACAGATCCCATTTTCAACGATGACATGCCGGGCAGGCATCATGCTCAAAACCGTGGATAGAATAATGCCGTCTGCGGTGTCGGGAATATCCCTAACATCGCCATCTTCAATACAAATTTTATGGGCGTGGCGGTGCATCATCGGATTTTTGCGCATGGCCTCCACTCGGGTTCGCGATGTGTCAACGACATGCCAAGTCACCATTTGATAGAGATAGAATTCGGTGGCTTTGAGTGCATCCATGACGTGAATGCCCAGAGTGCCTGCCCCAGCACCTACTTCATATAGATGAATAATGGGTTGGGGGAAGTCCCTGAAGTATCGGCTTAAAAATCGCGCGATACGAACCGCTTGTGTTGGACTCGTGGTTATTCCCGATGGAAAACCGGGTACGACGAATCGGTCGAAGGGTCTGGAATTGATTGCGGTAGCAATGGCCCAACGCAGCGATTGAAATCGAGGAACAAAGGAATGAACTTCCATGGAGATCTCCTCAGTTGTGGAATAAATGGAATATTGACTCCATTCCCCCTCTTAGGCGTTCGTAAACCTGACGAATATTTAGTATACTATGCCCGCAAATAATTCGAATTGGATTGCCGTTATGACGATATTACCTATTGTAATTCATCCTGATCCCCGGCTCCGTAACCCAACGGAAATGGTTACTGCCTTTGACGAGGGGTTATTTAAGTTGATTTTGGATATGTTGGAAACCATGCATGATAATCGTGGCGTTGGGCTCGCTGCGCCCCAGGTGGCGGTTTCCAAAAAGGTCATCGTGGTGTCGTATAAGCGTCGCGAATTTGCGTTGATTAATCCCGAAATTGTATCGGCATCGGGTCGGGAAGAGGGAGAAGAAGGGTGTCTAAGTATTGTCGGGCAGCGGGTGATGGTGAACCGATTCACACGCATTGAGGTGGTTGCCCAAACCCCAAGTGGGAAGTCGATTCGACTCAAAGAAAAGGGATATATTGCTCGGATTCTTCAACATGAAATTGACCACTTAAACGGCATCTTAATTATTGACAAAGGGATCCCTATTCCCAACGATCACCCCGAGTAAAAGGACGGTATTATGAACACTTCTTTAAACACCCCTTACACCATCCAGCCTGTGTCGCTTACGACGGGGCCAAATGGGCATTATCAAATTGGTGGCGTTGATGTTGCGGAGCTGGTCCGCCGACATGGATCTCCGTTATACGTGATGGATGAACAGACGATTCGGTCAAATTGTCGGTCGTATATCGAGCCGTTGAGACATGTTTATCCCAATCATTTGGTGGTTTTTGCCGCAAAAGCCTGTATGACCGTTGGGTTGCTAAATGTATTGAACGAAGAAGGCTTGGGTGTCGATGTTGTGTCTGGCGGCGAATTGTATACGGCATTAAAAAGTAATATTCCTGAACCAAATATTTTGTTTCATGGGAATAATAAGTCGATAGACGAGTTGGAAATGGCACTCCGTCATTCTATTCGGATCGTGGTCGATAATGAACAAGAACTCGATAACATTGTTGCATTGACCGACAAACTCAGTGTCCGAGCTCGAATCATGTTGCGAACAAAACCGGAAATCGAAGCGCATACCCACGATTATATTAAGACGGGTCAAATTGATTCTAAGTTTGGAATCGAGAAGGATGCGTTGCTTCCCCTGGTCCGTAAAGTAAAAGACAATCCTCGAATCCATATTTTAGGGCTTCATAGTCACATTGGCTCTCAGATTTTTGACGTTGAACCGTATGTTGATCTGGCGACAATTATGGCTGATCATACGGAACGGATTAGTAAGGAATTAGGCCGTCCGTTGGAAGAATTGAATTTGGGCGGGGGGATCGGAATTAAATATACACATTCCGATGATCCTCCGGTGGTTGCGGATGTGTTGACCGCAATGGCCGAAAAGTTGGTTTCAGAATTTAGCGCCCGAGGCTTGCGACTGCCGAAGCTAATTGTAGAGCCTGGACGTTCTATTGTCGGGAACGCGGGTGTCACCCTATATACGGTTGGTGCGATAAAGGATATTCCAGGGATTAAAACCTACTTATTTGTGGATGGGGGAATGTCGGATAACATTCGTCCGATGTTGTACCAAGCGCAATATACTTACGATGTTGCCACCAAGGCGACCCAGCCCGGTATTAAGACCTATGCCCTAGCCGGGAAATTTTGTGAGTCTGGGGACGTCCTGACCCATAGCGTGACATTGCCTGAGACGGAAGTCGGGGACATAGTAATTGTCTTTGATACCGGGGCCTATAATTATGCCATGTCGTCGAACTACAATCGGGCGCCGCGCCCCGCGATGGTTGTAGTGAACCAGGGCCAAAGTCGGGTATGGGTTGAGCGTGAGACCTTGGACGACTTGATTCGGAATGACCGCTTCTAAATGCAGTTGATGGAGTCGTTGCTTCCGAGTTTGTCCGCGTACAGCTGGATTGCGATTGCAGTCGATTTTTTGATCGTGTACATCGTTGTTTATCGGTTGATGGTTTGGATTATGGATACCCACGTCGAGAGTTTGGTTCGAGGGTTATTGGTCATTTTGGTGGTCTATGTGGGGAGCCATGTCCTGGGTCTCGCGACCTTGAATTGGCTTTTAGAAAAATTTGCAACGATTCTGGTGGTCTTGGTTATTGTTATTTTCCAACCGGAGTTAAGGCGATTTTTGGAACGGATTGGATCCGGGAAATTATTTTCACCGTTCGTCTTGGAGGGTGGGTCTCAAGGAATTGCAGTTATTAAGCATATTTTGAGGTCAGTGGAGTTGCTGTCTAAAGAGAAAGTTGGCGCCTTGATTGTTATAGAAACGGGCACCAATTTAAATGAATATATTCGATCAGGTATCGAATTGAATGCAACGATATCGACCGAACTGCTGGCATCGTTGTTTTGGTCCAAATCCCCGACCCATGATGGTGCCGTTATTATCCGAGAACACGAAATCGCGGCGGCGGGCTGTTTGTTGCCGCTTAGTGATTCAACGATTCAAGACCGCAGATTGGGAACACGACATCGCGCGGCCTTGGGGTTATCGGAAGTGTCAGATGCCGTTGTGATCGTGGTTTCTGAAGAAACGGGGACGATTTCCTTGGCAGAAGGGGGGAGTTTGACCCGATATCTCACCAAGGAAGCTTTGGAGGCGCGGCTATTTGATTTGTACCGTGAAGACCAGCCGGGGGCGTCGGGAATTATGGATTTGATTCGCTGGATTTGGAAGAGCCCGTCATGAAATTTGCACGACTATTGCCTTTGGATATTATCAAGAAAAAATTACAGGGAATTCGGATTTCGGCCGTTACGGCGTATGACGTAATGACTGCACAGTTAGCAGATGAGGCCCATATTGATATCGTGTTGGTTGGAGATTCTTGTGGCAACGTTGTTGCTGGGTATCCGACCACTTTGCCAGTGACCATGGATCAAATGATTTACCATTGCGAGTCCGTGGTACGGGGGAGTCGACGGGCGCTTGTGGTGGCGGATATGCCCTTTATGAGTTACCAGGAATCGATTGAACAGGCCCGAAAAAATGCGGGTCGCTTGATGAAGGAAACCGGGGTCGCCGCGGTCAAAATGGAAATTTTGCCGTCTCAGATTGATACGTTAAGGGCGGTGGTGGATATCGGTATACCGGTCATGGCGCATATTGGTTTTACCCCTCAGACGATGTTTCAGTTGGGGGGCTATAAGATCCAAGCGAAAACAGATGGAGATGCCCAATCTTTAGTTGCGTTGGCGCAACGAGTTGCGGATGCGGGTGCATTTTCGGTGGTGTTGGAGATGATTCCTCCTGCGGTTGCTGCCGCGATTCGGGGAACGATTTCCATTCCGACTATTGGGGTGGGGGCTGGCCCTGAATGTGACGGTCAAATCTTGGTGTTTCACGACTTGGTTGGGTTGTCTGCGACCTCTCCTAAGTTTGCAAAACGGTATGTCAATCTTAGGCCTGAAATTGTCGATGCGTTGACCCGGTATCGCCAAGATATCGAATCTGGGCAATTTCCGGGACCGGAGAATAGTTACTAATGGAACTTCAAATTTACGATACGCTGACTCGTCAAAAACGTCTATTTGAGCCATTGGTTCCAGGCCATGTGTCGTTTTATGCGTGTGGCGTTACGGTTTATGACTATAGTCATATCGGTCATGCTCGGGTTTATGTGACTACTGATGTCATGCGACGGGTGTTGACTGCACTTGGTTATCGTGTGAAATACGTTCAAAACTTTACCGATATCGACGATAAAATTATTCAGAGGTCGGCGCATTCGGGGCGAGAGTATCATGCGCTGACTCGGGAATTTATTGAGGCCTATATGGCCGACATGGCCCAGTTGGGAGTGATCCCAGCGGATATTTACCCACGTGCAACTCAATATTTGCCCCAAATGATTGGAATGATTGAGGCGTTGATAGCGTCAGGGCACGCTTATGTATCGCCAGTAGGGGATGTTTGGTACGCGGTTGATACCTTTGATGGCTATGGCCGATTATCACGAAAAAAGCGTGATGAGTTAATTGCGGGTGCCCGGGTAGACACCGTAGAGGGTAAACGCCATCCTCATGATTTTGTACTGTGGAAGTCTGCAAAACCCGGCGAGCCTACTTGGGATAGCCCCTGGGGGCCGGGGCGTCCAGGCTGGCATATCGAATGTTCTGCGATGGCCCGTCAAGAATTGGGGGATACGATCGACATCCATGCAGGCGGAGAAGATCTCGTATTTCCACATCATGACAACGAAATTTGTCAGTCGGAGGCCGTTACAAAGAAACCATTTGTTCGGTATTGGGTCCACAATGGGTTTGTCACGATCGATAATGAAAAAATGTCCAAGTCCTTGGGTAATTTTTTTACAATTCGAGATGTAATGAAGGAGGTGAGTGGGCAGGCCTTGCGCTTTTTCTTGTTGCGATCTCATTATAGAACCCCCCTAAATTATTCGATTCATGGGGTCAAGGAAGCCAAGGTTGCGTTGGATAAATTGGTTAATACGGTTATGACGCATCAAGATGGGGCTGATGCGACTGGGGAGTCCTTGGCGGAAGTTCAAGCGTTGGAGGCTCGATTTTGGGCATCCTTGACCGATGATTTTAATTTTGCAGAGGCGATTGGGGTCTTGTTTGATTTGAGCCGGTATATCAATATTTCGGGGGGATCTTCGGCGCCACTGGCTCGGCTTATGGATGTTCTGGGGTTGGCGACTGTGGCGGAGTCGGTCTCTTTGTCCGATGAGGAGCGTGAGTTGTTGCGTGTTCGGTGGGAAGCCAAGCAGGCCAGGGATTTTGCGACGGCGGATCGACTGAGAGTTGAATTATTGGATCGATTTCAAATTGTGGTTGAAGACAGCAAGACCGAATATCGATGGAAAAAGTTGAATTAGGAGTACCCCATGACAATGATTGATGCGACTGTATCGGTTTCTATGGTTCAAGATGTCTGTGTCGTGAGCGTTAGCGGCGAATTGGATGACTTCCAAGCCCCTCAATTGCATTCGGCATTTGAGACCCAGGGGGATATCAAGGGGCGTCGGATGATTATTGATTTAACGGGTGTAACCTTTGTGGATAGCGTGGGATTGGGCGTCATTGTGGCGCAGGCTAAACGTGCTAAAAAGGCCGGATTTCCGTTGGCATTGGTTGCCTCTACACCTCAAATAACGCGGTTAATTGCCCAATCAGGAATTGTTCAATCCAAACATTTGGATTTGAAGATTTATGACAATTTGGATGTTGGAATTTCATCGTTTTCGAGCTGAAACTCACGGTTTTTTGATAAGGCCCATATAGATTTAAGTTTTTAGATACATTTTGAATTGATATTGCACCGATATGGCTGGCACCCTCCACATTTTGTTTCTAAAGGAGTATGTCTATGCGGTATCGTATTGTACCGCTTCCCTCCACAGGCGCCGCTTTTCGGTTGTCTGCGGATGAGTCTGATGGTCAGGTTTCAATGTGTCCTGCCCAATGGTCTTTAGGTACGTGGGCCACGTCCGCGGGGTTTCCAGGGGGGTATCAATTACAGATTCCCTTTAGTGCGGCGAATGAGGGGTTGGCAAGTGTTTTTCGAAGTACCCAAGGGTTGCCGAATACTGACATTGCCGTTAACTATCAGTCTGGTCAATATGCCTATACCGACTTGTATTTGTCCTGTAAAACGCTCGGAGGAGACAGTTTTGAGCTCCACTATCAACCACCTGGTGTTGCTCCTGCGTCAGCGTATGGGGTTGTAGTGGATGCGGTAGGGAAGTATGAGGTCAATTCGTCTGTGATTAATACGCAGCCACCGGTTTTTGGGGTTGGCAATGGGATGTTACTTGCCGGAAATCAATCGTTTATGTTGCTTCCTAGTGATTTTAATGCGAGTCCAGTCAATTGTTCTGTGAATTTTTGGCAATTTAAAATGGAAAGTGGCCAGACTGTTGGTGGCAATGTGGTGCTGAATATGACCCGGACCTGTGACGAGCAAACGACGGCATCTCCAATCCTAGCTCCAACACTTCAGCCGTCACTTAGTCCGACGGGTGTTGGAAGCAAAGATAAGGATTCTGTTGTGGGTCTTGCGGTGGGGCTGGCCCTTGGATTAACGGGGTTTGTCCTTATTGTACTTGTGGTGGCGAAATTGTTGTCCCGATCGACTGGGAATCCAGAAGAACTTCAGCAATTGTGTGGTTCTGGGGCGCGGGACTCGACATCTCAAGGTGATGTTGAAATGGGGAATGTCAACAGGCAATCTGTATCGTTAACCCCCAATCCGGTGGTCGAATCAAAAGAAGGATAATAGGAGAAAATGGATATGAAAATGGTATCAATTAGAGGTTGGATTGGAATTGCGGCAGTGGTGATGGCATCGGG
>Ga0214917_10003655_pt1 | contig 17617 bp, 18 predicted proteins | sample LL_1208_BB_MetaG_FD_177983 | JGI IMG/M metagenome (GOLD analysis project Ga0214917, IMG submission 177983) | Freshwater microbial communities from Lake Lanier, Atlanta, Georgia, United States - LL_1208_BB | ecosystem: Environmental > Aquatic > Freshwater > Lake | place: USA: Georgia | collected... | reverse complement strand
AAGCAACCAGGGTCGAAGCAACCAGGGTCGAAGCAACCAGGTTCGAAGGCACCGGCCTCGCAGGGGGATGCACGTGACCGGCAGCATCGATCGGGTCTGGACCGTGCCGAACGCGCTGTCACTCGTGCGGCTGGTCCTCGCGATCGCGGTCTTCGCCATGATCGAGCGGCAGGCCCACCTCGCTGCGTTCGTCGGATTCGTGATCGCCGCGTCCACCGACTGGATCGACGGCTGGTATGCGAGGCGATTCGCCCAGGTGAGCCGCCTGGGCCGCATCTTCGACCCGCTCGTGGACAAGGTGCTCGTCTGTGGTGCCGCCATTCTCGTCACGGCGCCGGACGGACCGATCCGGCCCTGGATGGCCGTCGTCATCGTCGTGCGCGAACTGGTCGTGACGGCGCTCCGTGCGGAGATGGAGCGCAGCGGACGGGACTTTTCGGCCGGGCCGGCGGGAAAGCTCAAGATGGTGCTGCAGTGCGTCGCGATCGCGCTGGTGCTTGCGGATCGGGCGGGCGTGGGCGCCCTGCTGCCGGAGTGGTTCGCCATGACGGAGGTCGCAGCGTGGACGGCATGGGCCGCCGTCGTCGCCACGGCCTGGTCCGGGCTGGAGTATGTCGTCGCGGCCCGGGCGCTCGTCCGTGGCGGCGCAGGCGACACCACCCACGCGCCCTGAAGGCCGAGCGCCAGCGATGCAGTTCGACGCCGTCGCCAACGAGACCGTCGCGGTCGATCCTGTGCCGCCCGGCGTCCCGACCGCGCCCTTCTGGGTCGGGCTCGGGATCGTGGCCGTGGGGGCAAGCCTCATGATGGCCGCCCGCGTCGGCGCGCGGCTGCGTGCCGGTGGACCGGTGGTGGCCTGCCGCCCCCATGCCGACGTGCCGTGGCACGGGATCGATGTCGCGGTCGTGGGCGTGGCCTATCTCGTGGCCGCATCCGTCGCCGGCGCCTGCCTGCCGCCCACCCCCGCGGTCGTGGCGGTGCTCATCGCCAACCTCGCGGCACTGGCCGGCACCACGCTCTTCGCCGTCTGGCATCTCCACCTGCGCGGCGCCGACCTCCGCTCGGTGGGCTGGGACTCGGCCGAGTGGCGCGACGACGTGCGGCTGGGAGTGGGAGGCCTCGCCCTCGTCGTGGCACCGCTGCTCGGACTCGCGACGCTGCTCGACCGGATCGTGCCCTACGAACACCCGATCGTCGATCTTCTGCTCGCCGACCGGAGCGGACTCACGCTCGCCGTCGTCATCGTGTCGGCCGTCGTCGCCGCGCCGATCGCGGAGGAGCTCTTCTTCCGGCGAATCCTGCAGGGCTGGCTCGAGTCGAGGCTGCCGGCGCCCCAGCGGGGCGGTGCCGTGCTCGCCTCGGCCGGACTCTTCGCGGCGGCCCACATGGGACAGGGGCTGGCGCCGGTGCCGCTCTTCGTGCTCGGGATCGTTCTCGGATGGATGGCGCTCCAGACCGGGTCGATCGTCGGGTGCACGCTCCTGCACGCGCTCTTCAACGCCGTGAGCGTGGGGCTCGTGCTGCTGACCACGCGCCCGACGGGCTGAGAACGGACGGTTTTCCCGGGGAAATCGGCCTATCACCGGACGGCGGTCGCGCGGCACACTCCGCCCCTGCAACAGCGGGCCGATCGTGCGAAGCCGCTCATTCACCACCCACGTCGCCGACGTCGCCGCCTACGTGGCGGTGCGTGTCGCCATCTGCGTGGTGCAGTCGCTGCCGCGGTCCACGTGCGAGCGATGGGCACGGTGGCTCGGCGGCTTCCTCGCCCACCGCGTACGCATCCGTCATGAGGTCGTCCGCGAAAACCTGCAGACGGCATTTCCCGACGCTCCTCCCGCCGCGCGCCTGGCGATCGCCCGGGGCATGTGGGAGCACCTGCTCTTGATGGTGGTCGAGATCGCCCACGCCAACCGCGTCATCCACAAGACGACGTGGCGGCGTTCGCTGCGGATCCACGGCATGGAGGAGATGGTGCGGTTTCTCTGGCTCGAGCGGCCGAAGGTGATCCTCTCGGGTCACTACGGCAACTTCGAGCTCGCGGCCTATCTCTTCGGCGTCTTCGGGTTCCGGATCTTCTCGGTCGCCCGCGAGCTCGACAATCCACTCCTCGATCGCTTCGTGACCGAGTTCCGCGAATCGCGCGGGCAGCGGATCCTGCCGAAGAAGGGGAGCGCGCCCGACGTGGCCCTCGTCCTCGAGGAGAACGGCGCGATCGGGCTCCTCGGCGATCAGGCAGCCGGCCCGAAGGGCTGCATGGTCGATTTCTTCGGGCGGCCGGCGAGTGTCCACAAGGCGATCGGGGTCTTCGCGCTCTCGAGCGGGGCACCGGTGATGGTGTGCTCGGCGACTCGCGGCGCGGGCCTCTTCGATTTCGACATGCGGGTGGAGGGGATCGCCGACCCCGCGCAGGAAACCGCGGAGACCGCCGATCTCCGCGCGCTCTCCCAGTGGTACACCACGCTGCTGGAAGAGGCCGTTCGTCGGCAGCCGGCGCAGTACTGGTGGGTGCATCGCCGGTGGCGGGTGCGGCCTGCCAAGGCTACAGTGAGGCGTCCGGCGGCCTGACGCGTGACGGGACGGTCGACTCCCCGTCTCCGCCGACCGTGACGACGTGCCGCCAGTGCGTGGGTGTCGGGCGGGCTTCGCCATGTCCCATATGTCCCAGTGGATTCCGATCGCCACGGCCGACGAGTGTCCACCCGGGACGGCGATCGAGCGCCTCGCCGACGGCCGCATGGTGGCGATCGCCAACGTCGGCGGCACCTACCACGCCATCGACGGCCTCTGCCCGCATCAGGGCGGGCCACTCGGCACCGGCAGCCTCTGCGGCACGGTCCTCACGTGTCCCTGGCACGGCTGGCAGTTCGACGTCGCCACGGGGCGGCACGTCGTGTCGAGGACGGTCCGACAGGCGGTCTACGAGGTCCGGGAGGAGGACGGACGGCTGTTCGTGCGTCCCTCCCCTCACGGCCACGCCACGGGGCAGACGGAATGATCGCGTTCCGTTGCTTCCGGAATGACGATCCGCCGCGCCTGGCGGACACGTGGCGGTGCGCCGACCTCGGCCCCGCGGCCGTGCAGCCGATGACCTCGGCACTGCTCGAAGCCTGCGTCTTCTCGAAGCCCTACTTCGATCGCGAGGGGCTTCTCGTCGCGGTCGACGGAGCGCGTGTCGTGGGCTTCGCCCACGCCGGCTTCGGGCCGAACGCGGCACGCTCCGCGCTCGACACGTCCGTCGGCACCACCATGCTCGTCGTGGTCGTCCCGCACGAGGAGCACGAACGGATCGCGGCCGGCCTCGTGACCCGCTGCGAGGACTACCTGCGATCGCGCGGAGCCCGGACGCTGCTGGGCGGCGGAGGCCCGGCGCTCGGTGGCTTCTATCGCGGCTTGTACGGTGGCTCCGACGTGCCCGGCATTCTGGACACCGCGCCGGCCATGCAGGCCGTCTTCGAGCGGGCGGGCTACGCGGTCGCCGACCGGATCGCCGTGCTGCGTCGCGCACTCGGCCGGTTTCGACCGCCCGTCAACCGCCTGCAGGTCGCCATCCAGCGTGCCACACGGCTGAGCGTCGTCGATGAACCTCCACGCCGCTCCTGGTGGGAGGCCGCGGTGACGTCGGGCATCGCCCTGCGACGCTACGTCCTCGCGAACCTCGCCGGCGAGACGCTCGGCACGGCCACGTTCTGGGACATGCAGCCACTGGCCTCCTGCCTCGGGGTCACGGCCGCCGGCCTGCTCGACGTGGACATCGAGGGGCCGCGACGACGGCAGGGACTCGCCAGCTATCTCGTCGCCCGGGCGATGCACGACCTCGCGCAGGAGGGCGTCGCCGTCGTCGAGACGCACGTCGCGGCCTCGAATGCCGCCGCGTCGAGCCTCTTCGAGAAGCTGGGCTACGAGGCCGTCACCCACGGCACGATGTTCGTGCGGGCCGCAGGGGCCGGACACGCCTGAACGGGGCACGCAGCCGCCGTCAGTGGGCGCCGGTCCGCACGGCCAATTCCTCGAGGTGCTTCACGACCTCCACCGCCGCGTCGCCGCCCAGCCCCGGGGCGTGCCTCAGCCGCTGGGAGAGTGGCGCCGTGGCGCTGTCGCGTCGCAGGTCGGTCAGGTAGTCCTGCAGCACGGCCCGCCGCTCCGGAGTCGTGCAGATCAGCCAGTGGGTCCAGCACCACGCCTCGGCGTAGTGGTCCTGTGACAGGTCGGCGGCGGACTCGAGCGCCTCGAGCCGGGCGAGGTCGGGCCACCAGGTCCCTTCCAGGCGGCGTCCGGCGAGGTGTGCGATGTGGGCACGATGGAGGCCGGCCTCCAGCTTCGGCAGCTCGAAGAACTCGGCGATTCCCTCGTCGAGCCAGAGGGGGATCACCGGGACCACCGCGTGGAGGTAGCCGTGCGTCGTCTCGTGTCGGAGATCCTCCGCCACGCGATCCTGCCACGCGGCGTAGACCGACAGCGTCGTATCGGTCTCGACGAAGAACGCACGCCGTGCCGGAAACGACGGGAATTGTCGGACGACGAATTCCTCGTAGCGTGCCGGCGTCTCGAAGAGGTAGAGATTCACCGGCTCGTCCGAGATCGGCAGGCCGAGCGTCTGGCTCACGTCGACACGCAGCCCCTCCAGTTCCCGCACGAGGCGATGCTGGCCCGGCAGGGGAAAGTCGGCGTGGATGACGAGCTGGCTGGCGACGATCTTCGTGCGCTTGGGCAAGCCGGCCGCGGTGGTGCCGAAACCGTGAAGCGCGTGCTGTCGGATCGCGTCGTCGACGCCACTGAGGTGGGCACATCCCACGATGAGGCACGCCACGGCGACGAGCAGGCCGGGGGCCCCGCGGCGGGCATCGCTCGGGCTTCGGAAAGGGGCGAGACGCAAGGACACGGCCCCGGCGGGACGGCTCGGAGGATGGCGAAGGCGGGGATGCTAGCGAGCCCCGCGAGGGGTTCCAAGAGCGGTCTGGGCCGCATCTGCGGACTGCATCAGGAGCGCGCCCGCGAGCGCCTCGAGCCCCAGCGGCCGCCCCAGGACCGCGGCGGCGCCGGCCCGTAGTGCCGCGAGCACGCCGTCACCCCGCGGAAACGCCTCGACGACGACGATCCGCCGTCCCGGCTGCTGCGACGCCAGCAGGCGCAGCCACGAGAGCACGGCCGCGTCGATGACCGAGACCTCCCACAGCACCACGTCGCTCGGCACGTCAACGGGCGGCCTGCCGGCCACGCGTGACGCGATCCCGTGCCCCAGGGCGGCGACTTCATCCGCGAGCCCCTCGACCCCGAGCCGATCGACCGCCGCGACGCTGACACGGTGCACCAGCCGCCCCCGCCATCGGGCCACGGCATCGGCCGCCTGCAAGAGACGGTCCTCGCGCCGGGCCGCCGCTGGCAGGCCGAGGACGCCCGGCAGCCCGAGATCGAGATCCGCAAGCCAGGCACAGAGCCGCGCGGGAAACTCGTGCCAGGCGATCTCCTCGATGCCCGGCAGTGGCGGACCCGAACGGCGGCGTCCGTCGGAGAGCGTCGTGGCGACGGCCACGATCACGGCGAGCGGCCAGCGACGCGCGAGCACGATTGCGTCGTCGATCCGCCAGCGACCGGGTGCGTCGGTCGCCAGCACCACGACCGTGGGCGGGCCACCGTCGGCCGTTCCCCCGGGATCCATCCGCGCGTCGGTCCGCGCGTCGGTCCGCGGCTGCGGGAGTCGCGCGCCGTCAGGAGGATCGCGATCGGGCGACTCGGGGACGGCGACATCGCTGACACGCACGAGCCCGGCCGTCGCCTCGCGGCACCAGGCCAGTTCGATGCCCGGCGCCCCTCCAACCCACGCCACGGCCCATGCTCGTCGAGCACGCTGGCGATCGGCTGCGGTGGTGATGGAGACGACGTGCATCGAGGGGCGCGAATCGTGCGTGGGCGGGGCGGTTCTGGCAGGCAGGGCAGGCTGCGTTCCGGCCCTGTGCCCAGAGTGGAGCGTGCCGCCGGGAAGCGTCGCAAGACGATCTTGACCGGCGCGCGGTGCCATCGACAATCCGCGTTCGATCGAAGGCCGTGTTCATGGATGAGCGCGGTCGGAATCAGACAGGCGATCCCGCGGGGCTCCCCGTGGCCGCCGCCGGCAGGAGGCCGACATGCGAGACACGGTGCGGGGTGGCGACTCGGGGTTTCGGGAGCGATCGGCCGCAGGCAGGACGGTGTCCGTCGCGGCGATCGTGCCGCGGGCCCGCTTCATCGGCTGCGATGACATCGCGACGACCGGCATCACGGACGTCGCCTCCCGGTGCGGGCCCGGGGACGTGTTCGTCGCCCGGCTCACGGAGCGCGGTGATGGCCACGATGCCGTCGCCCGGGCGGTGTCCCGTGGTGTCTCCGGGGTGATCGCCGAACGCGTCGTGCCGACGTCGGGCGTGCCGCTCTGTGTCGTGCCCGACAGCACGTGGACGCACGCGCGGCTCTCGCACTCGCTCGCGGGCGACCCGGCACGTCGCCTGCGCGTGATCGCCGTCACCGGCACGAGCGGCAAGACGACGACCGCCTGGCTCGCCGCGGCGGCGCTCATGGACGAGGTCGGGACGGTCGGCATGCTCTCCGACGTGGGCTGCCTCGGCCCCGAGGGGAGCGAGCCGATGGCGACGGACCTCGCGCAGCCGGCGTGCCTCGCGGCGGCGCTCGCCCGGCTCGCCGACTCGGGCTGCACGCACGTGGTGCTCGAGGTGTCGAGTCGCCAGCTCGCCGGCCACGCGCTCGCCGGCGTCGCCTGCGACACGGTCGTCGTGACCAACGTCGCCCGGGCGCACCTCGACCTGCACGGCACGGCCCGCGCCTACCGCCGGATCAAGTCGCGGATCCTCGACGTGCTCGCTCCCGACGGGTGCCTCGTCGCCGATGGCGACGGTCGTCTCGACAGGCTCCTCCGCCGGGCCGCAGCCAGGCCGTGTGACGGAGCGGCCGCGACGACGAGCCTCACGGCGGGATTCCGCTCGCGATGCGACATCCGCGGCCGCATCGTCGAGCGCGGTCGGGACGGCCAGACGTTCATGCTGACGACGGGTGGACGCACCGTGCCCGTCACCCTCGCATCACCGCTGCGGTCGTTCACGCGCGACGCGCTCCTGGCTGCGGCCGTCGGCCTGCGCTACGGGCTCGAGCCGCGGGCGATCGCCCATGCGCTCGAGGCGGCCGACGTGGTGCCGGGACGCATGGAGCGGCTGGATCGCGGCCAGGATGTGCCGGTGTTCGTCGACGCCGCCAGCAGCGGGCACGCGCTCGCCTCGACGCTCGGCGGACTGCGTCGGCTCACGCCCGGCCGGCTCGTGCTGCTCGCCGCCGAGACGACCGCGCTGGCCGTCGCGGGGCGGGGCGGACTCGAGCGGCGGGTGTCGCGGTGGTGCGACGAATGTCTCGTGGCCCCGCCGAGCATGGTGGACGAGGACTGCGATGCGACCGCCCTGGCCGCCTACGCACGCATCGACCGGCTCATGTCGAGCCTCGGGAGCCGGGACTGCGTGCTGGTGCTCGACGGGCCCGCGGGGGGCCGGGGGCCGGACCACCGGGGGGTTCCGCTCGCGGCTCTGATCGACGGCTGGCTGCGCCTGGCCCATGACCCGGGCCTCGCCGATGCGTGGCGGCACGCCGCGTGAATCGCTCGACGGCGGAATGGACGGGCGCGGCCCCGCTCCGGCACAATCCCGGTGGTCGTGCGGGTCCGGATCGCGCGATCCTGTGACGGACTGCACGAGCCTGGGCGCGACTGGAAGCACGAGCGATGAAGCAGAGCGGGCGGACGCCGCACCGGACGGCCGCGGCGAGCGATGAAACGCCGTTCGACGACCTGGGCGTGGCCGTTTCGCGCGCCGAGCCACTGTCGCATCACACCTGGCTGGGTGTCGGTGGAGACGCCGCCTACTTCTGTGAGCCGGTGGATGCCGACGCGCTGGCCCGGATCGTGAGCCGCTGCCAGGCGGAGGCGGTGCCGCTGCGGATCCTCGGCGGCGGCTCGAACGTGCTCGTGCCCACCGCCGGATTCGCCGGCATGATCGTGAGGCTCTCGGCACCGGCATTCTGTGGCATCGACGTGCGCCGGCCGAGCATCGTCGCCGGGGCCGGCGCGAAGCTCGTGCACGTGGTGTCGGCTGCGGTGCAGGCCGGCCTCGCCGGCCTCGAGACGCTCGTCGACGTGCCCGGGACGATCGGTGGTGCGCTGGTCGGAAACGCCGGCGGCCGCGGGGGCGACATCGGCCAGCGGGTGCGCGAGGTCACGGTCATGCTGGGCGACGGCACCGTCGAGCGACGGTCCCCGCCGGACGTCGCCTTCCAGGCACGGTGGAGCAACCTCGACGACTGCATCGTGCTCGGCTGTCGCCTGGACCTCGAGGAGGAGGGGGCCGAACTGCTCACCAAGCGGATGCAGCGCCAGTGGATCGTCGGGCGGGCCGAGCAGCCCGGCGGCACGCGAACCGTGGCGATGATGTTCAAGGACCCGCTCGGCACCACCGCCGAGTCGCTCGTCGTCCAGGCGGGCGCCCGCGACCTGCGGGTCGGCGGCGCGGCGGTCTATGGTCCGCATGCCAACTACGTCGTCGCGGGCCCGCACTGCTCGAGCGACGACATCCGAGTCCTCGTCGAGCAGGTCCGGGCCGCGGTGCGGGATCGGCTCGGTGTCGAGCTGTCGCCGCAGATCGAGGTCTGGTGACGTGACGCAGCGAGGCCGCCCCGAGGCGGATGAGCCGGTGACGGGCGTGCGTGCCTTCCTTGCGGCGCGACGCGCCGGGCTGGGCACGCTCGTCGTCCTGGGCGCCGCGGCCATGGGCGGCTGGGCCCTGTGGGAGCGGTTCGCGGCGGACGTGCGGTCGGACCCGGCCGCGGTGCTCCTGCCCGAGGCGGTCTCGGTGAAGGGGCTCGCCCCATGGGTGCGGGGCGATTTGAAGGACGTGGTGCTTCACGACGCGAGCCTCGACGGCGGCCTGCCTCTCGACGACCCGGAGCTCGCCGGACGAATCGAACGCGCCTTCGGCATGCACCCGTGGATCCGTGACGTGGTGGCCGTGACGCTGCGACACCCCGCCGCCGCGGAGGTGGAGGTGCGTTGCCGTGAGCCGGTGGGGATGGTCGCCGTGCCGGGAGGCCTTCTGGCGATCGACGCGGAGGGGGTCGTGCTGCCGAGCGAGGACTTCACGGCCGAGTCGGCGGCCGCCTATCCGCGAATCTCCGGCATCCGCTCGAGCCCCGTCGGGGTCGCCGGGTCACGCTGGGGCGACGCGCTCGTGCACGAGGCCGCGGCTGTGGCGGCCGCGGTGGGGCCGGAGTGGCGGGACCTGGGGCTGCGCGACCTGCGGCCGACGGAGGACGGCGCCCCACGCGGCTGGGAGTTCGTCGATGCGTCCGGCCGCGTCATTCATTTCGGGTCGGCGCCGGGCCACGAGGCGGACGGCGAGCCGAGCGTCGCGGTGAAGGTGGGGCGCCTGCGGGCGCTGGCCACCGCGGACGGCCGTGCCGAACGGACCGATCTCACGAGCCCCCCGTAGCGGCGGGCGGACGGTCCACCACGAGACGTCGGACGTCCTGAAACCGAGGGTGCTCCGCCGTGCGGCACCATTCGAAGAGCACGGCCTCGGAGGTGACGAGCACCGCGCCGGCGGCCTCGAGCCGACGCAGCGCCGTGTCGTGATCGACGCCATGACGGGACGTGACGGCATCGACGCACACCGCCACGCCGAGACCGCGGCCGAGCAGGTCGAGGGCCGTCTGCGCGACACAGACGTGCGTTTCAATTCCGGCGAGCACCGCGACGTGGCCACGCCCGTCGATGGCCTGCATGAACGCGGCCGATCCCGCGCAGCTGAAGGTCATCTTCTCGATCGCGGCGGGCAGATCGTCGGCGAGTTCGCGCGGGGTCCGACCGAGGCCCCGTGGGTACTGCTCGGTGAGCACGGACGGCACGCCGAGGATCTTCGCCGCAGACGCCAGCCGCCGGCAGCGGGAGACGACGGCCTCGGCGGCGGGCATGGCCGCGAGCAGACGCTCCTGCACGTCGATCACACACAACAGCGACCGCGAAGCTTCCACACGCATGGCCGTTTTATGGTAGCAAAGTGCGGCCGCGATGCGGGCATGACCGCCGCCGCAGTCCCCTCTGCTTGCAGTCCCCTCTGCCGGCTTCCGGCCTGGAGACGACCATGCTCGTCGAACGACTCAAGTACGTGATCTGGGCCGCCGACACCGATCGCGCCGTGCGCTTCTACTGCGATCTGTTCGGCGGCCGCGTCGGCCGCCGGAATCCGGCGATCACCGAGGTCGAAATCGCCGGGGCGGTGATCGGCATCCATTCGGGCGGCGAGGGGAGGCGGACCTGGACCGGCCTGAGTTTTCAGGTGGCCGACGTCGTCGCGGGCGCCCGCGAGGTGGAGGCGGCCGGAGGCGGCCTCACCCACGAGCCCCGGCCCGAGAACGGCGAGCCGCCGCATCTGGCGATGTGCATCGACACCGAGGGCAACGAGTTCATGCTCACGCGTCGTCGCGGCTGAGCCTCGTCGCGAGATCACCGGGCATCGGTCCCGCCCAGCGCGTCCACGACCCGGGCGGCGATCGCGCCGTGACCGACGAACGCGAACGTGCGGGCGGTCGGTCCGTCGATCGTGATCGTGACGTCGATCCGCTCATCCGGCAGGGCGGCGGCGACGCGCTCCGGCCACTCGAGAAGCACGCAGGCGGCCCCGGACACCGCGTCGTGCCAGCCGGTTTCCGCCAGGTCGGCCGGTGCGGAGAGCCGGTACATGTCGCCGTGCACGAGCAGCCCATGCGGGCCGACGTGCTCGTGGATCAGGCCGAAGGTGGGACTGACGACCTCCGTCGGATCGATGCCGAGTGCGGCGGCCACCGCCTTGACGAACGTCGTCTTGCCGGCGCCAAGATCGCCGTGCAGCGCGACGAAGGCCCGCGGCGGCAGCAGTGCGGCGACGGACCCTGCCAGCCGCGCGAGATCCGCCTCGTCGGCGACGGTCACCTGCACGACGCGCGGGGCGGGGGAGCGCATGCCTCGGGCTCACCCGTCGAGTGCGTGAAGAAAGCCACGCGGCACCAGCGGAGCGAGCGCACCGTCGTGCTCGCGAACAAACAGTCCGGATGCCTCGATCACGTCGCCGATGATCGTCAGCGGGACGTCCAGAGCCTCGGTGCCCGAGGCCGCGACCGCCGCCGCGGCGACCTCGGGAGCCATCGCGAGGACGAGCTCGAAGTCCTCGCCGTCGCCGAGCGCGTGCTCCAGGGGCGACCGCGAGTCCCCGGCCTGCCGGCTCATCGTGACCGCGTCGGGATGGATGGGGATCGCACCGAGATCCAGCACGGCTCCGGTCCCACTGGCGGCCATCATCCGGGCGATGTCGAGCGAGAGCCCGTCACTCACGTCGATCGCCGCGTGGACCTGGAATCGCTCGGCGATGCCCGCTGCCTCGCGGCACCGCGGCGCGACGGCGAGATGCCGGCCGAGCAGGCTCCCACCGCAGGCCCCGGTGACGAGCAGTCGATCACCGACACGCGCGCCATCCCGCCGCCAGGCACGGCCCGGCGGCACGCTGCCGATCGCCGTCACGCTCACGACGAGCGGTCCGTCCCACGCGTTCGTGTCGCCACCGGCGATCGCGACATCGTGCCGCGCCGCGAGCGCCGCCAGACCCGTGTGGATGCGCCGGCCCAGCGACTCACCACCGCGGCTCGGCAACGCGACGGCCACGACGACGGCCTCCGGCCGCGCGCCCATCGCGGCGAGGTCGCTGAGGCTCACGGCGAGCGCCTTGTGACCGACCGCCTCGGGCGGGCAGTCCGGTCCGAGCACGAAGTCGGTGCCCTCCATGAGCATGTCCACGGTGACCACCGTGCGGCGCGAGGCCGGCGGCCGCAGCACCGCCGCGTCGTCGCCCGCCGGCACCTCGAGCCTGGGATCGCTCGGCACGTGCCGGACGAGCCACTCGACGAACTCCCGTTCCATCACCGACCTCCGGAGCGACGGCGGATTCTACGCCTCGAGCGCATCCGACTTTGGTGTAACAACGGTTCGGGGGCGGCAAAAGTCTCCTCGCTGTGGCCGCAGCGGCCACACGCTCGTCGAGCGTGCGCCGACCCCCTCGCCTCCCTTCTCCAGGCTGCCAGCTCGTCGCTGCAGCAAAATGGGATGCGCTCCAGGGTCGCCCCTCAGCGCGTCACCGTCTCGGAGACGAGATGCCCGAACAGCGTCTCGCGCCCGCGCAGCACGTAGAACTTGATCGGGTTGAGATGCTCCTCATCGGCCTTGTCGAGGATGTAGACGAGATTGTCGATCGCCACGGTCTCCCAGATGTGGAGGCCGACGAGGATGTCCCCCTCGCGGATGCCCTGCTCGCTGGCCGGACCGCCGGGGCGCACCGACGTGACCGTGAGCCCGCCGCGGTAGCGCGACTGGAGCTTCTGCACCGTCGGCGCGGGAAGGGGCTCGACCCGCAGGCCGAGCTCGCGCCAGCACCGGACGTCGATCGGCACGGCGTCGCGCCGCATCGCGAAGAGCGGCAGCGAGATGCACTCCTCGGCGCCGGCTCGCACGACCGTGACGGGCACGCTGTCGCCGGCCTTGCGGCCGAGCAGCGCCCGCTCGATGTCGAACGGCCGGGCGACCGGCACGTCGCCGACCCGCACGATCACGTCGCCCGCCCGCACGCCGACGCTCGCCGCCGGACTCTCCCCCCGCACCGCCTCGACGACCGCGCCCCGCGAGCCATCAGGCCGGGCGACGATCCCGTGCCACGTGTGATCGACCCGCTCGACCGAGAGGAGGGAGCTCGCCACGTCGAGCACGCGGTCGATGGGAATGGCGAAGCCGATCCCCTGCGCGCCCGCCCTCACGGCCACGTTGATGCCGATGACCTCGCCGTTGATGTTGAGGAGCGGGCCGCCGGAGTTGCCCGGATTGATGCTCGCGTCGGTCTGGATCAGGTCGTCGTAGCGCTGCGTGCGGCTCACCTCCACGTTGCGGTGGAGGGCGGAGATGATGCCCCGTGTCACCGTGTGCTCGTAGCCGTAGGCATTGCCGAGCGCGAGCACCGTCTCGCCGATCATGAGGTCGCTCGACGTGCCGATCGTGATCACGGGCAGTGGCGTCTCGCTCGCGATCTTGATCACCGCGAGATCCGTGCGCGGATCGTGCGACACGAGGGTCGCCGACGTCGTGCGGCCGTTGGCGAGCGTCACCTCGATGCGCCGCACGCCCTCGACGACGTGGTAGTTCGTCACGACGTAGCCGCGGGGATCGACGACCACCCCGGTGCCCATGCCGTTGACGCGGCGCAGCTCACCGCCTTCGTCGTCGTCGGACGGGGGGACGAACTTCTGTCCGTGGATGTTGACGACCGCATCGCGCTGCGATTCGACGGCGCGCACGATCGCGGTGCGGCGGAGGTCCTCCGCACGGCCGGGTCGCGCCGCCGAAGCCGTGATCGAAACGGCCACGAGCGACACGACGACCCACGGACACCGCATGGCGGACGGACTCCCCCCGACCCCGAGACGCGGCGCCGCGAGTGCGCGCCACCACAGGTCGGAATCGGCCGGCTGCGGGCACAGGTTCCATGTCGGCAGTCGGCGGTCGGCAGAGTCAACCCAGACCGAACGCGACGCTTCGCCAGATTCCGCGGCCTGCGGCGTCAGCCCGGCTTCCCCGGTCGTGTCTCGTCGCCTTCAGGTGACGGCGGACGGCCCTGCTCGGCACCGATGAGCAGCGGCACCAGCTGCAGCGCGAGGAACAGCGTCAGCGTCACGAGCACGATGCCCGGCCAGGCGCCGGCGACCCGCTTCCCGAACTCCCAGCCGAATTCGCGGGCGATGCCGCCGACGAGCGTCGCGAGCACGAGCACGAACAAGCCCAGGAGGACGAGACCGCAGCCGAGCGACGCCATCGTGCCGCGAAACGTGCCGATCTCCGAGAACTCCTCGCGGTGCAGATCGACCGAGCGTCCCTTCACGAGACTGCGTGGCACGGTCTCGGCAAGCTCGATCGCCCGCGATGCGTCGGCCCACGAGGCGGGGGACACGCGGCCGAGTGGCGGGGCTTCCGCACCGAGGACCGCGCGATCCAGCACGGCACGCATCGCCTCGCCCCCGTCGAAGGCGGCGGTCTCCCCGGGCGGCCCCGACCACGCCCATGGTCCGTCATCCGGCGCCTCGACGACGACGCTCCCGCCCGCGTGCTGGAGCGTGATCGTCAGGCCGGACGGACCCCCGGGCCCCACCTGCCACCGCGCGGGCACCATGGTGGGGCCGCTGAAGCCGACGGCGAGCGTGCCCCACGCGGCGTCCGCATCGGCACCGCCGAGCGTCGCCAGCCGCGCCGGCTCGCCGACGAGCACCCGCACGAGATCGACGTCCCGCGCGAGCGATGCGAGCACCGCGTCACGGGTGCGGGATCCCATGCGGCGCTCCAGCCGCAGGGTTTCGAGCGGGCCGAGGCCCCCTCCGCCGGCCAGCGCGACCTCGACCGCCCCGACGAGGCGGGCGATGTACGGATGGAGACGGGCCGGGAGCCAGGGAATGAGCACCGCCCCCGAGTCGCGGCGGATCATGTCGAGCTCGTAGGCCCAGAGCATCGACGACTCGAGCGGGTGGGAGAGGACGAGCGTCCGCCCCGCCTGCACGAGCAGCCGCACGGTGTCGGCACGCAGGGTGGGCTCGTCTGCCGGCCATCCGTCGGCGCCGACGGCCACCGCCGCGCAGGCGGCTTCATCGAGGAGTCGGTCGACCGCGGGGCGGTCGGTGGGATCGGCGACGGTGACGATTCGATCACCCCGCGCCGTCGCCGCCGCCACGAGGGCCTCGATGTCCGCGCCACCTCCCACGACTCCGATCTGCATGCCGGCATTGTGGTCGGCCCGGAGGCGCGCGGCCAGTGCAGGGGATCGAGGCTGGGCAGGCGGCCGTATCGGAGGTATAGACGGGGTATGGGAGGCGCCGTGTCGCTCGTGGGTGAGGTGATCGCGATCGGCGACGAGCTCGTGTCGGGCCAGCGGCTCGACACGAACAGTCGCTGGATTTCGGCCGAACTCGGCGTCCTGGGCATCCCCGTCACGTTCCACACGACGGTCGCCGACACGCTCGAGGCGGGGATCGACGCCTTCCGGATCGCGTGCATGCGGGCCGACGTCGTGATCGCGACAGGCGGCCTCGGCCCGACCGCGGACGACCTCACCCGCGACGTCCTCGCGGTGGTCTCGGGCGCGCCGCTCGAGGAGTCGCCGGAGGCGTTGGCGATCATCGAGTCGCGATTCGCCCGACGCGGCGTCGCGATGCCGGCGAGCAACCGGCATCAGGCGGCCTTTCCCCGCGGCAGCCGCATCATTCCCAACCCGCACGGCACCGCCCCTGGCATCGACGTCGACGTCGTGCTCCATGGACGGTCGAGCCGCGTCTTCGCGCTGCCCGGGGTGCCGGCAGAGATGCGGGTGATGTGGGAGCACACGGTCGGCCCCGCACTCGTCGCGCTCCGGCCCGGTGGCGGCACGATCGTGCAGCGGCGGATCAAGTGCTTCGGCGCCGGAGAGAGCGCCATCGAGGCACGGCTCCCGGACCTCGTCCGCCGTGGCCGCGAGCCGATGGTCGGCATCACCGCCCACGAGGCCACCATCACGCTGCGGATCGCCGCAGCCGGCACCGACGAGGCCGCCTGCCGCGCGGCCATCGCGGGAACGGAGTCCACGATCCGTGCCTGCCTCGGGGAGCTCGTGTACGGTGTCGAAGACGACGAGATCGAGGACGCCGCGATCGACGCGGTGCTCGAAGCGGGTGCCACGCTCGCCGTCGCGGAGATCGCGACCGAGGGACGCGTCGCCGCCCTGCTCGCGCAGGCGCAGGGCCGTCGGGGACACGCCGTCAGCGGATTCATCGGCGGCATCGTCCATCCGCCCGGCCCCGACGGCATGACCGCCGACTCCCTCGCCGCGGACGCCCGCCGGCGCTTCGGTGCCGCGCTCGGGCTCGGGATCGGTGCGGCCCGGCCCGGCGCGGAGGCTCGCGAGGTCGTGGACATCGTGCTCGTCGGCGCTGCGTCGACCCGCCGCTGCGAGCACGTCCTCGGCGGCGGCCCCCTGCTGGCGGCGTCCCGGGCCGCGAAGACCGCCGTCGATCTCGTGCGGCGCGAGGCGGCGCTGGCGTCGGGGATGAGGCCACGATGACGCCTCCCGATCGTGCGCCGCTGCTTCGATCCGCAGACGTGCGCACGCTCGTCCTGTTCAGCGGCCTGGTCGTGCTCGTGGTCCTGCTCGCGTGGCCATCGTTCGTCGGCCGGCTCCACTATGCCCGGACGCGCGCCGAACTGCGGGCGATCCGTGATGCCGCGAAGGTGGCCGAACTCTCGTCGGTGGGCAAGCTCTTCACCACGCTCGCCCGGCTCGTCGGACCGGCCGTCGTCAACGTCACCGCGAAGCGCCGGATCGTGATCGTCGCCGACGAGATCGCCGCGCTCCGCGGAGGCGGCTTGACCGGCGCCACCGACGAGGTGGTCGGATCGGGGGTCGTGGTCGCGGCGGACGGGGTGGTCGTCACCAACTACCACGTCGTCGCCCGGAGCGACACGATCGAGGTCGCCCTCGCAGACGGCCGGCGCTTCGCAGCGGATCTCCTCGGGGCCGATGCCGCGACCGACCTGGCCGTCCTCCGGATCGACGCCCGCGACCTGCCCATCGCCCAGTGGGGCGACAGCGACACGGTGGAGGTGGGCGAGATGGTCTGGGCGTTCGGCAACCCGTTCGGCCTCGATCGCACGCTCACCTACGGGATCGTCAGCGGCGTCGGACGACGGGGTGTGGTGGGCAACCCGCTGCAGGAGTTCCTGCAGACCGACGCGTCGATCAATCCCGGCAACTCCGGTGGGCCGCTGGTCGACGTGCACGGCCACGTGATGGGCATCACGACCGCGATCGTGGGCCGCTCCAACACGGGCATCGGCTTCGCGATCCCGAGCAACACCGCGCGGGTGGTGAGCGAGCAGATTCTCGCCCACGGCCACGTCGAGCGCGGCTACGTCGGCATGGCCCTGCGGCCGGTCGCGACGGGTGGGCCAGGGGCCGAGGTCGTCGCCGTCGAAAAGGACTCCCCGGCTGCCCTGGCGGGGCTCGTGCCGGGGGACGTCGTGCGCTCCTTCGAAGGTGAGGAGGTATCCGATCCGGCGGCCCTCGTGCTGATGCTCACGCGATCGAGGGTCGGCACGGAGGCGTCGCTCGAGGTCGAGCGTGGGGGCACGACCCGCGCGGTGCCGATCCGCATCGCCAGGCGGCCCAGGGACCTCTGATCGCCGCGCGGGGGCGGCCGACCGGGTCAGCCCCCAGCCGCCTCGTCCGGGCGCGACACGCGATCCGGTGCCGGGCCGCGCCCGTCGCCGCCGGCGTCGGGCTCCTCGTCGAGCATCTTCGTGAAGTCGAAATCACCGAAGCCGCCTCCGAAGTTGAACGACTCGCCTCCCGTGGCGTCGGCCGCCCCGACGGCGGCTGCCGCGGCCGGCGGCGCGTGCGGCGCGGCGGCCGGGGCCGGTCGGGCCGCCGGATCTCCCTGCGGTCGGGCCGCCATCCGGCCCGCCACGTCGGCGAGCCATGCGGGGGACGGGAAGGCGTAG
>Ga0214917_10003654_pt1 | contig 17627 bp, 12 predicted proteins | sample LL_1208_BB_MetaG_FD_177983 | JGI IMG/M metagenome (GOLD analysis project Ga0214917, IMG submission 177983) | Freshwater microbial communities from Lake Lanier, Atlanta, Georgia, United States - LL_1208_BB | ecosystem: Environmental > Aquatic > Freshwater > Lake | place: USA: Georgia | collected... | reverse complement strand
TTCCACACCAACTCGGCCGGCTGCTGCGCGGCTTTGGCGCGCTGGCGGAGGGCATTTTTCGAGTGGGGAGGCTGGATATAAGGCCATTGCCGCGGGGTGCCTTTCTAACCTCGGCGACGCAGGAGGGCACCAGCGTTGAACGCCTCATGGGTGGTTTGAGCCGCGCGCTGGGCGCCCCGGTTGCGGCGCCGATGGCGGCCTCGACCGCAGGCGCGCCGCAGGGCAAAGGACGGGCCTATTTCATCCAGGAGTTGCTGACCGGGCTGGTGTTCCGCGAGGCGCCGCTGGCCGGGCGCAATCCCCGGCTGGAGGCTCGGCTCGCGCTTGCCCATTCGCTGGGTTATCTGGTGGCTCTGGGCGGGCTGGCGGCGTTGGTGCTTGGCTGGGTTCTGTCCAGCGCGGGTTCCACCGCCAGGCTCGAGGGCGTGGATCGGCAGGCCAATAGCCTGGCCTCCGAACTGCGCCGCGCCGATGCTCGGCCGCAGCTTGAAAATGAATGGCAGCTGCTCGATCGCGCTGCACAGTTGGCTGAATATACTGGTCGTGGCGGCGCGCTGGCGGCGCTTGCGCGTCTTGGCCTGCCCGGTGCTGGAAGTACCAATGACGACGCTGCGGACGCCTATCGCCGCCTTTTGGAAATCCGCCTGTTGCCCGCTCTGCTCGCCGAGGCCGAGCGCGGCATCAATGAGGCGCAGAACCGCGGCGACTTGGCGCGCCTGCGCCAGCTCCTCACAGTCTACCTCATGCTCGGCACGCCTGAGCGTTACGACCGCACGCTGGTGCGCACCTGGGTGCGCAGCGTGATCGACCAGCGCTTCGCCACTTCGCCCCCGGCCCGCACCGCGCTGCTGGCGCATTGGCAGGCACTGGAGCAGATCTTCCCGATGGCGGCACCGATCGATAACCGCGTTGTGGCTGGCGCCCGGTCGCGGCTCTCCGATCGGCCCCAGGCTGAGCGGATCTATGATCAGTTGCTTCGGGAGGGCGATGCAGACCCGGCGACGCCGCGCATTGACGTGACGCGCAGCATTGGCACAGCCGGCGCCCAGCTCATCCTGCTCAGAGCGCAGGCCGGGCTGCCGGTGGTGGTGTCGGGCTTCTTCACCCGCGAGGGCTTTTTTCGCAACTTCATCGGCCGTCTGCCCAGCCTGACATTCGCGCGCGAAAGCGATGACTGGGTGGTGGGGGCCATGGGTGCCGAGGACCCCGGCGCCCTCCAACGCTTGATCGATGACGTCACCGCCCGCTATGTGCGCGATTATTCCATGGCTTGGCAGACCGTGCTGGAGCAGACGGGGATGCGCGACTTCCCCGATCTCGCCTCCGCCACAGCAGCCATTGGCCAATTGGCCTCGCCCGAGAGCCCGGTGGCACGGCTGATCGATCTCTTGCGGGTGCACACCGACCTGGCTGCTCCCGCTATCCCTGCGGCCGGCGCGTTGACGGCGGCAAGCGACGCTGCGGCACGGGCCGGGGTTGAAACCCCCGTCGCCCGGCTGACCCGGCTGCTCAACGGCGATACCGGTCCGGGTGGCCGGCGCAACTGGCCGGGAGACCGCATCCGCGCACCCTTCGCCAATCTTATTGCGCTGACCGATGCGCGCAATGGCGCGGCACCGATTACCCGCGTGCAGGATCTCGCTGCCGCAGCATTCGCCATGGCCAATGGTATCGAGACGGCACAGTCGTCGCCCGCGGCAGCGCATGCCGCGGGCGTGCGCAAGGTGGCGGGGCAGACCAATGACGCGCTGTCCAACCTCCAGGCGCTCGCGACCACACTGCCCAGCCCTGTCTCGCGCATTATGTCGGACCTCGCGGCACGGACCTGGAACCAGATCATGCGGCAGGCGCTCGAGCACGCCAATGCGGCCTGGACGCGAGAGGTGGCGCCGGTCTGCGAGCGCGCCATCGCTGGCCGTTTTCCGGTCGAACGCGGTTCTGATCGCGATATTCCACTGCAGGATTTCCGTGGGTTCTTCGGCCCCGACGGCACGGTGAATTCTTTTGTGCGGGGCTATCTGGAACCCTTCGTGCAGTGGCGCGGCACAGGCTATGTTCCGACCTCCGCCGAGGGCGTGACATTGCGTCTCTCGCGCGAAGCGCTGGAGAATCTTGGCCGTGCGCGGGCGGTGCAGCAGGCCTTCTTCGGCGCTGGGAACTTCCAGTTCCGCTTCGCCTTAGCGCCGCGTTTCCTCGATTCCGCGGCGACCAGGGCAGTGCTGGAAATCGACACTGTGCGCATTGTCCACGCCCATGACCCGCCGCGTACCGTGGAGGTGACCTGGCCGGCCTCCGGCGATGCCTCAGTGGTGCAACTGACGCTCACCGCAATCGGCGGCTCCATGCGGACCACGCGACTTACCGGGCCGTGGGCGCTGTTCCGCGTGCTCGCCCGCAACGCCACCACCACGGGGCGCGGCGGCGAAACTTACAGCCTTAACTTCGACATCAACGGCATGACAGCACGCTATGCGCTCAGCGGGGGCAGCGTGGTAAACCCTGTGGACATGCGAGAGCTGCAGGAATTCCGGTGCAACCCACGACTCTAGACCCCGAATCGGCCGGCTTCTACGGCAAGTTGCCCAGCCGTGGTGACTTCATCCGGCGCGGCCTGACGCGCGATTTCCTCGAGCCCTGGCACCGCGCCATGGCGGTCGCGCTGGCTGACCAGACATACCCGCTGGATGCGTTGTGGCAGGCCGCAGCCGGTGTGGAGCTGCGTTTCGTCCTCGGTCCCGGTTGCGCGGGCGCCTTCGCATGGTGCGGCGTGGTGGTGCCTAGTCGCGATTCAGTGGGCCGCGCCTTTCCACTCGCCTGCGCCCTGCGCCTGCCCCATGTTGCAGCAGCGGGAAGCATGCTTGATGCCGGCGGCCTGCTGGACCAAGCCGCCCAACTGGCCTGGCATTGCGCCGCCGGCGGGGTCGAACCCGATGCTCTCGAACCCGCCCTCGCCCAGTTGATGGCGGCGGCTGCGCAGATGCTGCGCCCGAATGTCGAATTGTTGGGAGAGGCGTCGCTGCTCTTCGCTGGCTGCCCGCCGCTGGCTGCGGCGCTCGCTGTCGGGCTGGAGGGCGCGCGCAGCTTTTGGTGGCGCCCCGGCGGTTGTCTCTTTGCCCCTGGACTGCCCTTGCCGATCGGCTTTGCTGGGTTACTCGGGGCCACCGCGTGAACGCAGCCTTGGCTTGGCATTCCGGCGCCGCCGGGCAGCCTGGCCCGGGCCGGCCAAGCAGCGAGGACAATCACCTTGATGCCCCGGAGGCGGGGCTTTGGGCGGTGGCCGATGGCATGGGCGGGCATCGTGATGGCGCGCTGGCCAGCGCCATGCTGGTGGAGGGGCTGCATGCTGCGCTGGTCCCCCTCGCGCCGCTGGGCCAGCGGGTGGCCGCTGCGCAAGCCGCAATTGGCGAGGCCGCCAAACGGCTATCCAAAATGGCCGGCACCGGCCGCTCGCCTGGCTCCACCATTAGCGTACTCCTTTTGGGCGAGAGCCATGCCGTCTGCCTTTGGGTGGGTGACAGCCGGATCTATCTGCGCCGCAACGGGACATTGTTCCAGCTCACGCGTGACCATAGCCTCGCGCAGGAAATGATCGATAGCGGCCTGATTGCCAGTGCCGAGGAGGCAAGGGCAGCAGAGCGCAGCGGCTTGACCCGCGCGGTCGGCGCCGGCGCCACCCTGGCAATTGACCGCGTCGTGGTGCCTGTGCAGGCCGGCGACCGTTTGCTGATTTGCACCGATGGCGTCAGCACCGTGGTGCCGGCAGCGGCCATGGTAGCAGCGCTGGACAGCACGCCGGTGGAGGCCGCGCAGGCCCTTATCAAACTCGCCGCCGAAATGGGCGGCTTCGATGACGTGACCGCGCTGGTGGTGGCGATCGATGCTTCGCTTTGACCTCCGAGCGATCAAGTCGATCAACCCGCCCTCGATCTTCGATCATGCTGCGCTCGGCGCCGGGACCGTGGCGCAGCCCCCAGCGCCCCCGCAACTCAGCCCAGCGGAATATCCATGGCCAACTCCATGCCGCCGGCCACTGCTGCGCCCAAGCGCAACTGCACCTCGAGCATGCAGCCACCGGGTTCCTCGGGATCGGGCTGGATGGTGACCTGCACCTCGGCGCCAGGGCCAGTATCGACGAGCAGGGCGCGCAGCGCGGCCGCGCAGGCCTCGGCCGGATCGGCGCTGGCCGCGACCTGCGCATGCATGGCGGTGATGGCGCGGGTGATGCGGCTGCTGGCCAGGATGAAGGGCAGGCTGGCGCGCTGGCGTGCCGGCTCGCCCTCGCCGCCGATGCGGCCTGGTAACTTCACGCTTTGTGCCACCGGCAGGGTGATGGCCCGCCCATCGGCCGAAGCCGCCAGCGCCAGCAACCCGGCGCCGGCCAGCAGCGCGGCGGTCTCGCCGCTGATCGCGGCCTCGAGCGGCCATGCCGCCCGGCTGCCATCAGCAAGCGTGATCTCTGCCCGCGTTGCGCCCGCGATGCGCTGCATAGTCAGCGCGCTGGGCCAGCCCGCCACGGAGGCCGAGCCCATGAGCGCGCCGATGGCCGCAACTGCCGGGCCCGGCAGCCTCTCCCCGGCGAAGCCTGGAAGGTCGAGCTGCTGCCGCAGATCATGCGCCAGGCGCAGCCACGGCCGGTTCCAAGCCAAGCCGAGCCAGCGCGAGGCTTCCTTCTGCCGCAGCCCGCGCCATGCGTTCCAGGCCGGGGCCTCCATCGCCGCCGTCGGGTCATGGCGCTTGGCCACCTCTTCCAATGTCAGGCCGGTCATATTGGCCGGGGCCTCGGCGATGAGCGGGACCGAGGCAGCCTCTGCCGCCATGGCCAGCTGGCCCAGCATGGCGGCGTCAGGGCCGCGCGGGTCGAAGGTTTCGGCCAGCAGGACGGCGTCGGGCGCCACGGGGTCCTCGGCGTCCAGCGCCTCCAGCGCCGCCATGACCTGGCCGGCCAGATCGCTGCGCGCGGCTGAAATCACCCGGATCTCCACCCCGGGGTCGAGACCCTCCAGCAGCAGGGCGAGACCGCGCCAGGCCGCCTCCAGCCGCAGCAGCGCCGGGTCATCCAGCAATAACGCGATCTGCCGCACCAGCAGCGTATCGGCCACACCATCCGCAGCCGGCGCGGCCTCGCCCAGGTCTAGCATGGCGAAGAGCCGGTCCACCGATGCGTCGCCCGGCTTCGCAGGAGGCGGCGCCAAGGCGGCGATGAATTGGCTGAGCGCGGGGAACTCCTCTTGCAACCTTTCCTCACCGGCGCGCGCGCGGCATTCCATCGCCGCTGCCAGGAAGGGTGTCGCCGCCACCAACGCCTTGGGCGAGAGATCGCCAAGCCCGCCCGGCGTCAGGCGGATAGAAAAACCCTGCGGTTTTTCTCCGAGCAGATTCGGCATCACCAGATCGAGCTTGGCGCCCATTCCGGCCAGAACCCGGTCGCGACTTTGCGCTGTGATCGGCACGAGCATCGCGGCGCCGCCAAGATCGGCGGCATACCAGAACACCGCGCGCGGGCCTGTCTTGGTTTCGTCCATCGTCACTCTCCGTGCTTTCGTGCCAGACTATCCCGCAATCGATTGGAGCGCTCGCAGTGAACGGAACCGACCTTGCCACGATGCTAAAAGGCATCTGCGCAGAGATAGCGCAAGGCCATTACGACGCGGTGGACCGCTTCTTCGCTTTTGCCGAGGCCGACGGCGGCGATAGCCTGTCCGAGCTCGCCGAGAGCTTCGGCCTGATGGTGGTCCAGCTGGAGGCGCGCGAGTTGCGCATGAAGGCTATGGTGGGAGAATTGGAGGAGGCCAGCCGCCGGCTGCGTGAGGCGCAGGGCCGCATGGCCGCCGAAAATGACGGGCTGCGCCGGCAGATGACGCGGCTTGAGGTGCAGATTGACCAAAAGGGCCGCGCCGCGGCGGTGGCCGAGATCATCGAGAGCGATTTCTTTGTCAGCTTGCAGGCGCGCGCACGCGCCATCCGCAACCGCGAAGGGGCCTGAGCCATGACCCGTATCCTCGCTCTGCATTCCTACCGGGGTGGCACCGGCAAATCGAATCTGACGGCCAATCTGGCGTCATCGCTCGCGATGGGCGGCGCGCGGGTCTGCATCATTGACACCGATATCGCCTCGCCCGGCGTGCATGTGCTCTTCGGCCTGGAGCCCGAGCAGCTGGGTATGACGCTCAACGACTATCTGTGGGCGCGCTGCGGCATCGAGGAGGCTGCCATCGATGTCGGCCGCAGGCTACGCGGGCCTGAAGGCCAAGCCGCCTTGGTCGGGCCCGGGGCGCTGTTCCTGGTGCCCGGCAGCATGCGCGCGGCCGATATCGCCCGCATCGTCCGCGAGGGCTATGATATCGAGCGGATGAATGCAGGCTTTCAGGCCTTGGGCGAGGCGCTGGAACTCGACTGGTTGGTGATCGACACCCATCCCGGCCTGAATGAGGCAACCCTGCTCTCCATCGCCATTGCCGACGTGCTCTTTCTGCTGCTGCGCCCGGACCGGCAGGATTATCAGGGCACCGCAATCACCCTCGACGTGGCGCGAAGGTTGGAGGTGCCCAGGCTGGAATTGCTGGTGAATAAAGTTCTCTCCTCGGTCGACTTCGCCGCGGTGCGTGAAGGCATCGAGGCCGGCTTCGCCGCCACCGTCGCCGCCGTGCTGCCGCTGTCGGAGGATTTGCTGCGCAATGGCAGCGAGACGGTGCTGGTCGCCGCCAGCCCCGAGCATCCTGTTTCTCTGGTTATCAGCGAATTGGCGCGCGGGCTATAGCAACACCACCCGCTTCTATGAAGTTCCAATTGCATCACCACGATGCGACGAAACGAGCTTGCGATTTCGCCTAATGGCTGGCAACAACCGTTCTCAGGCGTGAGCAGATCGCCACGCTGATTTACGGAGGCCTTGATGCCAATTCCCGCTTACATGAAAATCACCGGTGCCAAGCAGGGCGACATGTCTGCTGGCGCGTCCTCGGCCGGTTCGATCGGTGCGCTGTCGCAGAAGAGCCATGAAGACGAGATCATCGTCCAGCAGCTCACCACCCATGTGAATGTCGGCACCAACGTGCAGACTGGCCAGGCCGCTGGCGTGCGTCAGCACAAGCCCGTCGTCTTCACCAAATACATGGACAAGTCGTCGCCCATGCTGTGGCAGGCGATCTGCAGCGGCGAGCAGCTGACCATTGAGCTGACCTTCTTCCGCATCAAAGGAGAAGGCGGCGTTGAGAAGTACTACACCATGAAGTGGAGCGAGTGCGTGCTGGTGGATGGCAAGGCGCATTTCCCGCTGGCGCTGCGCACGGAAAACGATGGCATCAGCCACCTGGAAGACTGGTCCTTCGTTTACAAGAAGGTGGAATGGACGCACGACGTAGCTGGCACCAGCGGCGCGGACGACTGGAACAGCTAATATCTGCCCAGCCACGGTCCGCGCCTTCGGGTTCTTGCACATGGCGTCGTACCATGTGGCTGGCTGATTGAGATGAGCTAACCCCCGCCGTCGGGCGCCAATTGCGCTTGCCGGCGGGGTTTTGTTTTTTCTAGGGCAGTTGTTCCGGCGCTCGCGCCGAGGGGGTTTAGGCTGTGACTGCACGAAAGATACTGTTTTCGGCCGCGCCATGCTGATCGCCAAACCGATGACGCTGGGGCTGATCAGCCGGGTCGCGTTTCTGCAGCGCAGAAATGTGCTCGTCATCGGCGCCACTGCAGCCTTTCGGCTGGATGATCCGACCCGGCTGATCCTCGAAGCCGCCTTCTGGAAGGCCGCGTCCCCGGCGCTGGATGGCGCCGTTCTGGATATGGCCATGCCCAAGCCGCAGGGCGAGGTGCTGCTGGCCGGCTTCGCCCGCGCGCCTGGCGGCCGCCCGGTGCAGGCGATGGATGTGGCGTTTCGCGTCGGCGCCGTGGGGCGGCGCCTGCGGGTCTTTGGCGACCGCGTTTGGCGCGAGGGGGCGGCCGGGCGCGCGGCCGGGCCGCCCCTGCCCTTCCTGGAGATGCCACTTGGGCCCACCCGCGCCTTCGGTGGCCCGGCTTTCCCTGAGAACCCGATTGGACGCGGGCATGGCGCATCGGCTTTGCTGCGGCTGCGCCAGCCCGCGCCACTGGCCAATCTGGAGGAGCCGGCGCGTCCTGTGCTCGATATCGAGCAGGCGCCGCTGCCCGCGCTCATCGGGCCGGTCGATTTCAACGCGCCCTCGCGGCAGAAGCTGGCCGGCACCTATGGTCCGAACTGGCTGCGCGACCACCATCCCGGCCTGCCGCCGGATGCCGATATGCGGGTCTTTCAATCCGCCCAGCCGGCGCAATGGGCCGATGGATTTTTCGCGGGCAATGAGGAGATCATCCATTCGGGTTTCCTGGGCGAGGCTGAGCCGCATTATTCCAGGCTTCCCGGCATGCGGGTGCGTTCTTTCGCGCGTCAAGTGGTTGGCGGCGTGGAGACTGACCGCGAGGTGCCGCTGCGGCTCGACACGGTGTGGCTCTTCCCCAGTGTCGGCATCGGCTGCGCCATTTATCGCGGCCTGCTGGAGGTCTCCGATGCCGAGGCATCCGACGTGCCGGGGCTGCTGCTGGCCTATGAGCGGATGGCCGATACCCCGCGCGAAGCCGGGCATTATCAGGAGCAGTTGAATCTGCGGCTGGACCCCGAAACCCGCGCACTCTACGTCCTTCGAGATGGCCCGCTGAAGCCTGCGCCCAGCGCCGAGGAGGCCGCGGCGCGTGCCGCGGCACGCGCCGCGGCGAAAGAGAAACTGCTCACTAAGATGCGGCTCGCCGCGGCCATCGGTCATCGTGAGATGGAGGCGAAGATGGGTTTTCCACCCGGAACGCTGCCGCCGCCTCCCGAGCCAGAGTTGCCCGATTTTCCGATCATCACCCAGGAGGAGATCGACGCGATGGACGTCGATCTCGGCGAAATCTGGGAGGCGGCGGATCGGATGATCGCCCAGGTTGAGGCTCAGGCTGCGGCCCCCCCCGGCATGCCCGAAGGCTTCGAGCACCTATTGGCCGCGGCCGAGGGCGGCCCGCCCCCCCCCGGCGAGCCGCCGGCCGAACTTGCCCCGGCGATCGAGGCGGTGCGCGGCGCGCGTGATCCCGAATACCTGTTGCGTGGTTTGGGCGATGTCAGCGCCGAGGATCGCGCCCGGGCTGAGGCGCTGGTCGCCGCGGCACTGGCACCACCTGCCGAGATGCCCGACGAGGCCTGGGCGCGGCTTGAGGCTAGGCTGCTGGGTGATATTTCCAATCACCCGATGATCCGAGCCATGGCGGATATCAGCCTGCCCGACTCGCTGGAGCCGCCACTGCCGGCAGATGACACGCCCGAGGGGCGCGCCGCCGCCGAAGCCTTCGCCCGCCGCCCGGCCGAGCCGCAGGGCCTGCCCGATCTCGACGCGCTGCTGGCGGGCGTTGAGACCGGAGAGGCCGCCCAGATCAAGCCCGAAATCCAGGCGCAGATTGCCGAGGCACGGGAGAAATTGACGGCCGCAATGGCCGATCTCTATCCCGGCGCCGAGCCCCAACCGCCGGGCGAGGCTCTCCGGCGGCTGCTGCAGCCCATGCTCGATCAGGCTGGCCCGCCGCCCGACAAGGCGGCCATCGAAGCGAAGCTGGCTGAAGCCAAGGAGAGCGTGGCGGCGATGGCGCGCGGCGACGGCATGGCCGAAATTCGCCGCCTTTCGCCCGAACCTATCGCTGAGGCCATTGCTTGGCAGCCCGATTTCACCCCCCGCCTCACGGCACTGATCGAACGGATGCGGGCCACCCCTGAGGGGCTGGAAGGGCGCGATTTCAACGGCGTGAACATGCCCGGCCTGACCCTTCCAGGCGCAGCCCTGACCGGCAGCTTTTGGGAACGCGCGGTGCTGCCAGGGGCGGATTTTTCCGCCGCTATGCTGCATCAGGCGGTGTTCACCGCTGCCGATCTCTCTGGTGCAAGGCTGACAGGCGCAGATCTGCGCGCCGCCAACCTCTCCCGCGCCAAGCTGCATGGCGCCGATCTTTCAGGCTGCGACCTTGACGGCGCCAATTGGTTCGAGACCGATGCGCCAGAGGTGGATATGTCGCGCGCCAAATTGATCTCGCCCATGGCGTTGAAATGCCGCTTCACCCGCGCCCGGTTTCGCGGCGCTGAGATCACCGATGCGATGTTCATCGAGGCCGACCTGGCGGAGGCGGATTTCGATGGCGCTCGGCTGACACGCTGCATCTTCATGCGCAGCGCCATGACGGGGGCGCGGTTGCGCGGCGCCGTGCTCGACACTTGTGCTTTTGTCGAATGCCCGATGGAGGCGGCCGATCTCACCGAGGCCAGCCTGACAAATGCCGCCTTCCTGTTGGGCCATATGCCCGGCGCTCGGTTCCGCCGCGCGACAGGGAGCAATGTTACGCTGGTGAATGCCGATCTCACGGGCGCGGATTTCTCTGGTGCCCGGCTCGCCGGCTCTACACTCATGGGTGCGAAGCTGTCCGGCGCCAGCCTTATGCGCGCCGTACTGCGGCGCTGCGCGATGTCGAAGACTCTGCTGGAGGATGCCGATCTGTCTGGCGCTGATCTGTTCGAGGCGCAATTGCGCGGTGTCAGGCTGGGTGGGGCCAATCTCTTCGGTGCCAATCTTTATTCCGCCGACCTGGAAGGCGCCGACCTTGCCCTGGCCGACCTCACCGGTGCCAATCTCCGCAACACCGTGATGGAGCGTGAATCCAATGTCGCCTGACGCGCTGCGCGAGATGGCCGAGGCCGGGGTGCCGGTGATCGAACGCGACCTGCGCGGCATGGATCTGCGCGGCCTCGACCTGGGCAAGCTGGTGGCGGTGAAATGCAACCTCGCGGGCCAGGATTTGTCCGAAACCCGGATGGACGAGGCGATGCTGGCGGAATGCGAGCTGGGCGGCGCACGCTTTGGTGCGGCCCGGCGCGAGGGTCTGATGCTGGTCAAATGCCGCGCCCAGGGCCTCGACATGGCGGCCGCGCCGCTGGTTGGGCTGATGCTGGTGGAATGCGAACTGGCCGAGGCGCGCTTCGGTGCCGCGCGGCTGGAGCGATGCATGTTCGTGGCTTGCAAGATGGATGGCCTGGACCTCTCGCAAGCCGCGCTCGACACCTGTGTGTTGATGCGCTGCACCATAGAGCGTCTTCGCCTGGATGATGCCCGCCTCACCAATTCCGCCATATTGGAGGGCGACGCGACGACGGCTGACCTCTCACGCATGGCCATCGATGGCGGGCTATTATTCAAGCTGGTGCTCGATAGCCGCGACTTCAGCCGGCAGGCCCTGGCGCGGGTGAATTTCATGCAATCCTCGCTGCGCGGCGCGCGCTTCGATGGCGCCGAGCTGACGCAAAGCATTTTTATCGGCGCCGATCTCGCCCAGGCCTCCTTCGCCGGCGCCCGTGCCTCCGCGGTGATGTTCGCCCGCGCCGATATCAGCCGCGCGGGGTTTTCCGGCGCCGGGCTGAACATGGCGAATTTTTCCGAGACCAAGGGCGACCTCGCCGATTTCTCCGGCGCTGATCTCTCGATGGCGCAGTTCACCGATGCCAGCCTGCGCGGCGCGCGCTTTGTCGGTGCCAATCTGTCACTGGGCGATGCCTCCAATGCCCGGCTGGAGGCGGCCGATTTCAACGGCGCCGCCATCGGGCGCCTCAAGCTGCATGCGGCGGTGCTCCACACGGCATTGCTGGGCGGCGCGCGCGGTGATCCCATCGGCACCGATGAGCACCGTCTGGTGGCCGAGGCCTATCGGCCCGCGCCCGTGCAGGACGACCAGGCAACCGGACCAGGGAGCGAACCATGACCGCAGCGCTGCAATTCACCATCGACGGCCTAGCCCCGGACGCGCTGCGCGCTTATGCGGTGGACGGCACAGAGGCGCTGTCCAGCCTCTACAGCTTCGATATTGACTGCCTGGGGCAGAATGGCCGGGCGATGGACCCGCTCGCGCTGGTGGGCCAGCGCGCCACGCTGCGCATCACTGTTGAAGGCGCCCAGCCGCGCAGCGTGCATGGCATCATCGACACGGTGGAGATCGAGCCGCCCTCAATCTTCGGCGATGCGCGTTACCGTTTTCGGCTGGTGCCCTGGCTGGCACGGCTGCGCCTCTCCCGCTCCAACCAGATTCACGGCACGGCGAATGCGGTTTCGGTGGCCGATGTGATCGAGGCCGAACTCTCCGGCGCTCTGCGGCCGACCGCGCAGGTGAGTGACACCGATCTGCGCCGCTTTGAGCATGAGCTCCGCCTGCGCAACCGCAGCGCCTACCCCAAGCGCGACCATGTATCGCAGTATGAAGAGACGGATTTCGCCTTCATCTCGCGGCTGGCCGAGCATGCCGGTATTTTCTATTTTTTTGAAAACAATGGCGACCGCGAAAGCGTGGTCTTTGCCGATGACAATCTCTTCGCCACGCCGCTGGAGGGTGGAACAGGGCTACAATGGAAGCCCTGGAGCAGCGGTGGGCGCGAAGCCGCACCCGACACCATCCAGGCCCTGCGCCAGCGTTGCACCCCGGTGCCGCAGAAGGTCTGGCTGCAGGACCATAATTACCGCCTGCCGCATATACCGCTGCTGGTTGAGGCCGAGGTGGATAGCCGCGGCCGTGGCAATTGGGTGGAATATGGCGCGCATCACCGCACGCCGGAGGAGGGTGAGGTCCTCGCCCGCATCCGCGCCCAGGAGCTGCGCTGCCATCAGAGCCGCTGGCATGGCAATTCCACCGTGGCGCGGCTGGCGCCGGGCCGGGTGATTCGCTTGGGCGGCCACCCCTATACGTCCTGGAACCAGGATTATCTGGTGGTGCGGGTGCGGCACGAGGTGTGGGTGCCAATGCCCGGCGTGCCTGAATCCGACTGGGTGGGCTATCGTAACAGCTTCGAGTTGATCGACCGTGACGTGCCGTTCCGCCCGGCAAGGGTGACGCCGGTGCCGCGGATGGATGGGCTGCTCAATGGCAAGATTGACGGCGAGGGCGATGGCAGCAAGGCCGAGATTGACGATCAGGGACGCTACCGGGTGAAGGTGCCCTTTGACCTGGGCGGCTCGCCGGATGGCAAGGCCTCACAATGGATTCGCATGTCCTCGCCCTTTGGTGGCGATGGCGATGGCATGCATTTTCCGCTGTTTCCGGACACGGAGGTGGTGATTGGCTGCGTCAATGGCGACCCGGACCGGCCGGTGATTCTGGGCGCGGTGCCCAACCCGCGCAATAAGGCGGTGGTGACGAGCGACAATTCGCTGCAGAACCGGCTGGTCACCCGCTCGGGCATGGGTTTTGAGATGAGCAATGATGGCGGTGGGGCTGGTAGCACGGGCGGTGGCAATGGCGGCAGCGGGGTAAACGCCTATGGCGCTGCGCCGCCGCCCGCGCCGCCTGCTGGTTTGTTGGTACCCAATGCGTTGGGTGGGCAGGCGCAACAAATGGTTGCGACTGATGCGGGCGATGTGGCGGCGCTGGCATCGCCAGATGCGTTGGCAGCAAGCGTTGATGCCCTCGCAAGCAACAATTACGCACGGATGTACGTTCAGGGTGACAGCTCGTCTCCCATCACGCACACCCTACGGCTTGGCGGTGTTCCTGCGGCAACAGACACGACGAAGGAGCCTGATGAACTCAAAACACCAGGCTCTCTGGGTTACCTTGCCTCCGCCGGCTCTAGTGTGGTGCCCGCGGCGCGGAGCGATGCATTGTTTAACGAAAAGCCCGGAATTTACGACTACACGGCGGGCCAACATTATTCGCGCGTAAAAGGTGATATGGGTTTAAAGGTCGATAATGACCTTATTCTGGTGGCGGGGGCCGACGGCTCGGGGGACCTGGACATCAGTTCTGGCGGCCAGACACGTATCTATGCGAAAAACGGGCCTATTTATCTTTTTTCTGGTGGTCAAATTAACATAGATGCTATAGGTGATGTAAATATCAAGACAAAAGGAAGTACTACAACGACTGTTGCTGGTCAATCAAAAGTAAAAATCACCGGAGATGACGAAGCGACGGTTTATGCAAATAAGCGAAATCATGTTTGGGGCCTTCAGACCGATTTTTTCATGGGTATGAAGAGTACTTTCAATTTAGCAGCTCTTAATACCGTGACATTGGGCGCAATAACAAGTACTAGCCTAGCGCTTTCTTTTTCATTATTTTTGGGAGGACGGATTGACCTTACGTTCGGGGCACGCTTTTCAACTGTGTTTGGATGGAATAATTCTATTAATTTAGGTGGCAGTGTGGCTTCAACGGCAGGCCTTGCGACCAGTAGTTTTACCGGCGGACGTACCACCAATATCACTGGCTTAGAGATGAAAATGGTTACCGGTCTTGATGCGAAATCCACCACAGGTGACGTTGCAAAGCGAAGTATTTTCAATATAAATCTCGATGACGCCAATATTAATAAAACGGGATTGGGTTTAAAATATGATGATCTTGATGTCGCCCAAAAGGGACTTTCGGCTAATTTAACCAGCACATTGATGTTATTTTCATAATAAATATTTAAAATATTCAGGAGTCTTAATTATTATATAAATAATTAATACTCCTGTTTTTTATGAAATGGATGGTAATTTTTTATTTTTACCCAGTCCTTGAAAATATTTATTCAAAATAACGGAGTAAAACTGCATGCCAGGCTTCCTAAACTCCTCCGGCCCACTGCCAGGCTCATCTGTGGCGCCCATGGATGTCTGCCTGACCCCGATTCCGACGCCGGTTGGCCCGATTCCCACGCCAATCCCCTATGCTAATATGGTGCTGCAATATCTCGGCATTCCCACCCAATTCAAAACCCTGCTGCAATGCATGCCGGCCCATAATTTAATGACCAGTCGGGTGCCCAGCCTCGGCAATTTTCCGGGCATTTTGCTGGGCGTGGCCTCCAAAATGGTCATGGGGCCGGACAGGCACATCATGGGCTCACCCAAGCTGTTCGTCGGTGGCCCGCCCGCAACCGGCATGTGCGACCCCACTGGGGCGAATGGCATGGCGCCCAATATTCCGGGCGTGACTGTCGCGCCCTCCCAGATTAAAGTCTTCAAGGCCTTATAGGAGCGCTCCGTGCCACTTGACCGTCTCGCGGACCTTTCATTGGTGACCGCCGATCTCTGGACCTCCGCCCTGCGTGCCGGCGAGACCGGCCTGCTGGCCGAAACCGCCGAAGGCGCGCTGCCGGTAAAGCCCGCCCCCAGTTGCCTGGTGGTGCCGCTGCCCGGTGATACGGCTTTGCTGCATGGCCAGGGCGCCCAGGCCGTCATCCTGGCCATTTTGGCCCGCGCGGCAGGACAGGGCACAACCCTTGCCCCGACCGATGGTGAAACCCTCTCACTGCGCGCGCGGAGCATCGCGCTTGAGGCCAGCGAGCGCCTGACCGCCCGCGCCCCGCTGGGCGAGTTCGACCTCGCCCGCGCCACCCTGCGCAGCGCCACCGCCCTGCTGCTGGCCGGCACCGCCACCCTGGCGGCCAGCCTGCTGCGTGGCGCCGCCCAGCGCATCGAGCAATCGGCCGAACACATCGTCACCCTCGCCGGCCGCCGCACCACCCGGGTGCGTGGCGAGGATATGCTCGATGCCGGCAGCAGCCTGAGCACCGTCGAAACCCTCTCGCTCAGCCGCAGCGGCGGCAGCACCATCATGACCGCGCGGCAGGATTTGCGCGTTGATGCCGAACGGATCGGTCTTGGCTGAACCCCTCTCTGAGGCGCTGATCGGGCGCGACAACACCGCCGCCCTGGCCATTGCCACTGAACATTTGCGCCAGGGCCGGCTGGACGCTGCCCATGCCGTGCTGCGCGGGGTGCTGGAGCATTCGCCGGGCGATCTCGGCGCGGTGAATGGCTTGGCGGCCGAGGCGGTGGCGCGCGGCGATGCGGCGCGGGCGCAGGCGTTGCTGGAAGCAGCGCTGGCCAGTGACCCCGGCCACGCGCCCAGCCTGGCCAATCTCGCCGGGTTGCATCTGGCGGCCGGGCGGCTTGCCGAGGCGCGGCTCTGCCTGGAACGGGCGGAGCATTTGCCGGGCGGCCCAAACCTGGCCGGGCTCCGGGCCCAGATACTTGCCGCCGAAGGCGACACAGCAGGCGCCATTGCCATACTCCAAAGCCTGGCGGCGCAGGCGCCGGGCGAGGCCGAGCATCGCTTCAACCTGGCCGTGTTGCTGTTTGGCCAAGGCCAATTGGCCGAGGCGGAGGAGGCGCTGCGCGCCGCCATCTCGCTGGCGCCGGTCATGCGCGAAGCTTGGCACAATCTGGGCAAGGTGCTGTTGCGCCGGGGCCGCAAGGAAGAGGGCATCGGCTGCCTCCGCCATGCCTTGATGCTGGCGCCGGGCGATCCGATGACGGCGGCCAGCCTCGCAGATGCGCTGCTGGACGCCGGCCGGCCGCTTGAGGCCGAGGCAGAGGCCCGGCGCTGCTTGGTGGTGGCGCCCGGAGCGCCGATGCCCAGCCTGTCCTTGGCCCGCGCACTCTCCGCCCAGGGCCGTGGGACAGAGGCGCTGGCGCTGATCGCCCGCGTGGTGCGCGCCCTGCCCGGCCAGGCCTTGCCCCTGCTGGCCCTGGCCCATGCCTTTGCGATGGCGGGCCAGCCAGAGCGCGCAATGGCGGCGGCGCAGCAGGCGGTGCAGCGCGCGCCCGCCGAAACTGGCATCACCCTCTCGGCTGTTGAGATTCTGTTGCGCGGCGGCGATTTCACCACCGCCTGGGCTTTGCTCGATAAATTGGCGCCCGAAGCCGAGGCGGGGGTGATCGCACTTGACGATGATGCGATCGAAATTCTGCGTTTCGCACGCCTGCTTCCGGCTGCCCGCGCTGTGTTTGGCGCGGGCCCTTTCGCGCCGCTGCTGGCGGTCAATGGCATCACCTTGGCCAATGGGCCGCCACCGATGGGCGCACAGCCGCCGATCATGCTGGCCCGCCAAGCGCGTGCAGTCGGCGCGGAAACGCCGTTACGGGCCGACCCGGAGCGCCTTGCCGCATGGGCCAAGGCGCTGGAAGGCCGGCCGCGCCCGGTGATAGCCATAGCCTGCGGCAATGAAGCGGTGGGCGAGCCCGCCTTGCCGGATATCCTGGCGGCTCTGGGCACAGAGGGCACACGGTTGGGGCTGCTGGCTGGCGACGCCCGGGCGCGCATTGAGGAGGCGCCCGAGATGCTCGATGGCGGTGAATGGGTGTACCAGCCAGAGGAGGTCGCGGCCGCGATGCTGGCGGCGGATGTGGTTGTGACTGGCGATGGCTATCTTGGCCATCTCGCGGGCGGGCTGGGATGCCGGCGGCTGGCAGTCTTGGCGCCGCCAATGGGCGACTGGTGCTGGGGCATGCCTGGCACCGCCGCACCTTGGTACCCTATTGCCACCATCTGCCGCGCTACGCTGACGCCGCAAGGCCTGGACTGGCGGTCGGCGCTAGCCACCCTGGCCATAGCGGCCGGGAGATGGGCGGAGGACTAGGAGGGTTATCCGTTCAAACCTTCCCGTTTAGGGGGGCGATGTTCTCAGCCCCGCCGCACTTCGCATGCGACGTCGAGGTGTGAATAGGCGTGGAAAAGGGACCCCGTTAGCGGGGTAATCGGCGTCCAATCGGGACCCCTCTGGCGATGGGGTTCACGTTGGCTCTCGTGATGATCGAGGGCCAGATTGGGATGTTTGTTGTGGA